>VMHT01078055.1_pt1 | contig 18323 bp, 22 predicted proteins | sample 4693611 | NCBI WGS metagenome assembly VMHT01 (sample SAMN12280063, study PRJNA550983) | marine metagenome | isolation source: seawater sampled from same location over 5 years 0.02-0.2 micron viral filtrate | place: USA: collected off the coast of southern California halfway between the port... ...
AGACGAAGGTCAACAAAATCAGGTTTATTCACGCTAACGTATGGCCACGCAGAAGGATTTAGCTGATCATTTGTTCATTTCACCTCAAGCGGTGGGAAACCTCGTTAAAAATGGCGTAATTACAGTACATAAGGGCAGATCGCCTATAGATATTGAATTTGCTAGACGTGAATATCTAGAACATTTAAGAAAAAATCAGAATCACTACAAAAAGACTGGTAATAGCGGTGATATTGTTGAAGAGTCAACGAGACTTAAAAAGTTCCAAGCAGATAAAGCAGAATTAGAAGTCAATCAATTAGAAGGTAAATTAATACCTGCATCACTAGTTAGAGACACATGGAGTGGCTTAGTATCAAATGCACATGCTAAGTTCTTAAATATACCAACAAATCTTGCTCATCAAGTATTAGCAGCAGAAGATTTTAATGAAGCATCAAGTTTAATCAAAAAAAGTATATATGAAGCATTAGAGGAGTTATCAGGCGATGGAATACCAGCAGAATATGCAGAACGTACTGGAACAAGTACAAAAGCAGTGGAGACCACCAACAGAACTCAAGATATCTGAGTGGGCGGACACTTACAGGTTTTTATCACCTGAATCATCTGCAATTAGTGGAAAATACAGAACTGACTATGCACCATATCAAAAAGAGATTATGGATGCTTTCAATGACCCAAACATAGAACGTATTGTTTGGATGAAGTCTGCTCAGGTTGGTGCAACTGAGATTTTAAATAATGTTGTTGGTTACTATGTTCACATGCAACCATCACCAATTTTGGTTATGCAGCCTACTTTACAAATGGCTCAAGCCTACAGTAAAGAGAAACTAGCAAACATGCTTAGAGATACACCAGTGCTAAAAGCAAGACTAAATGAGTCAAAAAGCAAAGATAGCTCTAATACAGTATTATCAAAGAAGTTTTTAGGCGGAACTACACTAAACATGGTTGGTTCTAATTCTGCTGCATCAGTAGCAAGTAGAGCTGTAAGAATACTATGTATTGATGAAGTTGATAGAATGGAAGCAAGTGTAGGCAGTGAGGGTGACCCAGTATTATTAGCATCTAAACGTACACAAACCTTCTTTAATCGCAAAATCTATTTATGTAGTACACCAACAGTAAAAGGTCTTTCTCGTATTGAAGCTGCTTTTGAGGAAAGTGATCAAAGATACTACTATGTTCCTTGCCCTGAATGTGGACACATGCAAACGCTAAAATGGTCAAATGTTGTATGGGAAGATAATAAACCTGAAACTGCAATATATACATGCGAAGAGAATGGATGTGTTATTGAGGAATCTAAAAAACATAAAATGCTAAAGAATGGAGAGTGGAGAGCTACAACAGAAACTAAGAAAACAGCAGGATTTCACTTAAATGAACTTTATTCAGTATTTAGCACTTGGGCATCTATGGCAGAAAACTTTTTAGAATCTAAGAAACAACCTGAAATGTTAAAAACATTTATAAACACTAGTTTAGGTGAAACATGGGAGCCTGAGCCTGAAGAAGCAGTAGAAGCAGAAGGACTACTATCAAGAAGGGAAAGTTATGATGGTCAAACTATACCTGATGAAGCATTAGTGCTTACATGCGGAGTAGATGTGCAAAAAGACCGCCTAGAATGCCAAGTTGTAGCTTTTTCCCACAATTATGAAATGTGGGTGGTTGAATACAAGATTTTATATGGTTCTACAGGTCAACAAGACGTTTGGAATCAATTAGATAGATACTTGCTTACTAAATTCAAAACACATGCAGGAAGAGCTATGACTATAGCTTGTACTACCATTGATTCAGGTTTCCAAACACAAATGGTCTATGCTTTTACTAAAAACAAGAAAGGTAGAAGGATATTTGCAATAAAAGGTCAATCACAAAGCGGAAAGACTGTTGTAGGTAAACCAACAAGAGTTGGTAAAGAAAATAACACTCTATATCCAGTAGGAAGTGATACAGCTAAAGAAGTTATCTATTCTAGACTTGCTGTTGAATATGGTTACTCAACCTTGCACTTTGCAAGTGAGTTAGATGAAGAGTATTTTAAACAACTAACAGCAGAGCAAAGATTTGTTAAATTTGTAAAAGGTAGAAAGACTTTGTACTGGAAACAGATAAGAGAACGTAATGAAGCCTTAGATACTATTTGTTATGCATTAGCTGCAGCATATATCTTAAATCCTAACTTTGATGTTATAGAACAAAAGTTATTAACAGGTAATGCACAAGAGCCTGACCCAAATAGAGTTGCAAAAGCTAAAAAGGGAATAAATAGGAAGAATTTTGCTACATCGTGGAAATATTAAATAATCCCTTTACCATATTGCAAAAAAGGTTTATTCAAGTAATATAAGATTAGATATATCTATTTATTATGAGGTTTTTGATTGAGCAACAAATTTGATTCAACCAACTATCCAACTGAAGTTCCTGATGAATTGCAGCTTGGTGACTTTTGGGCATGGAAAAAAGATAATTTAGCTACTGATTACCCTACTGCTGATTATTCGTTGTCTTATGAATTTAATCTCATTGATGGTGCAACTGCATCTAATTTTACCCTGACTGCAACAGAGTCGAATGATGAATACATAATTTCTACAAGCAATACAGGAAGTTATACAAAGGGTGAATATAATTGGGTATCTTACATAACAAGAACATCTGATGCAGCTAGGGTTAAACTTGCAGAAGGTTATGTAGAGGTGCAAGACAATTATGCAACTACATCTGCTTCAGTTAGAAGCCATGCAAAGATAGTATTAGATGCAGTCAAAGCGGTTATAGAGAATAGAGCCACTATGGATCAAAGTTCTATGTCTATTGCTGGTAGATCACTATCTAGAATGTCTATAGATGAGCTTTTTACACTAAAAGACAGATATCAAGCAGAATTCGATAAAGAAGTTAAAAAAGCTAAAATTAAAAATGGTCAAAGCTCAGGTACTACAATATTAACTAAATTTGGCACAACTAATACAATAAATCCAACAAGTTACACATAAAATGGCATGGTATAACAGAGTATTCAACTTTGGTTCAAAGAAGCCAACAGTTAAACGTAAATTTAAAACACAAAGAAGCTATGCAGGTGCAAACACTGGTAGGCTTTTTGCAGATTTCATAACAAGTTCAGCATCAGCAGATGCAGAAATTAAAGACAATATAAGAGTTTTAAGAGATAGAGCTAGAGAATTAGCTAGAAATGACTCACATATTGCAAGATATTTGAATCTTATGGTTTCTAATGTCATAGGTAAAGCAGGAATTAGGCTAAGTGCAAAGGTAAGGCTTGATGATGATGTTAATCAGGGCAAATTAGACATATTAGCTAATAAACTCATTGAAGATGCATGGAAACAATGGTCAAAAATAGGTAATTGTACAGCTAATGGCAGATTATCGTTTTTAGATTGTCAAAAAATAGCTATTGAAGCCTTAGCAAGAGATGGTGAAGTCTTAATTAGGAAACTCAAGAAAGAAGACTCACCTTTTGGCTTTCAAATACAGTTTTTAGAAGCAGACCACTTAGATGAAGATTTAAACAAGCATAATCCTAAGACTGGTAATGAAATAAAGATGGGTGTTGAGGTTGATAAGTATGACAAGCCAGTTGCATACCATCTTTACAAGAATCATCCATTCGATAGAACTTATATGAATGAAAACGAGCATATAGTTGTACCTGCTGATGAAATAATACATCTATACATGCCAACAAGACCTGAACAAACAAGAGGTGTTACTAATATTGCAACTGTAATGGCTAATGTTAAGCAACTTAACGCATATCTTGAAGCTGAGATTGTTGCTGCAAGAGTTGCAAGTTCTAAAATGGGTTTCTTTACTTCGCCTGATGGTGATGGTTATGTTGGTGACTCAGAAGAGATAGATGGTAACCCAGTACAAACTGCAAATGCAGGTACATTTGAGCAATTACCAGCAGGTGTATCATTTCAGTCATTTGACCCACAACATCCAACAAGTGCATTTGAGGGTTTTACTTCTAGCGTATTAAGAAGCATAGCTAGTGGTTTAAACATTTCATATCATGCTTTAAGCAACGATTTAACATCAGTAAACTACTCTTCAATAAGACAAGGTAGCTTAGAAGATAGAAGCAGCTATCAAATATGGCAACAATTCATGATAGAACACATGATTGAGCCAATATTTGCAGAATGGCTAGAAATGGCTATTGCTACTAATTATTTATCACTACCAGTAGAAAAAATAGACAAATTTATTGCATCAGCAACATTTATACCTAGAAACTTTGCTTGGATAGACCCACTTAAAGAAATGAACGCTAATGTTATAGGATTACAAAACGGAACAGTTACATATAGTGACATATCAGCTAACTATGGTCGTGATGTTGAGGAATTATTTGAACAACATCAAAAAGAGGTAGAATTAGCTAAAGAATATGATATAGAATTAGCTTATCAGCCTTTTGGTGCTACTAAAGCACCTATAGAGCCTATAATTGAAGGTGGTGAAGAGGATGCCTAAACCTACAGGTGGCATGAAATCAGAAGCACAGAAAGGCTTAGATTGGCGGAAAGAGCATGGTAGAGGTGGCACTAGGGTTGGTGCTGTTAGAGCTAGGCAAATAGTAGCTGGTGAAAATCTATCAGATGAAACTGTTAAAAGAATGTTTAGCTTTTTTAGTAGACACGAAGTTGATAAAAAAGCAGAAGGATTTAGTCAGGGTGAGGATGGCTACCCTTCAAATGGTAGGATTGCATGGGCATTATGGGGTGGCGATGCAGGTTATAGCTGGTCAAAAAGACTAGTAGAAAAAATGAAAGAGGAAAAATCTATGAAGGATAAAGAAGATAGACATATATTAAACGTAAGCGAAACAGATGAATCTGTTATTGTTGAGTTTGCAAAAGAGCATCAGGAAGAGGTTGAAGAGGAAGTCATAGAAGAGGAAAACTATGAAGAGCCTGAAGATGAAAGAAAAGTTGTTGATATGCCGATGCGATATAGAAACATAGACCTTTCAAGAGCAAAATTTATTGATGAAGATACAAGGACTGTAAGAATAGGTGTATCTTCAGAAGAGCCAGTTGAGAGATCATTTGGCATGGAAATACTAAGTCATAAAGCCGATGATATTAATATGGAATTTATTAATTCAGGCAGAGCACCTTTACTTTTAGATCATGACATGACTAAGCAAATAGGTGTTATAGAAGATTTCAGACTAGATGAAACAGCTAAAAGGACAATTGCTGTAGTTCGATTTGGTAAAAGTCGACTTGCTTCAGAAGTGTTTGAAGACGTGAAGGATGGTATACGAATGAATATTTCAGTCGGATATCGTGTAAATAAACTAATGAGAATAAAAGACTCTAAAGAGGTTGCTTATAGAGCAGCTTGGACTCCTATGGAAGTATCTTCTGTATCAGTCCCTGCAGATCAGAGCAGGTTGGTTGGAGTTGGACGTTCTCAATCTTTTAAGGAGATAAAAATGGATAACGAAGTCAATTTAGACGAAGTTAAAGCTAAATCTGCTGAAGAAGTCAAAGCTGAATTAAAAAGAAACTCACAAGAGATTTACAAGTTAGCTGAAAGACATAATCAAAAAGACTTAGCTGCAAAAGCGATTGCTGAACACAAAACTATTGAAGAGTTTAGAGGTGAATTACTAGAAACTATTGCTAGTAAGCCACTTGAAACTCCAAAAGATATTGGACTAAGCAAAAAAGAAATGAAGAGATTTAGCCTAGTACGCGGAATAAACGCACTAGCTAACCCTTCAGATAGAGCTGCTCAAAGAGCTGCAGAATTTGAATTTGAATGTTCTGCTGCTGCTTCTGAAGCATATGGTAGAAACTCACAGGGTCTTATGTTACCACCTGAAGTATTAAGAGATTGGAATCAAAGAGATTTGAATACAACTGATGATGCTGGTGCGGTAGGACAAGACTTTAGAGCTGGTGATTTCATTGATGCATTAAGAAATTCATCTTCAGTAATGTCAGCAGGTGCTACATTATTAAGAGGATTGCAAGGCGATGTTAAGATACCTAAGAAAACTGGTACTTCAACTGCAGCTTTTGTATCAAGTGAAGGAACTGCTGTTGCTGAGTCAGAAATGGCTATTGGAAGTGTGACAATGTCACCTAAAACTTTAGGTTGTTTTACAGATGTCACTAGACAGCTTTTAACACAAAGTTCTTTAGATGTTGAGAATCTAATCAGAAACGACATAGCACAAAGCATGGCTTTAGCTATTGATGATGCTGCTTTAGAAGGCTCAGGCTCTTCAGGTAACCCAAGAGGTATCAAAAATACATCAGGTATTAACACTGTAACATTTGGTGCTGCTAACCCAACATGGGCTGAAACAGTAAATATGGAAAGCCAAGTTGCTGTAGACAATGCTCTACTAGGTAACCTTTCTTACATTATGAGAGCTGATGATTATGGTTCACTAAAAACAACTGAAAAGGCTTCAGGCACAGCTCAGTTTGTTGTAGATAGAGATGGAAGAATTAACAACTATGGTGTTGTTGTTTCTAACCAACCTACATCAGGTGACCATTACTTTGGTAACTTCTCAGACCTATTAGTTGGATTCTTTGGTGGCTTAGACATCATTGTTGACCCATACACTAACTCTTCTTCAGGAACAGTTAGAGTTGTTGGTATCCAAATGGTAGATGTTGCTGTAAGAAATGCAGTTTCATTCTGTTTAGGTAATGACGGTTAATGGTATTAACCACTGAAAACGGTGGGGTGAAAAACCCCACCTCTATTAAAATGAATAAATATTTAATATTGAGAGACACAATTGCTAACAGCAAAAGAGTTAGTGTTGGAGATATAGTTGAGTTAGATGCAGCTCAAGGTTTTGATCTTGTAGCCAACAAAAAGGCTGAACTATATAAAGAGAAACCAAAAGCTAAAAAGGCAAATAGAAGCGTAGGTCTTAAAAAATCTGAAACTAAAGCAGTAAAAAAAAGAGCTAAAAAATAATGCCTATCGAGAGTTCAGCAGATTTTAACTCTTATGTAGACCCAAATGCTCATGGCGTATCTGCTACTTTCATTGAAACACAAACTACTTTATGGGATTCTAGAACAAGCCTTATAGATACTTGGCATGATATAGATACAGGTGACTCTTATCCTATAAATATAATTATTGATCAAGAATACTTTAGTATTGCAACTGGTTCAGTGCCAGTAGATGGTTATCAACCAAGAGCAATAATAAAAGCAACTGATGCACCATACATAAATCATGGTGATCAAATAAAAGTGGATGCTATTACTACAAATAATGGCAATACACTTGTACCACAAACATTATTCACAATTAAAACAGTAATGCCTGATAATACAGGTCTTATTGAGGTGGTTTTAGAGGAACAATAATGTCACAGTATATGCTAGAAACTGAAGAAGATATGTTGGCATATTTTGATGTTGATTTTGGCCATGCTATAAATGCTACCTATATAAGAGGTGGTGTATCTACAGCTATAAAGATTATTTTAAATAGAGAGTATGTAGAGCAAGACACAGGTATTGGTGTAGAAGCTACTAAACCTATAGCATATTGCAGAAGCATAGATGTTCCTAATGTTTCTCAAGGTGATTTACTTAATGCAAGTGCAACAACAACTGTTGAGGGTGATATACTAAAAGCAGCACAAAACTATACTATAATTGATGTGCAAAAAGATCGAACAGGTCTTACTGCTTTAATGTTAGAGGAAGTGTAATGGCAAATCATATTAGACAACAGATTAGAGAATATTTTGGTACTACACTAACTGGTTTATCTACAACTGGTTCTAATTCTTATGAATCTAGAGTCTATCCTATAGAAAACTCTAAACTACCAGCCTTAGTTATATATACAAAGTCAGAAACATCAGAGCCTATTGTTATAGGTACTGATAGAGTTATGAGTAGAGAATTATCAGTAGTTGTTGAAGGATATGCAAAGGCAACAAGCAATTTTGATGATACTATTGATACAATAAGTAAAGAAGTTGAGGAAGCTATTGCTGCTGATAGAACTTTAGGCGGTTTGGCTAAAGACACTTATCTTGAATCAACTCAAATAGATTTTAACGCTGAAGGTGAGAAACCACTAGGATTTGTTTCTTTAACCTTTATAAGTAATTACTATGTCAAGGAAAAAAATCCTGACGTAGCGGTATAATAGGAGATAATTATGAAAATGATTAGTCCAAATGGTAAAGTTTCTATAATAGCTCATCCTTCTAAGGTTGAGTCTTTATTGAATATGGGTTGGAAAGAGGAAGCAGTCCATTCGCAAGATAAAATTAAATCTTCTTCTAAGAAAAAGTCGAAAGACGAGGTAAAGGAAAATGGCGATTCATAAAGGAAGCGAAGGTACTGTACATATAGATACAGATGCAGTTGCTGAGATTAAATCTTATTCTGTTGAGGAAACATCTGATACTGTTGAAGTTACAAGCATGGGTGATGGTTTTAGGGACTATTTACCAACATTAACTTCTTTTTCAGGTTCTATTGATGTTTTTTGGGATGAAGATGATACAGCACAACAAGCATTAACGGTTGGTACTGAAGTTACAATTAAGTTTTATGCTGAAGGTACTACTACTGGTGCTAAGTATTATACAGGAACTGCTATTGTTACAGGTTTAAGCATTTCAGCATCATTTGATGGCATGGTTGAAGCATCTATATCTGTACAAGGCAAATCTGCTCTTACACTAGCAACAGCATAGTAAGATGTCAGTAATAGAAAAGGCTAAAGCTCATTTTGATTCTTTAGAAATCAAAGAGATAGAGATACCTGAGTGGAGTGATGGAGATAAGGTTCTTAAAATATATGCAAAGCCATTGACGTTAGCAGAAATGTCAAAGTTGCAAAGATATGCAAAGGACGATGATGTTGCATTAATGGCTTATTGCTTAATATATAAAGCCTTAGATTCTGAAGGTGAAAAAGTATTTGACCTTTCAGACAAACATGCACTTATGAATGGTGTTGATAAAGATGTACTTGCAAGAGTAGCAACTGAAATTATGTCTAGTCCAAGTGTAGAGCAACAAGCAAAAAAGTAGCAGAAGATAAGGACTTATTTGCTAAATATTATCTAGCTGAAATGTTGCATTGCACATTACAGGAACTAGAAGACAAAATGACCTTATCTGAGTACACTGGATGGATAGCTTACTTAGAAGAGAAAAATAGGCAAATGAAAAATGGCAACTGATTATAAATTTAGAATCACCGCACAGGATAAGACTAAAGGTGCATTTAATTCTGTAAATAAAAGCGTAAATAGCACAAGTTCTGCTATGAAAAAACTTGCAGGTGCTTTTGCTGGTGCTTTTGCTGTTAGACAATTAGTGCAATTTGGTAATGAAGCTATGAAACTAGCAGATGAAGTAGGTAAAACTGCTGATAAGCTAGGCATAACAACAGACTTTTTGCAAAGGATGCAATTTGCTGCAGAGCAAACAGGTATAGCTACTAATACTCTAAACATGGGTCTGCAAAGATTTACAAGAAGGGTTGCAGAAGCAAGAAATGGTACTGGTGAAGCAAAAGCAGCTCTTGAGCAGTTAGGTATTGCGTTAAATGATTCTGAAGGTAATGCTAGATCAATAGAGGATATTTTGGCAGATGTTTCAGATGGTTTAGCTAATACTGCTGATAGTGGTGAAAAAGTAAGACTTGCTTTTAAATTCTTTGATTCAGAAGGTGTTGCTTTAGTTTCTACATTGGGTGAAGGCTCAGAAGCTCTAAAATTATTGACTGACTCTGCAACAGGTGTAATACCTGAGCAAACAATTAGAGACGCAGCAAGATTTAACGACACAATGAATCGTTTACAAAGACAAGTTTTAACACCTTTAAGAAATGAGTTAATTAAAGTAGCTACTGCATTTTTAGATGTTGGCGAAGCTATGGGATTGATTGACCCTGAGCCACAATTAAAAAGTTTAGATGAACTAAATGCAGAATATGATGCATTGCAACATAGTATAGTAGCAACTACTTTAAGCCTTAGAGATAATACAAGGCAAGATGCAGAAGCTATAGAGGTAAGAAAAAAATTAAGAGAACAAGTAACAGCAGATATAAAAGAAAGAGATAAACTCTTAAAAACTATACAGAAAGTACAAAAGGCACAAGAAATAAGAACAATGCCTACAACATTAATAGGCGAAGATACAACCAAGAAGATAAAAGACAACATAACTATAGTTAAATCTTTTGCAGATACAGTAGAAGGTCAATTAACAAATGCATTCACAGACTTCTTTGATCTAACAACAGAAAAATTTGGTGACTTTAAAGAATTAGCTACATCAGTTGCAAGAGCAGTTATAAACGAGCTTATACAAGTATTTATAGTACAAAAAGCAGTAGGCATGGTTAAGGGTACTATTGGTGAAATGGGTAGTATCATTAGTGGTGATTTTGGTAATGCTGTTGATGCTCTAAGTGATTTTGATGGCGGTGGTTTTACTGGTACTGGTGTAAGAGCTGGTGGTTTAGATGGTAAAGGTGGCTTTATGGCTATGGTGCATCCAAATGAAACTGTTATAGACCACACAAAAGGTCAAACAGTCGGTGGTGCTACAGTAAACTTCAATATATCAACAGTTGATGCTGCTGGATTTGACCAGTTACTAACATCAAGAAAAGGACTTATAACATCAATCATTAACAATGCCATGAATACGCAAGGCAAAATGGGGGTCGTATAATGTCAGGACAATTTCCAACAGACCCAAATTTTAGGTCATTAGTATTTACAGACAATAGACCTATACTTTTAAACCAAACCTTATCAGGTAAAAAATCAGCAAGACAAATAGGTGCACAATACTTTTCCTTTACAGTACAAATGCCACCAGTTGACCAATTAAAAGCACAGGAAATATTTGCATTTCTATCTAAACAAAAAGGTGGTTATGAAAACTTTACTATTGCAGCACCCTTAAACAACAAAGGAACTAGTCACAATGAGACTGATATTCTTGTTAATGGTGCAACATCAGCAGGTGCAAGTGCTGTGCCTATGGATGGTTTTTCACATACCAATCATGCATTAAGAGCAGGTGACTTGATTAAGTTTGCAGGTCATTCAAAGGTTTATATGGTGCAAGATGAAGTAACTGCATCAGGTGGTAGTGCTACAGTAAACATACAGCCAAACTTAGTTGCTGATGTTGCTGACAATGAAGCTGTTACAACTAACAAACCTCTTTTTAATGTTTATCTTGCAAATGATGAGATTAGATATACTACTGATACCAGTGGTTTTTATAACATTTCTTTTGATGTGAGAGAGGTTATTGAGTAATGCCAAGAAGCCTTTCAGCAGGTTTACAAACTCAAGTTTCTGCTCAACAAACCAAAACATCCTTTCTTGTAGAACTAAACTTATCTACTGTTATAAGACTAACTGACTTTTATAGAGACGTTACTTATAATTCAAATTCTTATGAAGCTGGTGGTTCTTTTCTAGCGGTTGATACAACAACTGAAACAGGGCAACTACAAGTTAGTGATATAAATCTTGGTTTTTCAAATGTAACCAATCAAGTAAGACAACTTGTAAGAGATGGTGCTTTTACTGACAAAGTTGTAAATGTTTATATAGCTTATTTTGATGAAAATGAATCATTAGTTGGTGCAATTAATTACTTTACAGGTCAAATTAAAAACGTAAATATATCTGAAACATTAGAAGATTCTTTATTAAGCATGACTGTAGCTTCTCATTGGGCAAATTGGAACTTAACAAAAGGCAGACATTATTCAGATGAATCACAACAATCCGTTTACTCAGGTGACAGAGGTTTAGAATATGCAACACAAACTAAATCAGATGTAAGGTGGGGTAGCTAATGATAGGCAATTTTTTTAGAGCTGTTGGCAAGTTTGTATGGAATAAAATACAGCAAATAGGTTGGTCTGGTGGTTTTAATTTAAAAAATGTTTTTTTTGCATATACTGTTGGGGTAGGGGTTAAAGGATTTTTACAAGCAAAACAAATGTTGGCTAAAGGTCAAGATATCTTAGCTAACAAAACTGCTGCTGGTGGCAAGATACCAGTCATATACGGAACAAGAAGAGTGGGTTGTCAGGTTGTTTATATGGATACAGCACAAAATAGGTCAAAAGATTTGTTTGTTGTTTATGCATTAGCTGTAGGTGAATGTGAAGAGATACTTGGTAGAACTATTGAAATAGATGGTAATAGTATTCTTGATGGCAAGATATACAAAGGCGGTGGTTATGTTGGTTCAGACAAGATAGCATCAGGTGCAGGTTCTTTAAATACTGCTTCACAAGTTGGTGATAATCAATACTCAAATGCAGGAACGCTAGGAACTAATCCAGCACTTAGATATTCTTTTGTATTTAATTTGCATCATGGTGCAGCCAGTCAAACAGCAGACCCTATGCTTAGAGCATCTATACCTTCTCAGTGGTCAACTAATCATAAGTTAAATGGTATCTGCTACATAGCAGCATCTTTTGACTATGATAAAAAAGGGATGTATCAAGGAGTGCCACAAATAACAGTACAGGTTAAAGGTAAGAAAGTATATGACCCAAGAACTACAAACACTGTATGGTCAAGCAACCCTGCTCTTTGCTTTTTAGACTACATACAAAATGATGAGTATGGTAAAGGTTTAGCTACAACAGATATAAACATGACTACATTTGAAACTGCTGCTGATAAATGCGATGTATTACAGAATCAACCTTTTTATGGAAGTAGTTATCAAAATGTAACTTGGAGTGGTACATCAGGCACTAATAGAATAAGAATAGATGAATATGATAATTCTTATCAAAACAAAGTGGATGAAATAATAACCATTAAAGACTCAGGCGGAACAATTATTGTTGATTCTAGAAACATTGATTCATGGCGAACAGATGAATTCTATGATGAATCAAGGGTAAATGAAATTATTATAGATGATGATTTAGGTAGTGATTACACAGACGAGTCAGGCTCTATATTTACTCAAGTTAAAAGATTTCATTGTAATGGTTATGTAGATACTAATAAGAATGTAATGGATAATGCAAAAGAGCTTCTTGCAAACATGAGAGGTATCTTTACTTATATTGATGGCAAGTATGAACTACAAATAGAAGATACTGGTAGTTCTATATTTAGTATTACAGATGACCACATTATAGCTGATTCAGGCATATCCATTGATTATGGTAGTAAAGATAAAAAAGCAAACAAAGTCATTGTTGAGTTTTTTAATGCAAATAAGAAATATGAGTTAGATACAGTTACAGAATTGCATGATGCTTCACCTAATTATTATTCTGATGATGGTGAAATATTAGAGATAAAAGCAGAGTTTCCATATATCACAGACCCTTACATTGCATCTAATATGGCAAAAGCTATTTTGCAAAGAAGTAGAAAACAAACAACAATACAGTTTTTAGGAACACCTGAAATGTATAAGCTAAACATAGGTGATATTGTTGATATTACTTATACAGGTTTAGACTTATCATCTTCTAACTCAAACAACGTATTTAGAATTGAAGCATTAGAACTGCAACCAAATGGTCTTGTCTCAGTTAGTGCAATAGAATATTTTGATATTTATTCTTGGGAAGTACCAAGTCAAGAAGCTACTGAAGACCCAGTAAACCTACCAACAGCAGGTGCATTAAAAGCACCACAAAATGTTGTCTTTACTGACACAGATGCATCAGCTATCAATAGACCTACTTTAACTTGGGATGAGCCAACTGACTTTCCAGCAAAAGAGTTCAGAGTTGATATAACTGATAGTTCAAGCAATGCAGTTATAAGTAAAGTAGTAGATACAAATTCTGCTGACTTGTCTTTTATACCTAAAGGCAGTAACTATAATTACTCTATAACCTCTATCAATGGTTTAGGCGTTGAATCTGAAGCAACAACTAGCACATTCACCATTGCAGACGACCCAGTAAAAACTACTGAGGTAGAAATGAATGGGGTTACTATGTCAACAGTTGAAACTTATGGAACTGTATCAGGCAAATCAGGTAACTTTGTTAATTTTACTAACAAAGTTAATTTTGAACAAATAGCTGAATTTCAAGATGGTTTACTTGTAGATGGCGGTAATGTTCAATTTGAAAATCCAGTTACCTTTGTAGATGGTTTTGTTGGTCAGGGTATTTTTGATATTGGTAGTGGTGCAATAGAATTTAGCTCTTATACACCACCCTCAACAACAGATAGGTTATATAGAGTAGGCGGTGCTTTACATTATAGCGGTGCAGAGTTAGGCAGAGTATCTAATGGCACACCAGCATCAGCTACCGCCACTGGTACTACAGGTGAAATACAATGGGATGCAAACTACATCTATGTATGTGTTGCAACAAACACATGGAAGAGGGTGGCGATAAGCACATGGTAATAGTAAACTAATAAGACACAGAGATTTAATATGGCACAACACGATTACAACTTAGCAAACCAATCAGGGGCAGATTTTAGAGCAGATTTAAACAATGCTTTATCTGCTATAGTAACAGTCAATAGCGGTGCTTCAGCACCTTCTACTACCTTTGCACATCAATTATGGGTAGATACTTCAAGCAATGTTTTAAAGATAAGAAATGCAGCTAATGATGCTTGGGTTACAACTGGTCTTAGCATTACAGCAGATAATACATTTGATATTAATGGTGGTACTGTAAATGGCATAACAGCACTTAGTTTTTCAACAGGTGCTAGTGTAACTAGTATTTTAGATGAAGATAATTTAGGTTCTGATTCTGCTACAGCTTTGGCAACACAGCAATCAATAAAAGCCTATGTAGATAGCCAAATAGGTAGCGTAGATACATTAGCTGAAATACTTTTAAATGGTAATACTACAGGCGGTACTGATATTGCTGTTGGCGATAATGACAAAGCCATATTCGGTACAGGCTCAGATTTACAAATCTTCCATGATGGTTCTAATAGTTTTATAAAAGAAGTTGGGACTGGTGATTTAAGAATACTAGCTAGTGCAAAGATTGACTTTAGAAGCAATGACGATGCTACAGTAATGATAAGAGCAAATGCAGGTGGTAGTGTTGATTTGCGATATGCAGGTGATAGAAAACTAGAAACAACATCAAGCGGAATTTCGGTAACAGGAACAGCCACAATGGATGGTTTGACTGTTGATGGTGATGCAACTTTATCAGATGCAAACCCAACACTTTCATTAGTTGATACAACAGCTACAAATCAAGGTGCAGAGTTTGCACATAATGCTGGTACAACAACAATAAAAAGTTCAAATACCAGTACACATGGGGTTATTAAATTTAACTCTAATAATGGTACTGATACTGTTACTAGAATGGAGATTGATAGATTTGGAGACATATCCTTCTATGACGACACAGGCACATCACAAAACCTAAAATGGGATGCAAGTGCTGATAGTCTTAACTTTGTAGATAATGCAAAGGCTACTTTTGGTGCTAGTAATGATTTAGAAATCTATCACGATGGTAGTGCTAGTTATATTAAAGATGTTGGAACTGGTAATTTACTAATACAAGCAGAAACATCTTTGGTTTTAGAAGCAACTAATGGACAAAATTATTTAACAGCTAACAAAGATGGTAACGTATCTTTATATTATTCAGGTAGTAATAAACTGTATACAACTAATACTGGTATAAACATAACAGGAACAGTTACAAGTGATGGGTTGACTAGCTTAGGCGATACACAAGTTATTAGTTTTGCTAGTGATTCAGGTTATTTAAAAATTACTAACAATATTAGAGGTGGTGATTATAGAATAGCCACATCAGGAACAACTGCACAACGATTAGAATTAAAAAATGGTAACTCACAAAAATTAATTAGATTTGCTGATAACGGAGACATCTCTTTCTATGATGACACAGGCTCAACGCAAGGTTTATTTTGGGATGCTAGTGCTGAATCATTAGGGATTGGTACTACTTCGCCAACTGAAAAGTTAACAGTACAAAATGGAATACAAAGAATAAACTCTACTGATGGTTCTAGCGATGCAAGAATACAGTTTAGTATGACAAATGGTTCTGATATACCTACAGCATGGGTAGGTATTCCAAGTTGGAACAAAGATGCGTTTTATATTTTTGCACCAACTGCAACTGGTAATGAATCAGCAGCATTTTACACAAATGCAAATTGGGTTTTTCAGACAGGTGGTACTGAAGCACTCAGAATAGATAGCAGTCAACGTGTTGGAATAGGCACAAGTTCACCAGCAAGAGAGCTTCATATAGAAGATAGCGGTGCTGTATGGTTGCAAATGACAACAACTAATACCAGCACTGGAACAGTAGGTCTTTTACTTGGTGACACAAACGCTACTACTAAAACTAGAATTGTTAATGATGCTACTGATAATTTACAGTTTTGGACAGGTACAAGTGAGTCAGGAAGATTCGATTCATCGGGCAATCTGTTGGTTGGGAAGACTTCAACAGCTACTGCTAATGTTGGTATTGAATTAAGGAATGATGGTCTGTTAGCTGTTACTAGAGATACTGCTACAGTTGCTATCATGAATCGTAACACTAATGGAACTATTATAGACTTTAGAAAAAGTGACACATCAGTTGGTAGTGTATCTACAGCAGGAGGGACTACATCTTACAACACCTCATCAGATGCAAGATTAAAAGACATTACAGGCGAAGCTAGAGGTTTAGAAGTTATTACTAAACTAAACCCAGTAGCTTATAATTGGAAAGCAGATGGTAAAGCTGATGAAGGTCTTATAGCACAAGAGGTAAAAGAAATAGTACCTAACGCTGTATCAGGCTCAGAGGACGAGCATTATCAAATGGATTATAGTAAACTTGTAACACCGCTTGTAAAAGCTGTTCAAGAATTAGAACAACAAGTAACAAAACTAAAAAGTGAAATTGCTAAACTAAAAGGAGAATAACATGAGCAATACATATGAATGGAACTGTAAAACAGTTGACGTATATCCTGATTACGAAGGACATACTGACACAGTTTATAACGTTCATTGGAGATTAAACGCTGAAAGCAGCGAGACACATGAAGTAGATGGTCAAGAAGTACCATATACAGCTAGTGTTTATGGAACTCAGTCATTATCTTTAGAGGATATTGGTTCAGACTTTATACCTTTTGCAGACCTAACCAATGAAGTGGTTACTGGTTGGGTAGAAGGCATTATGGGTGAAGAGGAAGTAGCAAACTTAAAATCTGCTTTAGACTCAAAAATAGCTGAAGAGATTAACCCTACTACTGAAACAAAAACAATCGGTGAATAATATATGGATACATTAATAGGATTAATTATTGTAATAGGTGTAGCTTTATTTATAATAAAAAGAAAGAAGCCACAATGGCTAAAACTTATAAAAAATAAAATACTTGGAGAGTAATATGAGTGAAGAGAAAAACGTAATAATTAATTTTAATGGTAGAGAATACACAGCAGAAGATTTAAACGAAGAGCAAACTCGTTTAGCTGTTGAATTAAACGTAGCTGGAAGAGAACTAGCAGAGTTACAAAGAAGCTACAATCTATATAACATGATTAATAATCATAAAAACATATTGATTGAAGCCTTTGATAAAACTCTACCTAAAGAGGAAGTAAAAGAGGAAGACTAATGGCAGCTCGTAAGACCGCATCTGAAGTTCATACACAACTGCAAGTGCATGAGAAGATGTGCGAGGAAAGATGGAAAACCATCTATCGCAAAACAGATGATTTACAAGCATCAGTCAATAGCTCAAAAGCTTGGCTTGTTGGCGGTCTTACAACTATTGTAGCTTCTTTAATAACACTAATAGTAAAAAGCACGTTTTGAGCATTACCAAAATTGCTGAAGTAGCAAACAACGTCTTGGATAAGTTTGTTCAGGATAAAGATTTAAAAGAACAACTATCACATGACTTACAAAAAGAACTTATATCACTGGATAAAGCACAAATTAGCCTTAATGCTGAAGAAGCGAAGAACGGGAACTGGTTTGTATCGTCATGGCGACCCTGCATTGGATATGTTTGTGGGTTTAGTCTTTGCACTCATTACATTATCTTGCCTATCGCAACTTGGATAGCTGTAGTTAGCGGAACTGATTTACAACTTGAAAAACTTGAGTTTGATTTTTCGCAACTTACTACAATTCTTTTATCCCTTCTTGGGATGTCATCACTTAGAACAGCAGAGAAGTTCAGAGGAGTTCATAACAAATAATATGTACGATAAAGTAAAAGAAATGCTAGTTAGGCATGAGGG
>VMHT01046962.1_pt1 | contig 18316 bp, 26 predicted proteins | sample 4693611 | NCBI WGS metagenome assembly VMHT01 (sample SAMN12280063, study PRJNA550983) | marine metagenome | isolation source: seawater sampled from same location over 5 years 0.02-0.2 micron viral filtrate | place: USA: collected off the coast of southern California halfway between the port... ...
CAAACTCACCATACTGTGTCCACAGATCTGGTAGTGTCTGCAAGCGTTCACACTCTAGTGGTGTCAATGCTCTCCAATGTAGCTCGTCTGTCTCTACCTTGGGCATTCGCCATCCACCTTGCATGGTAGTCAGGGTAGGACTCTTGCCCTTCCTATCATAGACACGCTTGAGGATGTCATAACCTTTGAGGTCAGCTTCACCTACTTGTCTCATGCCTACCTTACCTTCCTTGCTAAAGGCTAGTTGTCTCCTAGACTTCTCAAAGTACATCTTCATGCTACCACCTTTGAAGTAGTTGGCATCTACACAATAGGACTTGTCCCTGTCAGTCATACTGTCATCTTCTAGTATGTCCTGTAGGACGATGCCCTGATCAGCCAACTCGTTGTGTGGTATGTTGGTTATGTAGACACGCTTTCTTGACTGAGCAGACACAGTAGCACTATCATGTATATACATCTCAGCATCTGGTCTGATACCACGAATGAAGTCATACCAAGTATGTCTAGCATTAGACACAACATTCTCAAAGAGAAAGTGAGTAGGCTTCAGACCTTCCAATGCGTCATACATAACCTCTGATAGATCACGACTGTCTGACGTGCCTTGCATCTTACCTGCTACGCTGTAAGGCTGACAAGGGAAACCTGCGATCAGAAGAAAGACATCTCTGCCCATCAGTTCTCGCCAACCATTAGCGTCACCATGATGTACGGCATGAGGTATCTGGTATCTGGACACAGCACTGGCATACTTGTCTGTCTCGAATGTGTGGTACTCGTAGTCACCATCAGGTGATACATCAATACCTGCATCTAGGCATGAGAGGTAGGCACTATCTGTGCCACCACATAGACTGACCACTATCTTTTTATTCGTCATTTAACATCTCCTTTGTCATGAGTTTAGCTTGGAAAGCTCTGTGTTTAGCTTGATTGTCTTTGACCTTGTGACGCTTGTCACCTATGACCTTAGACTTCAAGATGCCTTGCGATACCATCTCTGCATGAAGCAGATTGCGTGGTCTTTTAGGCAAAGGTTTTTTGTGTATAATCTTAGGCATTTTTATTCCTTTGTTCCCTTCCATTTTTTGTTTTGTTTGTCATAGTTTCTATCGTAGTAATCATCTTCTAGGTCTTGGAGACTAGACTTAAAGGCAGATTCCAAAGTCTCATTCAAGCCGTTCTTTTTCTTTTCTCTCAAAAGAATAGCTAGAATAGCAAAGTGCATATTTTTTTCTTTCATGTCCATAGTCTTAGTCTCCTTTCAGTTATAGCCCCGATGTCGGGGTTGTTAAGCTACTACAAGTTGCTTGAACTCAGATGAGTCAACCCACTTAGACACTTCCTGTTCTCTCTTGAACATAGTGACTTCTCGTGTGTCCTTACCTGTGTTCCTAACCTTGAAGTTGTTTCTCTCATCACCGTAAGATGCATAGTTAGTGAATGCACTATACAAGGCAAAGACATTTGCACCTCTAGTGTTAGACTCTTCCTTGTACAAGGAGAACATCTTCTCTGCTTTCTTCTCTGAAGGGATCATCTTTTTAAGAAGAGAAGGCACATCAAAGCCGTTAAGCTGTATCATGCCCCAATCATTTAGCTTCTGCATTCTAGAAGAGAAGTCGGTGTATCCGTTATACAGCCTTGTCTCTAGCCCACCGATGGTAAAGTTAGATGTGTTTTTACACTTGGTCATGTCATACTCACCTGTAATCATACCATTGGTACAGAAGAAGTCGATAGCCCCAAAGTACACAAGGTTGCCACACGTACCGTCAACACCATGCAAGGCGATGATCCTGTAGCCTGTCGTAGTCTTATGTCCATTGCTTGTAACAATATCATGGGTTACATTCGGAAGAGTAATATCCATTCGTAACCAACCCCCTTCATGGGCTGTCTTAAATGCTACGTTCATACCGTCTAGCTGTTCGGCAGAGTGATTGTCTCTGACAACTTTATAGACAGAGGTACAGAAATTTCTGTGAGATGCAGGGCTAAAGCCTTTGCCCATGTGAGCGATCACATTGCCTGTCACAGGGTTGATCACGAACTTGTGATCTGCCATACGAGATGGCTCATACTGAGGTACAAAGTCACAGACTTCAGGAAGTTGTTGGATTGTGTTAGGTGTAAAATCTAAAGCCATAGTAATAGTCTCCTTGTTTTAAGTTAATGATAAATTCGTAAAGGGTTCTCGTAAACGTAACCCACGTCTGGTTCGTCATCAAGAAGGAACTCCTTGATAAATTCAAATTCTACCTTGGAATCTGGATAGCAATTCTGTGTTAATTCCAAGGCATAGTTAATCGCAGAAGATGTGTCCTTTATGGGTGGGTACGAGCTACCAACTCGCACCACACCCTTCTGACCATCTACGGATATGAATATCTCGTAGTGTATCATTGTTAGGCTATCTTCTTCTGGATAAGGAAGGACTTGATTGGCACGTAGCTTGCCACTCTTCGCTTGCCTTTCCTATCATAGGCATGGAAGGAAGAGTAGGACTTGCCAAAGTTTAGTCGAACCAAAGGCTCACCTGACTTGCCACCCTTACCCTTACGGATGAACCACCCAGTCTCTTGGATGTTGTCATCCCTGTAGATAACAGGCTTGTGACCCTGTAGCTTCAGCTTGATAGCCGTAGCGATTATCTTTAAGGCAGTGAAACCACCTGATACTGTTGTGCCTTTTGGCAAGTTGTCAAAGTTAAATGTAAGCATATGAATGCTCCTTTCTGTGTTAGTGCTAACCCCGACATCGGGGCTAACAGGGTTAATGTATTACAGTTATATAATACTTTCACTTATAGTTCAAGTATTATATTAACTGTATACTTTAACTGAAGGTTTGCCTTCAGCCGTAGTTGTCAGCCAGATAGAACCTACCTCGCCAACTGGTTCACCATTGTCTACATAGACAAAGGTATCGTTCTTGTAAGGGTTATAGGTCACAGACCTACCCTCATCATGATAGAACTTGGGACTGATCCAGACTTCTGGATACCATCCCTCTGCAAATGCATGGACATTCTTCTTCCCTTCGATAAGCACACGTTGTCTGCCACCTTGACGGACATTGAATGTGCCTACCAATAGGAACAACTCTGGTTGTCTGCCAACAACCAAGCCAGTCTGTCTATCTTGGATAGACCACTGACCTCTGTGTAAGTTCCAATATGCTCTTGCATTTATGTCCATTAAGCTACTCCTTTCTGTCTCATTACTTGTTTACGAATAAGTCTTCGTTGTTTTAATAACGCATTCTTTTCTCTACGACTAACCCCGACATCGGGGCTGTCTTTCTTTCTATCTTTCTTAGCCATTAGCTTGCCTTTCTATAGTTAGTTTTTCCATTACCATGAACAGGAATGAATATCGACTTGGCTTTGATACCATTCCCACTACACAGCTTACACTCATTACAGGTTGTACGTCTACCTGCTTCTTCTGATGCAGGACATAGGATCTCATACCCCTTCACCATCTCATCAACGGTATGACCGACCCTAAACGTCCTGTTGCCAAGCCCCCATTGCTTCCTAGCTTCGGCTTCGGTGTCAGCCGATATCATGCACAGGTCAGGTCTAACGTCAGCACCCTCGACCCCAAACTGATGCGTGTAGCCTGTCCTACCCTTGGAATGCACCAACACGTCATCCCACACAGAACTAGGCACAGCACTAGGATCACCGTAAGCACCAAGCCTAACCATCAAGCCTGAGAACTTAAGCCCGACATCGGGGCTATCGACTAGCCTTTTGTAACTGCCCTTCCTGTAGGCATTCCATACCGACTGCACCATCAGGAGCATCACGTAGCATGACCTACCGTCTGCACCCCCTGTCTTTTTATCAGGGTTAGCCGTTCCTCTATGGACACAGCTACCACAGATAGAGAAGTCCTCACCTGTCCTAGACATTTCGATAGGACTTTTGTTTTGTCCTATGATGTAGGTTTGAACCATGTTCCCTGTCTTGTCGTTGCTACTTTTAATCGTAGCAATTAAGGCAACAGGCTGACCGTCAAGAAGACTTGCACCTTCCCAGATTACATATCCATTACTCATGTCTTACACTCCTTTCAGTGTTTCAGTTAAGCCCGACATCGGGGCTATTTTGCTTTATCTTTGTACTCATCATTAACTTTCTTGAATACATCTTTTAGCATTCTATAAACCAAGTTAGATTGTGGATCTAAGCCATCACCGTTTTGTACCATGTGATCAATCTTGTCAGCTAATGCATCTGATATGCAGATAAGTTCATGTAATTCAAGTTTCATGTTTTTTCCTTTCAGGTTGTTTCAGTTAGCCCCGACATCGGGGTTATCCTCTCTCTCTATTAAATTTATATAACACTTTCATTACATTCAAGTGTTATTAAATTTATATAGAGAGAGAGTTTAGGCAAGCCGTCAATTCCCCTTTGGTATTGCCACCATAAAGAAGAACCCCGAACTCACAAAGAACACCATGCCCATCACAGCACAGACGGTATCACGTAGCCGATCAACGGTGAACAGCCCTTCCATCAACGTGCTATCCATTGCATCAGCCATCACGAATACGATGCACAATGATGCGATGCCCATAGAGAGCGTTAGAGATCTTGCAATAAATTCTAGTTTTGACATTTCTTTTTCCTTCAGTTAGCCCCGACATCGGGGTTAGGTTAAAACGAAAAAAAGGATCTAACACTTAGAGTGTTAGACCCTTTTCAGTTAGGGTGAAGTAGCTGTTATGCTACTTCTTGATCATCTTCTAGATACTCATCAATGATGATAGAAGCAATCTCACCGAGATCGAAACCACGTTCAGCTATGAACGCTACCATATCACGCTCATTCTGTGGAACAGGGTACGCCTTGACTTTTGCACCATCTTCGGTAGCCCCGACATCGGGGTTAGCTTCGGTGGCTTCAGCTTCGGGTGCATCTTGATCTTCCTGTGTAGGTGCATCACCCATCTCTTGATCTTTCAAGAATTTGTCATAAGCCTTTTTCATCGAACCGATGTTAGTGAAGGCAGGTTTTTCGCCCTTTTTAAGGTTTTTCTTACGCTCATCAAGCCACTTGTAAACCCCAGTATCGGAAGTCGAACCGTTGATGAACAACCAGAGACACTCAGAGAGTGTCTGAGATCGGTTTTTCATGTTACCAAAGACCTCGTGAAGTCTGCCACTTGGCACTCTTTCGGCATCACTCTCATTCTTGAGTTCATGATAAACACGCCCAATGTTCCAAGCCAAGCCGTTGAACCTAGTGTTGGATCGGTGACCCCTTTCAAGACGCTCAACGTGATTGTTGTGGATCTTGCTCAGAGCCTTACCTTGAGCATCAAGAGTGTCAGAGTACCTGATCCAAAGCCCCTTGGTGAGTTCGACTGATTGCTGAGTTTGTGTTGCTGAATTTTCCATTTCGTGTCCTTTCCTATTTTTTTAACACTTTCACTTAACGTTCAAGTGTTAAAAAAATAGGTAAGGACACGTTAGCCCCGACATCGGTGCTGACCATAGGCTTCTTTTTTTCATCACCTTTTTCAAAACCGTAGACCCTGAAGCCCCTTGTTTTGTTGGCAACTGATGTGATAACAGTTTCCCTAATGCCTGATGCGTCATGCCTGATGGGCGATGAGCGTATGTGGGTGCATCACAGGACGTGCATCACGTTCACCACGCATCAAGCATCACGCATTCTGCATCACATTGCATCACGCATCCTGCATCCTTGCATCAGGCAACGTGATCGTGCATCGGGGCAGGGGGCAGGGGGGCGTATAGCGTATATATGCTTGTAGAAATACACAGATTAGGATTTTTGAGTGGTAACCACTTTTATATACACGGAAAGCCCACAGCCAAATATTTGACTACTGCGGCTAAGATTACATATTGACATACTCACACAATCTGTTATAATTATATATAACTAAACTAAGATGACATATAAAGTGATACATTAAAATGTCTATTCACTAAATATAAATTAACACTTATATGAATCATTTTAAATGAATGGATGTATTATTTCCTCCGTACTCCCAAAAAATAATTGACAATGCGTAAAAAATCCGTAAAACTATACACAGACAATGTTATTGAAGAGTTCTATAAGGGTATTCTTAATAATAATCTTGATAAGTTACATATCCCCCATAGTGATGTATTCTACGTGAGAGCTGCAGTGGAAGCCCACTATGGTAGACCATTTACTTTAAAGCACGTAGAGAGTGCTATGATAGCCGAGGGATGGTCTGAAGAGGACAGAGAGCTAACAACAACTAATGAAAGGTAACTAAGAATGGCATCAACTATTGCAACTATAATGAAAGCTTTGGGCAAGCTTAGAAAAAAACCAAATAAGACATCAACAGATCAAAAAGAAATAAGACAGCTTGAAAGAGAAAAAGATTTAATAAATAAAAAAGAAAAACAAGCAACAGATATGCGTAAGTCAATACGCAAATCACCAAAGACTACAGGTAAAGACTATTTAGATCCTCAGTTTCAATCCGTAGCTCGACTTAAAAACAAAAACAAAACAACAAAGCCAGTGCTACCAATGTCAAAAACAGATAAAAAGGAAATGAAGCTAGACAAAACTTTAGCTGACTATATTGCATTACCTTTAAGTAAAAAAGAAAAAATAATAGCAGGAGCTAGATCTAAAGCAGGACCTAAAGCTAAAATTTATTCTTCTTTCGCAGGACTTAAAAATGTAACTGAAAAAGAAATAAAGGATATGGCTAGAAAGATGTCCAAAAAAGATTTTATGGCTCTGAGTGATGCAGACATGAAGAAGATACCTGACGGTATATTAGCTTCTATAATAAAGAAATATGACTTAGTAAAGTCTGAACTTAAAAAGGGTGGTACAATGATGAAGAAAAAAGGTTATGCTAAAGGTGGTATGAAGAAAAAAGGCATGGCAATGGGTGGACTCAAGAAACCTGCTGCAGGACAAACTGGACTCAAGAAGCTACCATCCTCTGTACGAAACAAAATGGGTTATGCCAAGAATGGTGGCATGATGAAAAAGAAAGGCATGGCTAAAGGTGGCATGAAAAAGAAGGGCTATGCAATGGGTGGCATGACAGTGAAATACAAAGTAGGTGGCATGGCTAAAGGAAAAATGTACGGAAGTGTTGACAATAAGAAGAAGAAGTAGTATAATTATGTCACTATGGCATATCTTCAAAGTAACATTCCGTATTTCAAAGCTTGGGTAAGACGAGAGTATACCTGTAACTTTGCTCAGTATCATGGTGAGTTCTTACACTGCATGGTTATTGCAGTAACAACAATGCCTAACAGATCACTCAGCTTTCAAGTAATATTTACTGGCTGTGAATCTGATGACACTGACGAGCCAAATGTACACGGTGGTGCTATGTGGGCGAGAATGCCCATTACAGCCCTAGTAGGAGACACTCCTTTTGAACAGTGGGCAGAAGAGATGCCACCGTACATTGCTCAACCTTGGGACTGTATGTCCCATGATCACAGTGTATATGTATTAGACAGAGCTACACCTGCACCTTGGATAGCTAAAGTTGACGGTGAGTTCTACCCTGCTAAGTATTACTTTACTGTAGACTATACTAATAGTGAGATAGCTGACGATCCTGCACAACATAAACAGTCACACGTATTAGAACTGATGGACGCAGGTAGGTATACAGGAAACATAGTGGCACTACCTAATAATAGAGTCAGAGTGACACACCCTGCATGGTTTGAGACAGGAGAAGGACCACCCGACTTTAGACCTTCCCAAAGAATCTTTCACTCAAAACAAGACACCGACTATGTATGGGATACTAGAAGGGTATTTAATAACTTATACGAGGATAACTATGGTAGCGAAAGCAAAAGCAACAATAAAAAAAGTAGCAGGAAAGTTAAAAAAGGCTAGTAAAGCTCACGCAGGACAAGCAAAAACTTTATCAGCTATAAAATTAAATAAAGGTGGTAGCACTGTAAACAAAGCAGGTAACTATACTAAGCCCGGAATGCGAAAAAGAATGTTTTCAGCAATAAAAGCAGGTTCTTCTGGGGGTAATCCCGGACAATGGTCTGCAAGAAAAGCACAGCTATTAGCTTCACGGTATAAAAAAGCAGGTGGGGGCTACAAGTAATGGCTGACCCTAAGGTTGGCACAGGCAAAAAGCCTAAAGGAAGTGGACGAAGACTCTACACGGATGAGAATCCTAAGGATACAGTAAGTATAAAATACGCTACGGTAAAAGATGCAAAAGAAACTATTGCAAAAGTTAAAAAGATTAACAAACCCTATGCGAGGAAGATACAAATCCTCACCGTTCTTGAGCAACGAGCTAAGTTTGCAGGAAAAACTGAGCAAGCTGCCCTTGCAAAGAAAGCAAAGGAGCAACTAAGGAGACAACATGGCACTAGCAAAAAGTCAAAGAAGTCTTAAATCGTGGACAAAGCAAAAATGGAGAACAAAAAGTGGTAAGCCCAGTAGCAAAACTGGAGAACGCTATCTTCCAACAGCTGCAATCAAGGCTCTATCACCCCAAGAGTACGCAGCAACAACTAAAGCTAAAAGAAAAGGCACAGCGTCAGGCAAACAATTCGTTAAACAACCTAAAAAAGTCGCTAAGAAGACAAGAAGTTATCGAAAAGTTACATAATATAGGATATTTTGAAAATGATAGTTAAGGCATGGTTTATAGTAGCAATAATGTCTGGGGTATACACAGACGGAACTAAGGACATCTTTATATTTAAGCACCCATTAGACCACGGACATTTTCATAATGCAACTATGTGTCAAAGATTTATAGGAGAGCATCCTTTTAAGCTTGCTAAAGCATTAATCAATCAATATGGCAAGCGACCACCAGAGCAGATCATGTGTGTGCCAGAAGATACTGTAAGATTGTTTATGGAGCAGGGTGGTAAACGTGGAGAACCGACCTAGTGCTATACGAACCTACCTGTGACGTTTGTGGACATCACATTGAAGATGATAAATGTGAGTATTGTAAGCAAACAGGAGAAAATGGGGACTGGGTAAAGGAAGTTATAAAGGATAAAGATAAAGATGACTCCAGAGACACTTGACAGATGGCGAATACTTCCAAGACTTATGATGCTAGTGATGACAGGAGTTTATATACGTTGTATAGAATGGGCTTTGAGTCAGCCAGAGTTGACCACACAACAAGCAGGTCTAATATCCGTGATTACAGGGGCGATGACTGGGAGTTTCGCCATATGGATGGGAGCAGAGAAGTCCGAACCCAAAAGAATGGAGAGGGAAGAACGATGAGAAAGTATTTTAAAAGATTGTGGTGTGCATTGTGGAACAAGAAGTGCCACGAGGATTGTGACTGCGTATAATGTCTAGCTTATTTAAATCGTCTTCTGAAAAAAGAAGAGAGCAAAGAAAAAAAACTTATCAAAAGCGTAAAGAAAATAGGGCTAAAAGTAATCTTAAAACAAACATAAAAATTTCTAAAGAGAGAATTGATAGATATGGCAGTTGGGCAAAAGATGGAGGAAGTTTTCCAACTAAAAAACAACTAAATGATATGATTGCTAATGAAAAAAGTAAAATTAGAAAAGCACGATTACAGCAGATGGCAACCACAGGCTCTAAATTAGCAAAGAATGTAAAAGCCTTGGGAGGTGGTCCTCTTACTTTTATAACAGCATTATTTTCTGCAAAACCTTTAGGAGCAGATGAGACTGCAGCAAACATAAAAAAAGTTAAGATGAAACAACAACAAGCTAAAAATAAAAAAGGACCGAGATGATAGGTACACTGCTTAGTTCAGTAACAAGTTTAGCGTCTTCATACATAGATGGTAAAACAGCCATACAGAAGGCTGAAGCTACTATCAAGATGAAGGAAGCTACTGGTGAGATAGACTGGGACTTAGCTGCTATGAGGGCATCCCAAAGCTCGTGGAAGGACGAATGGCTTACATTGCTGTTCAGTATTCCTCTGATCTTGAGCTTTTGTGGGTCATGGGGCAGGGGTGTAGTAGCAGACGGATTTGAAGCACTGGCAGGTATGCCACAGTGGTATCAGATTGCATTGGGAGCTATCGTGAGTGCGAGTTTTGCAACACGATCTGCAGGTAAGTTTTTTAATAAAAGGAAGAAGTAATGGCGTTTAAATTATCAGGAAGAAGTTTAGGAAAACTAGAAGGTGTACATCCTGTACTGGTAGATACAGTAAAACGAGCCATTGAAGTGAGTAAGGTGGACTTTGGAGTGATCTATGGTGTCCGTTCCCTTGCAGAGCAAAAAAGATTGTATGAAGCAAAAAGATCACAGACGATGAAATCTAAACATCTTGTACAAGAAGATGGGTACTCCCACGCTGTAGACTTAATGGCGTATGATGGCAGCGATCCAAGTTGGGACATCGTGATGTATGACGATATAGCAGACGCAATGAAAACAGCAGCATTAGAAACTGGAGCTAAAATTTGTTGGGGGGCTTCATGGCATATAGATGATATAACTAAATGGGACGGTACAATGCAAGAAGCTATGAACGCTTATATAGACCTAAGACGATCACAATCACGTACCCCATTTATTGATGGTCCTCACTTTCAACTAAACTAATGTCATTACCTGAAAGAGTCAAAAACAAGATGAAGGATGTAGGTCTGAGAGCCGTTAATAAAGCTCAAAGACTACCTGCTAGTGACACATCAGGCAAGTCACATCACGTTATGGCAAGTGAAGGTGGTAAATATAAGTATATAAAGTTTGGACAAAAGGGCGTAAAGACTAATCAAACAGTAGGACAACGAAAAGCGTTTAAGTCTAGACACGCTAAGAATATATCAAAAGGTAAATTGTCTGCAGCATACTGGGCAGATAAAGTTAAATGGAGTCCAAGCAAAACAAAGTCTCCATCTAAGAAATGGAAAAAAGGTTCGTAGAATGGCAAGACAACTAACAGAAAAACAACAAAAGTTATTAGATGTTTTATTTGATCAAGCAGGTGGTAATATAGGATCAGCCATCAAGCTTGCAGGGTACGCTGAAGGAGTTAGTCCCACTCAAGTGATCTCTGGTTTAAAAGAAGAGATATTAGATGCAACACAAATGTACATGGCACGGAACGCTCCAAAGGCTGCTGTAGCTATAGTAAGTGGTGTTGATGATCCTGTGCAGTTAGGTATAAGAGATAGAATGTCAGCTGCTAGAGAGTTGCTAGATAGAACAGGTTTAATTAAAACTGAAAAAGTTCAAGTAGAAGCATCTAATGGGGTTATGCTTATGCCCCCTAAAAACAAGGAAAGGGACTAGTCGATGGTAGTAAAATCTTTATTAAAAGCAACACTAAAGAGTAAATTAAGTAAAAAGAAAAAAGGATCTCAGAAAGGTAAAACTGTTTTACAAGATGAGACACAATCTAGATCTGATGCATCTAGAGGTATATCTAATAGATCTTCACAACAACAAACTGCACTATACAATGCTCAAGCAAAAGTTAGAGAACTAGCAGCAGATGAGGGTGTTAGAGTTGCAACCTTTAGAAAAAATAATCCTAGTAATACTGCCGTTAAAACCATATATAGAATTAAACCTGATATAAAAGCTAAAGATGGGGGAAGATCTTCTGTAACAAAAGACTCTACACCAACAGTTAAAAAAGTTTCTGTAAAATCAACAACAACATCAGACACAGGTTCTGCTGTAAAAAAGAGTGAAAAACAAAAGCTTAAAGATAAATTAACAGCTATTAAGAAAACAGATTCTTATAAAAAAGCTGAAAAGAAAAAACAGGTAATACCTAGTGAACTAGATAATCTTTCTGAAAGACAGTTTACAAAGATGCTAGGTGATCCTGCTAAAGAAGCAAAGCTAGGCAAAGCAAGAATAGAAAAATATTTCGAAAAGTTTGGATACTATGATGAGCTTGCTAGAGATTTAAAGAGTGAGGGGCTTCCAATAACTGTATCTGAAATTAAGGCAAAGCCTTTTACTGCAACAAAAAATATGTATAAGAGAAGATTTAAAAGAAAGTTTAAAAGCAAGCCCAGATGAGAAACCGATCATTAGGTAAGTGGAAGTTACCACAACCTATAGATATAAAAGATGATACCGAATGGTTGCCTATTCCTAGAATTGCTAGACACGTTCCTTTTGGCTACAAGATAGATCCTGACGATAATAAATTATTGTTACCAATAAAAGAAGAACTGGATTTATTGGAAAAAGCAAAGCAACTTACAAAACAATACTCTTACAGGGAAGTTGCAAACTGGCTAACTAAGAATACAGAAAGACATATATCTCACATAGGTTTAATGAAAAGAATAAAGAATGAGCAAAACCGTAAGCACCAAGGTTCAGTCATACGCTACTGGGCAGACTATGCAGAAAAGGCGATCAAAAAAGCCGAAGAAATCGAAAGCAATAGAACAGGAGCAAAAGAGTCAAGCGAAAGTTCATCAGCCTAGTATAGTAGACGTACCTATCGAAGAAACTCGTAATGTTGTATTTCAGCCTAACGAAGGACCACAAACAGAATTTCTTGCAGCAAGTGAAAGAGAAGTTTTATATGGTGGATCAGCAGGAGGTGGTAAATCTTACGCAATGTTGGCAGATCCCTTGCGTTATATGGGACATCCTGAGTTTAGTGGTTTACTATTGCGTCACACCACAGAAGAGTTAAGAGAGCTTATATTTAAAAGTCAAGAACTCTACCCTAAAATTTGGAAGGGTATTAAGTGGTCAGAACGAAAGATGCAATGGGTAGCACCGTCAGGAGCAAGACTATGGATGTCCTACCTTGATAGAGATGATGATGTCCTACGATATCAAGGACTAGCTTTTAGTTGGATAGGATTTGACGAACTTACACAGTGGGCTACACCGTTTGCTTGGAACTACATGAGATCACGTTTACGATCTACGTCCCCTGACTTACCTGTGTATATGAGAGCTACAACAAACCCCGGAGGGCGAGGACACCACTGGGTAAAGAAAATGTTTATTGACCCTTCACCGTATAATATTTCATTTAACGCCACTGACATCGAATCAGGAGAGGAACTTAAATATCCTGCAGGACACAGCAGAGCAGGAGAAGCCTTATTCAAACGTAGGTTTATACCTGCTCGACTTACAGACAACCCTTATCTATCGGCTCAAGGAGATTATGAAGCAATGCTTCTATCCCTTCCTGAACAGCAAAGAAGACAACTACTGGAAGGCGATTGGGATATTAAAGAAGGAGCAGCTTTCACCGAGTTTGATCGCAACGTACATGTGGTTGAACCTTTTCGTATACCTAGCAATTGGGTTAAGTTTAGGGCATGTGACTATGGGTATGGAAGTCATTCTGCCGTTGTATGGTTTGCTGTTAGCCCATCAGAACAGTTAGTGGTATATAGAGAGCTATATGTATCAAAGGTGTTAGCAACAGATTTAGCTGATATGATACTAGACGAAGAAGCCGAAGACGGCAATATAAAGTATGGAGTGTTGGACAGTTCACTCTGGCATAAACGAGGTGACACAGGACCAAGCCTAGCAGAACAAATGATTATGAAAGGCTGTAGGTTTAGACCTTCTGATAGAAGTAGAGGAAGTAGGGTATCAGGTAAAAATGAAATACATAGAAGATTACAGACGGATGAATTTACAGAAGAACCACGTTTGGTTTTTTTTAGCACATGTACTAACATCATTTCGCAACTACCCTCTATACCATTGGATAAAAAAAATCCAGAAGATATAGATACTCACTCAGAAGATCACTTGTATGATGCTTTAAGATATGGTATAATGTCAAGACCAAGGTTTAGTATATTTGACTATGATCCTGCAGGTGGGTTTTCAAACTCCATGCCTATAGCAGACACAACATTTGGATATTAATATGGCAGAAGAAGAAATAATGATGGATGACACCTCTATAGCTATTGAAGACATAGCTGAAAAAGGTGGACAGGACGAAACAAAAAGTTATAACATCATACCATTTATTATGGATAGATACAAAAAAGCTGATGACTATAGAGAACAAGATGAACAAAGATGGCTAAGAGCTTACAGAAACTACAGAGGTCTATATGGTTCTGATGTACAGTTTACAGAAGCAGAAAAGTCACGAGTATTTATTAAAGTAACAAAAACAAAAACACTGGCTGCTTATGGTCAGATTATAGATGTACTGTTTGCTAATAATAAGTTTCCTCTAACTGTAGAGCCTACTACATTACCAGAAGGTGTAGTATCTGATGTGAGCTTTGATCCTAAAGAACCCGAAAGTATTAGATCTAGATTAGATGAAATGGAAAGTCCTTATGGTTTTGCAGGGGATGGTAAAGATTTACCTGTAGGATCTACACAAGAAAGTCTAATGGATAATCTAGGACCTCTTCAAGGAAAGTTAGATGACGTAGAAAATTTAAGAAAAGGGGTAGGTAAAACACCAACAGCAGTTACATTTAGTCCTGCTATGATCGCTGCAAAAAATATGCAGAAACAAATTCACGATCAGTTAGAAGAGTCTAATGCAAATAAACATTTACGAAGCACAGCTTTTGAAATGGCTCTGTTTGGTACAGGCGTTATGAAAGGACCGTTTGCTGTTGATAAAGAATATCCTAGTTGGGGTGAAGATGGAGAATATTCTCCTGTATTTAAAACAGTGCCACAAGTTTCACATGTATCTGTTTGGAACTTTTTTCCTGATCCAGATGCAAACAATATGGACGAAGCACAATATGTAATAGAACGACACAAGCTATCTAGAACTCAATTACGTGCTTTAAAGAAAAGACCCCACTTTAGATCTCAAGTTATAGAAGATGCTATATCTATGGGAGAAAATTATAATAAAGAATATTGGGAAGACGATCTATCTGACTATTCTCCCGAACATGCAATAGCACGATTTGAAGTGCTAGAGTATTGGGGTACAGCAGATGTAAGTATGCTAAAAGATCAGCAGATAGAAATACCAGATGGACTAGATGATTTTGATGAAGTACAAATAAATGCATGGGTATGTAATGACAAGGTATTACGTATGGTGCTTAATCCATTCAAACCTGCTAAGATACCGTACATGGCTGCTCCCTATGAGCTTAATCCCTATAGCTTTTTTGGTGTAGGTATTGCAGAAAACATGGACGATACACAGACACTGATGAATGGTTTTATGCGAATGGCTGTAGACAACGCTGTTATGTCAGGTAATCTGCTTATAGAGATAGATGAAACCAACTTAGTTCCCGGACAAGACCTGAGTGTATATCCCGGAAAAATATTTAGAAGACAAGGGGGAGCACCCGGACAAGCTATCTTTGGTACAAAGTTTCCAAACGTAGCTAACGAAAACATGCAACTGTTTGACAAAGCACGAGTGCTTGCAGATGAAAGCACAGGACTGCCTAGCTTTTCTCATGGACAAACTGGTGTATCAGGTGTAGGCAGAACTGCATCAGGTATATCTATGTTGATGAATGCTGCAAGTGGTGGTATTAAAAATGTTATAAAGAATGTAGATGATTATTTATTAAGACCACTAGGTGAAGGACTGTTTAGATTTAATATGCAGTTTAACTACGATAAAAATACAAAAGGTGATCTAGAAGTAAAAGCTCGTGGAACAGAAAGCCTGATGGCAAATGAAGTGCGTAGTCAAAGACTTATGCAATTCTTGCAGGTGGCAAGTAATCAAGCACTCGCACCCTTTGCAAAGTTTCAATATGTAATACGAGAAATTGCTAAGTCATTAGACTTAGATCCAGATAAAGTAACCAACAACATGGACGAAGCTGCATTGCAAGCAGAGATCATGAAAAAATTTCAGCAACCCCCTGAAGCACCAACACCTCCTGCAGGAGCAGACGCACAAGATCCAACAGGAGCAGGTGGTGCAACAATAGGTACAGGTCAAGCACCTTTACCACAAGAGCAAGGATTTTCAGGAAATGAACAACAACAGCCAAGTCAACAACCTACAGGACAAGCTACTCAGCAAGCTCAAGCCCCTAGTCAACAACAAGGACCAGTGGGACAGCTTCAGTGATTACGTAAATTATCTTATAGCACAGAACCACGCAGTTATGGAGCAGACAAACGATCTAGTTATACTTCATAGATCTCAGGGTGCTATATTGATGCTAAGACGATTGCGACAACTAAGGGATGCAGTGAACGCTAATGGAAAGGGCTAAACTATGAAAGAACAAATGGAACTCTTCAATGAAGGTGGCTTACGTGACGAGGGTGGCACAGTAGATCCTGAATCAGGTAACGAAGTGCCATCAGGATCTTTGCAAAAAGAAGTAGCTGATGATATACCTGTCATGATTAGCGAGGGTGAGTTTGTTTTTCCTGCTGACGTTGTACGATATATAGGTCTTGAAACATTAATGAAGATGCGTCAAGATGCTAAACAAGGTTTGAAGATGATGGAAAAGATGGGGCAAATGGGTAATTCTGAAGAAGCTGAACTACCTGATGATATGCCTTTTGGTATGGCAGATCTTATAGTAGTAGGTTCTGCAGAAGAAGACGAAGAAGAAAAAGCTGAAGGTGGTGTGATAGGAATGCAAACAGGTGGACTATTAGATGATCCACGTTTTAAAAGCCCCACTACTCCAACAACTCCTACCTTAACTGATGAAGATAAAAAAGAAATAGAAGATTCTCTGCTAGGAACAGTTTATGGTACTATAACTATGAAAAGATATGTTAATGCAGATGGTGTTGTGAAGTATATTCCGTTCATAGGAGATGAACCTCAGATGGATATACCTGAAGGATTTGAGGTAGATGATTCTGCTCCTACACCAAAAAGTTCTATAGGAGCTACAGCAGGTGACTCAGGTGGCTCAGACGATTCAGGTGGTGCAGTATTTACTTCTAGTGTAAATAATCCATTTGCTGATCAAGGCACAGCATCTTTTAATATTAATACACTAGATTCAAAAGACTTAATAGAATACTATGGATCTTTTTCAAGCCCTATTAATAGATTTTTAACTGTGGGTGTAGGTGCATTATTCGGAGGTGTTCCTGCTCTAGGTATGGCTGCTATGCAACAATTAGCACAAACTAGAGGACCTAATAGTTTAAGAGCTACAGAAGATTTGATTGCACAAAAAATAAAAAGTGGAGAAATTAAAGGAGATCTACTAAACAGACTAAAAGAATTACAAAAAAGAGCAAAAGAAAAAGGCACAGCACCTAAGAGTTTCTTGGCTAGTCTTATTGGTAAAGTTTCTGAAGGCAATGAGCAAAAGAAAAGTAATCTTCAAAGTGCTATTGAAGCAGGAAATGTTTCTGGTGTAGACAGTGAGGTTGCTGATGTAGACAGATCTGCATTTAAAGTAATAGATGTTAGCCCTGTAGCTAGTGACATCCAACCTGAAGAAGAAGGAGCAGAGCTTGTACCTTATCCAATAGTCAAGACGTATGCACCTGAGACTAGAAAATATCCTGATGATCCTGCTCAACCACAGACATTAGGAGTACCTATATCCCCAGAACAACAAAAAAGGTTTCAAACACAAAGAGAAGCAAGAGCTATGGTAGATGATATTAATAGAAAAACAATTACACCTGCATTTGCATTAGATATGACAGAGTTAAGAGATGCTACAAAAAGTGATGCTTTTAAAAGACAGTTTTTAGAACCTGATATGTATCCTACTGAATTAGCAGAACAAGAGTCAGGATTTGCTGATACCGTTTTAACAGGATCACCTTATGAGACAGAGGGAAGAAGACAGCTAGGAACACCCACTGAGGAGATGCCCCTTAAAACTAAAAAGAGAACAAGGAAAGCCGATCAATCTAGAACAGGTATACTACCCAGACGAGGGGAAAGATTTCCTGATGTAGATTTAGACAGACCATCTAAGTTAGGACAAACTAGAGTTGATGATTTTTTATTGGGTGTACAAAGAGATGACAAAGGTAATGTTGCAAATCTTACAGAACAACAACAAAAAAATATACGGAGCAATGTACAAGAACAAGAGAACATACGAAAGAAGATAGACGAAGAAGATAAAGTAAGACAGTCTCGTGGCTTTGGTCCTATGAGTGTACAAGAAAGATTTGATAGACAACAAGAAGAGTTTACAGGCTTTGATAGTCAAGGTAACTTTTTAGGTGGTGCTAAAGGGGGAATGTTTTATGTAGGTGGTGTACCTACTAAACCAATGAAACCCCAAAGATTAAAGAAAGGTGGTTTAGCTAAACCCAAAGTTAAACCCAAACGAATGAAGAAGGGTGGACTAGCTTCTAAAAAATAAGTTCACAATATGTTGGCTACCTAACTCCCCATCTAACATG
>VMHT01025459.1_pt1 | contig 18315 bp, 12 predicted proteins | sample 4693611 | NCBI WGS metagenome assembly VMHT01 (sample SAMN12280063, study PRJNA550983) | marine metagenome | isolation source: seawater sampled from same location over 5 years 0.02-0.2 micron viral filtrate | place: USA: collected off the coast of southern California halfway between the port... ...
TACAAATACAAATTCATTTACACCAATAGAACTTTATGATCAAGTACAAGGAAGTAATACAACTTCAGGATCAGGTACACATATTGGTTTTGCTAGAGCAAGACATTTTGAAAATGTAAGCAATGTGGCCACTCAAGCAAATGATACACTAGATTTATATCTTTTTGATATCAAGATGTTTACTGAAATCACAACTGCTTCATTTAGTTCAGGTGATTTCGAAGTTGGCGATAAAGTAGAAAACCAAGTTGGTGCATCTGGTATTATAGCAGTAGCAGATCATAGTAACAACAAATTATTCTTACATGATGTTGTAGGTACATTCACATCTTCTCATACAGTATATGCAAAAGGCAAAGACAATACTTCTAGAACAATATCAGCAGTTAGATCATATAATGTATCTCAAGCAAGATCAATGCATCAGGCAACACCTGGTAATCAAACAGCAGACTTTGTAGCAGACATAGTACTAGATGACTTTAAACGATTGTCTGGTGAGTTAGTATTGACTAACGGCGCACCTTCAACAGTAAATGGTACAGCAACACAATTCTCAAAAGAGTTATTAGTAGGAGATCAAATCGTAGTAGAGGGAACTCCTTACTTAGTAAGTGCCTTTGATGCAACTTTCCCAGAAACTATCATGACTATAACTGATCTAGATGGAACAACTGCTACAGTTTCAGCAGACGTAAGAAGTGCTAACGTTTTAAGACAGAGATCAGTAATCAGAGATCAAGATCAAACCGCGGCAATCTTTGCATGGCCAAGAGATCATGTAAATAAAGTTACACCGATTGCAAATAGTGTTACAATCAGAAAACAAATAAGATTATCACCTACAAATGGTGTGATAACAATACCAATTACTGGTAGTGATGAGAAGTTTGCTACAGCAACAAGCAAGACTTTCCAATATGCAGTTGTTAAAAGTGCAGGTGCATTAACACTTGGTAAAGTTTTATATCCAGCAGATATAAGTGCCCACCCTGCTGGTGGTACAACATCTGCCATGGCAGTAACTATTGGTGCAACAAATGGTAATGATGATCTCGCAGAAATTCTAGTATCATATACTGTAACAGTTATAAACCCTACACTTAAACAAAAGAATCTTCAGATTCATAGATCAGTAAAATTTGGAAGTGCAAACTCCGCCAATAAAGCATACGGATTAGCATACGATCATAAAGACTTATCACTTGGCGTACCAGATGTATTTAAAGTACATGCAGTATTAGAGGGAGTTCCTGGTACTTTAACAAATTCAAATCCAACTCCACCAAATGCTACGTTAACTCCTGAAGCAGGTTCTACATTTAACACAGACGAAGTTATCATAGGTCAAACATCTGGTGCTAAAGCAAGACTAATAAAATATAATGCTAGTGCACAAACATTCTTAATATATCTAAATGACACAGTATTATCATCTGGCGAATCAGTAGTTGGTCAGACAAACAAAGGTGTTGGTGTAGTTACAAATGTAAGCATAGGATCACCAGACATTAAAGATAGATATTTCTTAGACAACGGACAAAGAGATGGTTTCTATGATCTATCAAAATTACAATTAAAATCAGGACAACAAACACCAAACAATCCTGTAACAGTTATATTTGATCACTTCAACGCAGGTAGTGGTGAATACTTTGCTAAAGATTCATATCAAGTTGGAGATGGAGTAGATCAAATAGCATACGAAGATATACCAAACTATTCTCCAAACAAAGTTGACCTTGGAGGTTTTGAACCTGATGGTCAATTTGAATTATCAGATGCAGTAGACTTTAGATCACCATGTAATAAGATTGCTACACTTGGTGCTTACAATCAAGCATCTGTACCAAACATGTCTGATAATGCGAACTCACCTTTTGCATACAATACAAGAGTTTTCTCAAATGATGAAATTGGTACACCAGTTCCTGGAACATCAGTAGATGCTAATATTGAATTCTTTGTACCTAGAATAGACAGAGTATTCTTACATCAAAATGGACAATTCGAAATTGTAAATGGTTATGCAGACATAACACCTCAAAAACCACAACCATTAGATAATGCGATTGAAATGTTTGAGTTGTTTATACCTGCATATACAAGAAACGTAAAAGAGATTAATGTAAAATCAAAAGATTACAGACGTTACACAATGAAAGACATTGGTAAAATTAGTAATCGTGTAACAAACTTAGAAAGAGTTACATCATTATCTCTATTAGAAAAAGATACACAATCAAAACAAGTTTTAGATGCAGATGGATTAGATAGATTCAAATCTGGTTTCTTAGTAGATAACTTTAGAGGCCATAAAATTGGTGATGTATCACACCCAGACTATCGTGTTGCAATCGACACTAAGAAAGGTGTATTAAGACCACAACATGATACACAATTCTTTGATATAGAATTGAAAGCAGGAACATCTACAAATTACCAACAGACTGGTGATCTAGTAACATTACCATACACTCAAGTTGACTTTGTAAAACAAGATAAAGCATCACGTTCTATGAATGTAAATCCATATCATGTGTTTGCATTTATTGGTAATGTAAACTTAACACCCGAAACAGATATATGGCAAGACACAGATACATTACCAGAAGTTAGAATTAATAGAGAAGGTAATTACGATGCAGTATTGGCAGAAAATCAAAACTCTCTAGGAACTGTTTGGAATGCATGGCAAACAACATGGGTTGGAGAACCAGAAGTCGTATCTGAAGAAGTTATTAGTAGAACAGAATCATACGATGGTAACCCAGGACAAGGTGGTGAACTTACACCAACTATAACAACTGTAACAAGAGAGATTACAGAAACACCAGAGAGTCAAACAAGAAATGGGATTAATACATCAGTTGTTGAAGAGTTTGTTGAAACTAGAAATGATAGAATAGTATCTATCTCAGTAATACCATTCTGTAGAGCAAGAACAATTGAGATTGATGCAAATAACTTAAAACCACAAACTGTTCACTACGTATTCTTTGATGGAATTAGAGTAGATGAATATGTAAGACCACAAAGTACAACATACACAAACGATGGTCATACTGGAGCGGCCGCATTAGTTAAGTCTGATAATAATGGTCGACTCAGAGCATTCTTTGATCTACCAAATAATAGAGCACAGAAGTTCCCAACAGGACAAAGACAAATTAGAATTACTTCTAGTGCAACTGATTTACCGTCACCAGCATCATATGGTACAGGTACGTATCAAGCACAAGGATTATTACAAACATCACAAACAGAAATAGTATCAACTAGAAACGGACGAGTAGTAACAGAGCAGTTATCTGGTGAAAGAACTATCGTTAAGAAAGGTGAGAGATATAATACAACAGTTGAACCTGGCAATACACCGCCAAGTCCACCACCTCCACCTCCAACAACTCCACCGTTGACTGATCCTGATCCAACACCGACGCCAAGTCCTACGGCCGCACCAACACCTGCGCCAACGACTTCGCCTCAACCTTCTCCAAGTCCAACACCGACAACAACTCCGTTGCCGTCACCTGTACCTTCTTTTAAAGAGATTGTAATACAACAAGATCAGAGATTACAATTCGAAACAGAAAGATTCTTAGATAGAAGAGAAACAGTTTGGAGAGACCCATTAGCAGAATCATTCTTAGTAGAAAGTGTTGGTGGTGCATTTATGACATCAGTTGATTTATTCTTTAAGACAAAAGATAATAACTTACCTGTTTCTGTAGAAATTAGAAACATGGTAAACGGTTATCCAGGACAGATCATATTACCATTCTCTACAGTTACAAAAAATCCTGCTGACGTTAATATATCAGCAGATGGTTCTACAGCAACTACATTTACTTTCCCATCTCCAGTTTATCTTGAAGACGGAAAAGAAATGTGTTTCGTTGTATTCTCTAATTCAAATGAGTACGAATGCTTCATTTCTAGAATGGGTGAACCAGATTCTATAACAGGTGAAACAATTTCTGGACAACCATATGGTGGTTCACTATTCAAATCACAGAACAGTTCAACATGGACAGCAGAACAAACAGACGATCTTAAGTTTACATTAAGACAAGCAAAATTTGATATTTCAAAAGTGCCTGCAGTAAACTTTGAGAATGCACCTTTACCTTCTAGAAAAATACAGAACAATCCGATAGTAACATTTGCTGGAGAATCATATGTTAAAGTATTTAACTATGGTCATGGTCAATATGATTTAGGTTCACATACTAAGATCGTAAGTGTTAAGGGCGACAAATCAAATGGTGCTCTTAAAGTATCATCAAGTGCAATAACAGGTGGTGATGTATCAAGTGCACAAACTTTCAGTTTAACTGATAGTGATTACACATACGGATCAGGCAATCTTGGTTCAGGATTAAAACTTGATGTAGAAGTAATAGGAAGTGATTTAGATGCAGTAAACAATATCTACATCACTGACCCTGGATTAGGTTATGTCGCAAATCAGACAATCACTGCTACATTAGAAACTGGTCATACAATCACAGTTACAATCAGTAAAGTTGGTGATACACTTGGTGGTTTACCAATAGAATTGATAAACACACCACATGGTGCATTACAAGACTTTGATATAGATAGTTTCAATTTAGATTTAAACAGCACAACTGCACCCTTTACTAACAGTAATAATTTAACTAGTAGTGTATACAGTTTCAAATCAACATATGGTGCTACTGAAACAACTCAAGGTGGTGGTGATGAAGTAGTAAGTACAAGAAACTTATACTACGATGGATTACATACAATGATACCTTCAACAAGAGTTGCTGGTACGCAAATATTTGCATCATGTTATAGAACAGGTATGAACAGTCCAGAGTATGATGCAACTGATACGACAACTCATTTAGATACAGCATATTCATTAAGAAATACAAGTAACTTCATTAAGTTAAATGATAACGCATACTTTGATAGACCAAGTGTTATTGGATCGAAAGTAAATGAAGAGAATAATATGGGTAGTTCAAAATCATTTAGATTGTTACTACAAATGAGATCACAAAATGCAAACGTATCACCAGTAATTGATACAGGTACAATCGGTGCATTGGGTATCATGAATAGAATTAATAATATCAATGTGTCTGGAGATGTATCGAGTGGAGATGTATTTGTACCATCAACAGAACCAGATGGCGATAATAACGCAATGGTATATGTAACACGTAAAGTACAATTAAAAACACCTGCAACTTCATTGAAAGTCTTTGCAGATAATTTCAGAGCACCAGGTACTGATCTGAAGTTTATGTTTAAGATTATTGAACAAGACAAAGAAACACCTATAGATGATATTGGTTTCGAGTTCTTTAACACAACAGGAACTTCTGATGTAGATACACCAAAAGATGCAAGAAACTTTAAAGAATACGAATACACTGCTGATAATTTACCAGAGTTCAGTGCATTCCAAGTTAAGATTGTAGGACAATCAAGTAACACATGTAATGTGCCTTTAGTATCAGCACTTAGATGTATGGCATTAGCATAATGGGAATAAAAGTAGAAGGACATACACACTTAATAAGAGATGAATCATCTCATGCAATTGTTAATACAGATGTTGAAACTTTTAACTTAACATTAAGACGAAGACAGATATTAAAGTCTCAGAGAAATGAGATAAATAGTTTAAGAGAAGAAATGACAGAGATTAAACAACTATTAAATAACGTATTAGAGAAAATATAATGGCAAAAACAGTAGACTCATTTTCAACGATAGAAGATTTAAGATTAAATCATAACCAAGTCGCATTGGACGTTGGTGATATCTCTGGTCTGAATACAACACGAAGATCAAACTTAACTGAAGCAGTTAATAGTATTAATGAAAGAGAGTTCTTCTTTCAAGAATTTGTTTATACAGGAACACTTAATCAAGAAGAATTTACAGGTGCAGATGTACAGGGTAATTCTTTAAGATTTCGAAAAGATAGAATTCAAGTCTTTGTAAGAGGCGAACATTTATTTGAAGGTGTTGATTACGAAGTATTAGATCAAAACTCAGATGGTTCACATAGTAAAATATCATTCAATATATCTGGTTCACCATACAAATCTGGTCAAGCAAAGGCAGTTCAAGCAGGAGATAAAGTTGTTGTCTATGCTTACACAGGATCATTCCTTGGAACAGCACTCCAGAGCACTGGATCAACGTTTTGGATATTAGACGATAGTAATGCTATCTTTAATAACAATGCAGGTGGTGTGATCTTAAACGGTGATAACTCATCACTTACAACAGACATACAATCAGGATTTACATTACAACTTGCAGGTAAAACTTTTGCAGAAGATGATATAACACTTACAACAGGTAAAACATTAACTGCACCAACAGTCACGGACGGAAGTGCAACACTTACAGGTGGTGTACTAACTGCAACAACAGGAACATTCTCAGGAACAGTTCAAGCAGAACAACTAACAACTACAGATGATTTAACAGTAGGCGATGATGCAGGAATTGGTGGAATACTCAATGTAACTGGCAACTTAAATGTTAATACCGACAAGTTTAACGTTGTTGCATCAAATGGTAATACTTCAGTTGCTGGTACTTTAGGAGTTACAGGCAATACTACACTATCAGGAAACTTAACTGCAAATGGTAACGTAGATTTAGGTAATGCAGTTGGTGATATGATTTCAATTTTAGGTGTTGTTGATACTAACATTATACCAAAATCTACTGCTGATAATTTAGACCTAGGTTCTAGTGCTAAGAAATGGCAGGCAGTTCATGCAACAACATTTCATGGTGCTTTATCAGGTAATGCCACTACTGCAACAACATTACAAACTGCAAGAGATATTGGTGGTGTGTCATTTGATGGTAGTGCAAACATTAATCTACCTGGTGTTAATACTGCTGGTAATCAAAACACTTCAGGAAATGCCGCTACTGCAACACAACTTCAAACATCAAGAGAGATATCAGGAGTTGCTTTTAACGGATCTGCTAATATAGAATTAAACACATCTCACATTGACGAGAATTCAGCAAATCTATATTACACAGATGGTAGAGTTGCTACCAAAATATCAAGTACTGGTATAGGTTCTCTTTCAAATGTTCATGCAGATGCAAATAGTCTGTCAGGTTCTGGTACTGATGTAGGTAAAATACTTGCATGGAATGGAACTGTCTGGAATCCTGTTGTTCAAAATGATTCAGATTCAGTAGCAGAAGGAAGTTCCAATCTTTACTACACAGATGCTAGAGTTTCTACAAGAACAGATACAATTTTAAATCACAGTAACCACAGTAATATATCAGTAACTAAAGTTGGTGCTGAATTAAGATTAACTGCGGCCGCTCAATATGGTGATACTAATGTTACATCTTATCTTCAGGATAAAGATGGACCTGGTATAACAATAAGTAATACTGGGAAGATATCAGCAGATGTAGAAAACGGATTGGCATTAGATACTACTTCTGATACCAATAAAGTAAAATTAGATTATGAAGTGATCAATTCATCAAGTTTGGGTGGGAGTGCACCTTCAGGATCAGGAGACGCCATAGGGCATCTCTATTTTGTGATATGATATGTCAGATAAAATATATGTAAAACATAGTCTAGGTAGTTTTCAACAACCTTACTTACATCAAGTTGCCACAAATAATCAGACAACTTCTACTGGTACAACTCAGGGAACGACTAGAGGAAATACTCAGCAACCTTCACAATATCAGAACCAAGGAACTAGTATTGTTCAGCAACCAGTAAATGCCCAGACTGCTAGACAGGGTTCTACTCAGCAACCCTTGACATACATATATCAAAGTCCGTCTATTGGTAATACAGTAGGAAATACAAGAGGTATAACTCAACAACCTCAAATATATCAAGTAAGTCAACCGTATCCGTACATACAACCTTACACATTTCAGACTGCAACAAGATACCCTTATATAACGAATGCAACGGGAACTTCACAGGGATCATCACAAGGTAATACAGAAGGATCAACTCAAGGGTTGACTAATGCTCAAGGGAATACAAGATATCCATTTACATATGATATACAAACAACAGTTCAATCGCCATCTAGATATGCTTTTCAAACTCAGAACTCAACTCAAGGAACTACAAGATATACATATCAAAGTCCGTCTATTGGTCAAGGTACTACTCAGCAACCAAGTATTAGTAATAGTCGATCAACTGTAAGATATCCATTCATAGCAAGATATCCTTTCAGATATCCATTTAATTACGATTATGATGTTCCAACTAGTGGTAATACAGATATTCCAATTAATCTAGAAGAAAAGATGTTCTTAGTAACTCCAACATTATTGAATATAAGATCAGTTGATTTGTTTAGTACATCATCAAATGCATCTCAAATGAGACAAGATAATTTTCATTTTAAAACAGAGATCGATACTACAAACTTTAGTGGTAAAACTGTTTTTAGATTATACACACGTGCCGCAACAACAAGTAGTCCAGACACTCAGCAAGGATCACAGAATGGTACTAAAACGGCATTTTATGAAACAACTCATGGTGAATCAGGTATAGCAACTGGCCAAACAAATTATTCAACAACATTTATAGAGTTAGCAAGATATCAAATACCCAGTTCATATACTGATATGACTGGTTACTCTATAGTAATATCTGGTAAATCAAACTTAGCAACTCTTGGAGTTGCAACTGCCACATGGTTAACTCATACTGATTCAAACGGTGTTGTATCAGAGGCATTTCCAACTAATAACCTTGTTACTTATTATAATAATTGCCAAGGATTTAAAGTGTTTTCTACTAACTATATGCCAAGTGGTTTTCAACTTAGATGTAACTCATTTGGTAATGCTCAAACATCTTGGCAGACAGATTCAGAAATACAACTTACAGTTAAACTGAGGTCAACAACACCACAACCCGACAGAACATTTACTGCAGGGACAAACGTGAGAATTAAATGTTCTCATGATGTAACATATCAATCTGGATTCCCGCCACCAGCAGGACCTGGTAATCCATTCCCATTCCCAGGACAACAATTCCAGCAACCAGCACCACCAATACCGGAATAGGAGAATAGAAGATGCCACAAACACAGAATCAATTCCCAGTTCCATCGAGTTACATATACAACTCTCCTGCGATTGGGACTACGCAGGGAAATACTCAAGGCACTACTAATGCTCGAGGTAACACTCAGCAACCTGTTGCATCTAATGTACAAACAACAAAAGGTTATACATATGATGTACAGAATACAGTACAAGGAATAACACAGTATACATATCAATCACCAAGTATTTCTAGAGGTAGTACTCAAACCACAGTCCAGCAACCTAGCATTGGGAACACTCGTGGAAATACACAATATCCATTTATAGCAAGATATCCATTTACTTATCCGACAAGATATCCATTTACTTATCCGTTTACTTATCCTTACACTGTAGATAATAGAGGGTCAACTCAAGTAACAACTAATGGAGATACAGCAGTTCAAGGTACAACACAGGTACCAGGTAGTACAAGAGCACCAGTTAGATATCCATTTACTTATCCAATGACGTATAATATACAGAACTCCACGACAGGACAAACAAGATCACCATTTACTTACCCATATAGATCACCATCTATTGTGGTAAATCAAAATGTAACACAACCATATCCTTACATTGCTAATAGACAAACAACTGTAAGATATAGTTTTCAATATTCATATGATTACACGTATCGATCACCAAGTATTACGCAAGTAACTACAAATGGTAATAGACCTATTGGTCAAGTTGCTGAAGTTAAAGGCGTATTCTTTAAAGATACAGATGGTGTAGTCAAAAAAACACAGGAAGTATACTTCAAAAAAGATTCATCTACTGTAGAGAAAACACACCAAACAATACCAATCTCCCAGATGAATAGATAAAGTTGTATAAATAGTTATATGGCATCAATATCAAATATATTCATAGATCAAGGCACAGACTTTTCAATTACAGTCGATGTAACTCAAGCAGATGGCAATGCTCTAAATCTAACGGGTTACTCTGCCGCGGCACAGATTAGAAAGACATACGGTTCTACATCTGCTACTGCTACATTTACTATATCAATTAGTGCGGCCGCTGGACAAGTAACTATGTCATTAACAGATACACAAACTAAAGCAATATCTTCTGGGCGTTATGTATATGATCTTAATATTACTAGTGGTTCAGGTGCTACAACTAGAGTTGTAGAAGGTCAAGCAATAATAACACCAGGTGTAACCAGATAATGGCAATACGAGGTGTAGTTGGAAGAGTTGCAGGAATCACAGCAAAAGTTCAGGGTTCTGGTAACGTTCGTGTAAAACAGGTACAGATCGGTGCATCAGCAGACATTTCAGCAAAATCAATCAATGAACTTTCAGACGTAAACGCCGCAGAGAACGATAACGGACTTCTTCAGTATAACGCATCAAATGATAAGTGGGAGACTACCACAACAATTGATGGCGGAACATTCTAGTCGCATAAATAATAATATCAATCAAGGTGTCATTCAGTGAGACACGACCCACATTGTGAGTGGACTGTAACATCATGATCTTTCTCGAAAAGTGCAGAGAAAAAAATAACATAAATTAATTTTTTCGTAGGAGAAAAAAATGGCAACAGTAATTCAGATTAAAAGAAGTACAGGAGCAAGTGCGCCAGCAGTTAGTGATCTAGCAGAAGGCGAATTGGCATATGTACAAGATAGATCGAATGACGGTGCTTCTGCAAAATTGTTCATTGAGTCAGTAGATTCTGGTTCATCAGCAGTTATCCATGAAATTGGTGGTAAATACTTTACTGATATATTATCAGGAAGTAAACCAACACCAGCAAACTTAATAGTTGGAAACGGATCATCAGCAGGTGCTTCTTTAAAACTAAACGAAGATTCCGATAACGGATCAAACTTCGTTGCTTTAAAATCACCAGATGCAGTAACAAGTAATGTTACTTTCACCTTACCAGGTGCTGACGGTTCTAACGGACAAGTATTAGGAACAAACGGATCAGGCGCATTATCATTCTTATCAACAACATCAACTCTCGCAGGAGCAACAGACTCAGATATTTCTGGCCCAAGTTCAGGACAAATTCTTGTTCATGATGGTTCAGATTCATTTGACAACGTTAGTCTTTCAGGAGATGTAACATTAGCGGCAAACGGTGCAGTAGCAATCGCGGCAAACGCAGTTCAAGTTGGAAACATTGACTTTTTTGTTGATGAAGACAACATGGCATCCGACTCAGCAGTTAAAGTTCCTTCTCAACAATCAGTAAAAGCATACGTAGATGCAGTAGCAACCGCGGCAGACTTAGACTTCCAAGGTGATTCAGGTGGTGCATTATCTATAGATTTAGATAGTGAAACATTAGACATCGCAGGTGGTACTGGTGTAACAACTGCAGGTAGTGGTAACACACTTACAGTCAACATCGGTCAGTCAGTTGGAACTACAGACAACGTAGAATTCAATAACGTAACAGTTGGCGGAACACTAAACTCAGACGATATCACTGCAACTACAATGACTGCAAGTGGTAACGTTGTTGTAACAGGTAACTTAAGTGTTAACGGTACTACAACTACAGTTAATTCAACTACTGTATCAATCGCAGACCCAGTGTTTGAAATTGGTGCTGATAGTTCAGACGATAACTTAGACCGTGGTATTAAAATCAAATATAATGATGGTAGTGCTAAAGTTGGTTTCTTCGGTATGGACGAAAATACCCAGAAATTTGTCGCCTTAAAAGATGCAACAGATTCATCTTCAGTGTTCTCAGGAACAGCAATGCCTGCCGTATTTGGCGCATTAGAAGTAGCAAGTGTTACTTCAAGTGGTGCTATGTCAGGTACTGGTCTTGCATTAAGTGGTGCAATCACATCATATGACGGTTCTGCTCCAACAAATGGTCAGATTCTAATGGGTCATACTTCAAATGGAGATATGCAATTAGGAACTATCACTGCTGGTGAAGGTATGGACGTTACTAATGGTGCTGGAAGTATAACTATTGCAGGAGAAGATGCAACTACATCTAATAAAGGTATAGCAAGTTTTGCCTCAGCAAACTTCACTGTATCAAGTGGTGCAGTTACTATCACTGCTATTGACGGCGGAACATTTTAACAATAATCTATAGTCAATAGGAGGAAAGAATGGCAACAGTAATTCAGTTCAAGAGAAGTTCTACACAGAACGATGTACCTGCAACATCTGACCTAGTTTTAGGTGAGTTGGCAGTAAATACATATCATGGACGTTTCTACACTGAGAAGAATGATGGTTCAGCGGCAGTCGTTGAAGTAGGATCAAATCCTGCCACATTCCAGATCAATGATGCATACTCTTTCCCAACAAGTGATGGTACTAACGGACAAGTATTAAAGACAAACGGATCCGGAGCATTAAGTTTCGGAAGTGCTACTTCAGGTGGTGCAGTTACAGTCTTTAAGTACACTGTTACTTCAAATACAACTGTATTTACAGGCAATGATGATGATTCACAATCGTTACTCATTACAGTAGGTTCAGAACAAGTATTTTTAAATGGTGTTAAACTTGTTGACGGTGGTGCAGATTACACTGCAACGAATAGTAATACTATCACTTTAGCGGAAAACGCAATCAATGGTGATGTTTTAGAAGTCGTAGCAATATCGGCAACTGATTTAGTTCAGGGTGCCTATACTGCAACATCATTTTCAGCAACAACTGCCAATCAAGTTTTATCAAGTAATGCAGTTGCCAACAAGGCAATTAAATATGTGATAAATGGTACCCATGCATCTGCAGGGACACATGCGGCAGAAGTGTTGTTGATCAATGATGGATCAAATGCGTACTTCGTACAGTACGGTGATGTATTTTCGAATGCATCATTATTTACATTAAGTGCCGATATAGATAGTGGGAATATGAGATTACTCGTAACTCCAGCAAACACTAATACGACTATCGACACATTTCAGATTAGACATAGTTAGAGGAGAATAATATGGCAATAACAAGATCGTTTGAACTAGCAGAACTTATTCGACACTTTAAATATGACTCAACGAATGATGTAATCGTTACTTCAAAAGCAACTCAAGACAAACATAAAAAGAGAGGTGCAGAAACTAAGACTTCTACTTCTCAGTTTGCTCTAGATACTTTTGCGAAGGCAGACTTCAGAGCGGCCAGATTTATCTTAGCAATGTCAAGAGGAACAGACTTTCACTCAACAGAGGTAATGTTAGTTCACGATGGCAGTGCAGTTACAATGACCCAATACGGGACATTGAAAGATGCAAATTTGGCATCAATTGATGCAGATATAAGTGGTGCAAACGTCAGACTTCTGGTAACACCAGCAAGTGCTACAAGCACAGTAATTAAGTTTGATCGCACACTAGTAGAGGCGTAAACAGAAAAACGTAAAAGGCGGGCGCAAGTCCGCCTTTTTTTTATTATAAATAGTATTATGGCAACGACAAAAAAATTAATAGCAGAATTTGGTTTAGAAACTGCAAATGATCTAAGTGTAGATGGTAATGCTACTATCACTGGTAATTTAACTGTAAACGGAACTCAGACAACAGTTAACTCATCAACTACAAGTATAACTGATTCAATGTTTGAACTTGCTAATTCAAATACTTCAGCAGATACTTTAGATTTAGGTATATATGGAAATTATAACGATGGACTATCAGATGGTGGGGCAAGTGAGTATACGGGTCTCTTCAGAGACGCCTCCGACTCTACCTGGAAGTTGTTTGATGGTCTTGAAGTAGAACCAACAACAACAGTAAATTTGTCTGGTACGGGATATGCGAAAGCATCTTTAGAAGTAGGTGATTTATCTTGTACTACTATTACAGCAACAGATACTTTAACAATAGATAGTTTTGTAGTAGATAGTAATACAGGTTCGACTCTTACTACTACTTCAGAAACAGAATTAGATAGTTTTACAGCAGGTACATATAGAAGTGCAAAGTACTTATTACAAGCATCTCAAGGGAGTAATTATCATACTTCAGAGATATTAGTAATACATAATGGTACAAACGCATACTTTTCACAATATGGTATCATAATAACTAACTCATCATTATACGATGTTTCTGTAGGATTGGCAAGTGGACAAGTAAAACTAAATGTTACTCCTGCATCAAATAGTTCGACCGTTTTTAAATGGTCGAGGTCATTAATTAAAGCATAATGTTTTTTTAAAACTCCCACTGGGAACTAAAACCATTTATAAATAATAGAGTTAACAGTTTATTAAACTAGGAAAAAATTATGGCAACTCAGAGTAACCTCGTAGTTGAGTATGGATTATCAGTCGGAACGACTGAAGTGATAAACTCCTCAGGTAAATTACAATCTAGTGCAATCTCAGAATTAGATACTAATAACCTATCTGAAGGATCTACAAACTTATATTTTACAAACAGCAGGGCACGTGGTGCGATCAGTCTCGCATCAGGTGAGGCATCACTAGCATACAATTCTACTTCAGGTCAACTCTCTTTACCAGCAGTTGATGGAGGAACAATCTAATGTCAAGTAAAAACTTTATAATTAAAAATGGATTGACGATTGGTTCTACAGAAGTAATCAACTCGTCAGGTATAGTTCAAGGATCAGCAGTCAACGAAGCAATCGATGACAGAATGAATTCAACACTAACAGCAGGTGCTGGTATTGGATTAACATATGATGATTCTGCTAACACATTAACAATCACAGGTAATGTTGGAGATATCACAGGAGTAAATGCTGGTGCTGGTTTAACTGGTACAGCAACATCTGGTGATGCAACATTAAACATTGGTGCTGGTACTGGTATCACAGTAAATGCAGATGACATAGCAGTTAATATGTCAGCATTTGATACTGGTGATTTAACTGAAGGTTCAAATCAATACCATACAACTGAAAGAGTACAAGATGTTGTTGGTGGAATGTTTAGTTCAAATACAGAAACAGGAATCAGTGCATCTTATGAGGATAGTGATGGAACTATTGACTTAGTAGTTAGTCTTTCATCATTTGATACAGGAGATTTATCAGAAGGATCAAATCTATACTACACAAATGCTAGAGCAGATGCCAGAATTGCAAACGCAATTAAAGATGAAGATAACATGGCATCAGATAGTGCAACACATGTTGCATCTCAACAATCTGTTAAAGCATATGTTGATTCTCAAGTAGCAAGTAAAGATAACTCAGATGAAATAACAGAAGGTTCAACTAACCTTTACCATACATCAGAAAGAGTAGACGATAGAGTAAACGCATTACTTACTGCTGGTTCAAACATATCTTTATCATATAACGATTCAGCAGGATCATTAACAATTTCCGCTACAGAAGATAATCTATCTAACAATGATACAGATGATCTTAGTGAAGGTTCATCTAACCTATACTTCACTAATGCAAGAGCAAGAGGTGCCTTATCAGTATCGGGTGATCTAGCATATAACAGTTCAACAGGTGTCATCTCATTTACAAACGATGCTGGTGATATATCATCAGTTGTTGCTGGAGATGGTTTAACAGGTGGTGGTACTTCAGGTGATGTTACACTTGCAGTTCAAGTAGACGATAGTTCAATAGAAACAGACTCAGACACACTAAGAGTTAAAGCAGGTGGTGTTACTAATGCCATGTTAGCAGGTTCTATTGCAAACTCAAATTTAGCAAATAGTGCCATAACAATTGATGGTACAGCAGTATCACTTGGTGGTTCCATAACAACAAACAATACTCAACTATCAACAGAGAATGTACAAGACATTGCTGGTGCAATGTTCTCAAGCAACACTGAATCAGGGATTAGTGCAACTTATGAGGATAGTGATGGTACTATTGACCTTGCAGTTAGTTTAAGTAGTTTCGATACAGATAATTTATCAGAAGGTTCAAGTAATCTATACTATACAAATGCTAGAGCAGATGCAAGAGTAAACTTACAGACAGGAGCAAATCTAGATTTATCAAGTAAAGATACTGGAGATTTGTCTGAAGGTTCTAACAAATATTATACTGACGAAAGAGTTGATGATAGAGTCAATACTTTATTGACAGAAGGTACAGGTATCACAACAACATATGATGATAGTGCTGGAACTTTAACACTAGCAACAACAATTACACAATATGCAGATTCAGATGCCAGAGGTGCTATCTCAGTAACAGATTCTGGTGGTGATGGATCATTAGCATATAACAATAGTAATGGTGTTATCACATATACAGGACCAAGTGCATCAGAGACAAGAGCACATTTCTCTAATGGTACTGGTGTTTCTATCAGTTCAGGTCAAGTTAGTATCGGTCAGGCAGTTGCAACATCTAGTAATGTAACATTTAATGACCTTGTTGTATCAGGTAACTTAACAGTTAATGGTGCAACGTCAACAGTTTCATCAACAAATACAACAGTCGAAGATTCACTTCTAGAACTTGGTAATGGTACAACAGGAGCACCTTCAAACGATGCTGGTATTGTTATAGAAAGAGGTGATGAAAGCAACGTATTTATGGGTTGGGACGACAGTGCAAGTAGATTTATAGTTGCAACAACAACTGCAACTGGTGCCTCTACTGGAGCATTATCACTTACAGAAGCAGACTTCAGAGCAGAAAAAATAACTACTGGTCATGAATCTAATTCTGGTGGTGTTGCAAGGAATATATATCAATCAACTTCTGCACCCACTGGTGGTGATGGAGCAGTTGGTGATTTATGGATCCTATACTCTTAATAAATAGAGTATAGATAATTGGAAATTTAATAAATGGCGACAGGTTCACAAAAAGTAAAAACCCCAACGGGTTGGAATAGTACAAGAGGTGCATGGGTAAAAACTGCATCTGGTACTTGGAAAGATGTAGATCAAATCTATGTTAAAACTCCAACAGGTTGGAACAATGCTTCTGGTCAAGAAGCAACACAGCAACCGTACCCCTACATTGCAAACGCACAAAATCCATTTATTAGACAACAACCAGCACCTTATCCTTATATTGCAAATGCACAGAATCCATTTATAAGAGATAAACAGATTCCGTTTACATACCAATATCAATCCCCAAGTACATATGCGACTCAAGGTAATACTCAGGTACCTTACAGTCATAGATCACCAGATCAATATCAAGCACAAGGGGCCACTAGAGGAAGTACGCAGAATCCATTTACATATCCATTTATTCAACCAGTAATCGGACAAACAAGATCACCGTTTACGTATAATATACAGAACACATCTCAAGGCGATACTCAACAACCTAACACATATCCTTTCAGATATCCATTTACGTATATTTTTCAAGCACCAACAATTGGAACAACTGATGCAACTGGTAGTACTCAACAACCAAATATAGGAAATACTAGATCACCATTTACATATATCTTTCAAACTCCTACAATTGGAACTACTAACGCAACTGGTAGTACGCAAGAACCAAACGAGTATAGTTTTAGAACACCAAGTAGATATCCTTTTATAGCAAGATATCCATTTACATACATTTATCAAGCACCAACAATTGGAACTACAAACGCAACTGGTAGTACTCAGGAACCGAATGAGTATTCATTTAGAACACCATTTACTTATCCGTTTATACAACCATATCCGTTTACATACATTTATCAAACACCGACTAATGGTAATACAAACGCAACTGGTAGTACTCAAGAACCTAATGAATATTCGTTTAGAACACCAAGTAGATATCCATTCATAGCAAGATATCCGTTCACTTACATATATCAAGCACCAACTATTGGAACTACTAATGCTACAGGAAGTACTCAAGAACCTAACGAATATTCTTATAGAACACCGTTCACATATCCGTTTATTCAACCATATGCTTTTCAAGTTACTACAACTGGTAATACTAGAGAACCTAATACGTATGCATTTAGAACACCGTTTACTTATCCGTTTATTCAACCAACAATTGGGAATACTCGAGGGTCAACACAGACTCCATTTACATATCCATTTATTCAACCAGTAATTGGGAACACTAGAGGGTCAACACAAAATCCTTTAATTGGTAACTCAACCGGAAGTACTCAACAACCAAATACATATCCGTATACAGTGAATGCTACAGGGAATAGTACTGGTAGTACTCAACAACCAAATACATATCCTTTCATAGCAAGATATCCTTTCATAACAAGATATCCATTTACTTACCCATACATTGCAAATGCTACAGGGAATAGTAG
>VMHT01038105.1_pt1 | contig 18313 bp, 19 predicted proteins | sample 4693611 | NCBI WGS metagenome assembly VMHT01 (sample SAMN12280063, study PRJNA550983) | marine metagenome | isolation source: seawater sampled from same location over 5 years 0.02-0.2 micron viral filtrate | place: USA: collected off the coast of southern California halfway between the port... ...
GGCGCGCGCTGTACGGCTAGAGATGGAATATCAAAAACCTAACTTAGAACTTTTCGTTATAAACGATTCTGTTTGCACAGACTATATGGTTATATATGATGATTAATATGATGGTTAGAGTACGGAAAAGCGTACTACTGTTAGTACGGAAAAGCGTACTACTGACAGTACGGAAAAGCGTACTACTGGAGGAGCAATGCCAAGCACGGGTGGAGTCAAGTTAGGATCGTCATACGACGAGGCCAGAACGAGGAAGGTTAATGCGGAAGCAGAGATCGCAGAACTAGAGTTGAAGAAGATACATAACGAGTTGGTTAACGCAGACGATGTCGTACAAGCATGGACAGATGTTTTGGGTTCTGTTAAATCTCGCCTATTATCCATCCCAACGAAAGCCGCGCCTGTTGTTGCGGCAGAGACTAACGCTGGAATGTGTCAGAAGATTGTGGAAGAGCTGATACAGGAAGCACTAGAAGAATTGAGTAGATATGACCCAACGATCAGCCCAACGCAATCGACTGCAAGCCAAACTGAAGAAAGCGATGGGAGTGCTGAAGCCACCGCCAAGCCTAAGCGTAAGCGAGTGGGCAGACCGAGAAAGACGGCTGGACTCGCAAAGTAGTGCTGAGCCTGGCAGATGGTATACATCACGAGCCGAGTACCAAAGGGGGATAATGGATGCGTGCTCTGATCCTGAGATCCAAGAAGTCGTTGTCATGGCAGGAGCACAGCTTGGTAAGACTGAGGCTATTCTTAATATTATTGGATATCACATTGATAACAATCCGTGTCCGATTCTGGTGCTACAGCCGACGTTGGAAATGGCTCAGGCGTTTTCAAAGGACAGGATCGCCGCAGGACTATTACGTTCGACACCCGTACTTAAAGATAAAGTCAAAGATCCGCGAGCACGCGACTCAGGCAACACAACCTTGCATAAAGTTTTTGCGGGAGGTGCGATCACTATCGTTGGTGCAAATTCTCCGGCTGGCTTGGCGAGCCGCCCCATAAGGATTGTTCTCTGTGATGAAGTCGACAGATACCCAACATCCGCTGGCACGGAAGGTGATCCAATCTCACTCGCTCGGAAACGTAGCGCTACCTTCTGGAACCGAAAGGTCATCATGGTCTCGACTCCAACGAATAAAGGAGCATCGCGTATCGAGGATGCTTATAGCAAGTCTGACCAACGCCAATATCATGTGCCTTGTAAACATTGCCACCATTCTCAAGTCCTCAAGTGGGCCAATGTAAAGTGGGATGATGGTCAGCCCGAGACTGCAAAGTATCTCTGTGAGGAATGCGGTGTTCTCTGGACTGAGGCTGATCGTGTCTGGGCGATCCGCAACGGTGAATGGATAGCTAAAGAGCCGTTTAAAGGTATCGCCGGTTTCGCAATCAACGGTCTGTGCTCACCTTGGACTCCACTTTCGGACGGAGTTAGGGACTTTTTGTCCGTTAAGAAGAATCCTGAGCAGTTACGTGTATGGACGAATACGTATCTTGGCGAAACTTGGGAGGATGCAGGTGAACGCCTAGATGACTTTGAGTTGGCCGACAGAAGAGAAGAGATGCCGTTCGTGCCTGATGACGTGATCGTGATGACGGCTGGCGTCGACGTGCAGGATAATCGCCTTGAGTTAACGGTGGTTGGTTGGGGCCGAGACGACGAATCATGGGTTTTGGATCACATCACTTTGTATGGCGATCCTTCCACACCTCAATTATGGACCGATCTTGACTCACGGCTACTACAACAATACGAAACGGAGTCCGGTCGACTGCTAGGAATACGTGCGGCGGCGATTGACTCGGGCGGTCACTTCACTAACAGTGTCTATACCTTCTGTAAGAAGAATCAGGGACGTCGAATCTTTGCTATTAAGGGTGTTGGCGGTGACGGAAAGGCGATTGCTGGTAAACCGAGCAAAAATAACACCGTAAAGTGCCCTTTATTCCCCATTGGTGTTGATACAGTGAAGGATTTGATGTTCTCGCGTCTGAAGATCAAAGAGCAGGGCGCAGGGTACGTACACTTCGCAGATACACTAAATGATGAATACTTTCGCCAGCTAACAGCCGAAAAAGCGGTCACACGCTTCCATAGAGGCTTCAAAAAGCGCGTTTTCGAGAAAGTAAGAGCGCGAAATGAAGCACTCGATTGTATGGTGTACGCAATAGCGGCTTATAGTATACTCGGGGTGAATGTAAATGCTTTAGCGGCTAAGATTGGCGAGTCTGAAGCACCCAGAAAACAGGAAGAAGCACCCGAAAAGCGGCCAGAGCCATTCGTTCCAAGGCTTCCGCGTAAGGGAAACTTCGTGAACTCTTGGCGATGATAAAGCATGGCAAACTTATTCGACGCTTCCAATGCACCAGAAGGCGAACCTACTGAGATAGTCGTTGGTGACTTCATCCAGTGGAAGCGATCGGATCTGGTCGATGATTACCCTCCAGCGGAGTATTCTGCGGAATATGTAGCAAGAATCACGGGTGGAGGCGCGTCTGAGATCAAATTAGCCGCCACAGAGAACCCAAGCTACTACTTATTCACAGCAGATTCAGCTACTAGCGCTGATTTTGCGGTTGGTCTGTATCACTGGCAGTTGGAAATTACACAAACTAGCTCAGGAAACCGGATTGTCGTCGATATTGGCGACTTTGAAGCTATTCCTGATATGGATAACAACCAAGCTGATCCTCGGATACACGCAGAGATCATGGTTAAAAAGATCGAGAGCCTTTTAGAGGGAAAAGCGGACGCAGATGTCGCTTCTTACTCGATTGCGGGGCGCTCTTTGACGAAATTGGGCTTTTCAGAGCTTGTTGAGGCTCGTGACTACTACCGAAAGGAAGTGGCGAAGCATAAAAGCGACAGTTTGGTCAAAAGAGGCAAGAAGAACGGCTCTACCATACAGGTAAGGTTCTGATATGGGTATTTTTGACAGGTTTAGGGGTAAAAAGCCCGAAGAGAAGAAGATCTTCAAGCGCTCGTATCACGCGGCAAGCCCAAGTCGGCTTTTTGCGGACTATATTGAGTCAGAAAGGTCTCCAGACAGTGAATTGTACCCAGTTATCGCCAGAATGCGCGCTCGATCGCGTGATTTGGCCCGAAATAACGAATATGCACGTCGATATTTCAATCTACTGAAGACAAACGTAGTCGGTGAGCACGGTTTTAAGTTGCAGGTTAAGGCACTAGATCCTCGTGGCGCGCTAGATACCGATGGCAATCAGAGCATCGAAACAGCGTTTAAGGTGTGGGGGAAGCGAGGAAACTGCACTGCTGACGGCAAAATGTCTTGGGTCGACGTGCAAAAAATGGTGGTGGAAGGTCTCGCACGGGATGGCGAGGTCTTCGTGATCAAGCATCGAGGCAACGCATTCCACGATTCGTTCGCGTTAGAGTTCCTTGAGCCAGATCAGATCGACGAGAAGAAGAACGAGCGCTTAGACGGCGGTCGAGAGATACGAATGGGCGTAGAACTTGATAAGTTCAAGAAACCCATTGCATATCATGTACTTACGTCTCACCCAGGGGATTATGATTTCGCCTCTATGGTGAAGTCGCCCAAGCATAAGCGCGTACCGGCTGAGCAGATGATCCATGTCTTCATGCCTCTGCGTGCAGGACAGACTCGCGGCGAGCCTTGGATGTCGTCAGCGATGGCAAGTATCAAACAGTTAAACGGCTGGCGTGAGGCATCTATCGTAGCGGCACGTATGGGCGCATCCAAGATGGGCTTCTTTACGTCACCTAGCGGCGATGGCTTTGTAGCAGATGATCTAGATGGCAATGTGCCAATCATCGATGCTCAGCCTGGTACATTCCATCAGCTTCCGCAGGGCGTTGACCTGAAGACGTTTGATGTTGGCTATCCTACGAGTGAGTTTGATAGCTTCCATCGGTCGGTACTGAAGGGCATTGCATCGGCGCTTGGCGTCTCGTACACCTCACTGGCTAACGATCTGGAAGCAACATCCTATAGCTCGATTCGTCAGGGCGCGCTGGAGGAGCGAGACTTTTATCGTAGCGTTCAGCAGGTTATGACTGATCACTTCGTGCGTCCTGTTTACGAGGCATGGCTTGAGGCGGCAATGGAAGTTGACACGCTGTTTATGCCTATAGCGACCTACGACAAGTTTTCTACCGCATCAGAGTTCCGTGGCCGAGCATGGAACTGGGTTGATCCTATGAAAGAGATGAACGCGGCGGTTCTCGGCATGAAGAACGGCATATTGAGCTTGCAGGACGTTGCAAGTCAGTACGGCAAGGATACCGAGGAGCTTTTGGCTGAGATCCAACGTGATAAGAGCTTGATGGAGCAATTCGGTATTAAATACGCGCTAGAGCCTTATGGTTCGACGCAGATGGGTATTGAGCCAGACATCACTGGAGATGACGATGGCGAAATATAAGGGAGAAGACATTGATCTTAAACCGACTGAAGGCATGGTTGCCGAGGCTAAGCGTGGTTTGGATTGGCGCAAGGAGCATGGTCGGGGTGGCACTGAAGTCGGTGTTGCTCGCGCTCGTGATATTATTAATGGGCGGGAGCTTTCTCCTAGCACTGTGCGTCGCATGTATTCTTTTTTTAGTCGACATGAAGTTGATAAGAAAGGAAAAGGATTTAGTAAGGGTGAAGAAGGATGGCCAAGTGCGGGACGCATAGCTTGGGCATTGTGGGGAGGAGACGCAGGTTTCTCTTTCTCGAAGGCAAAGGTAAAGACGCTCGATGCAATAGATGAGAGGTGTGACGAGATGGACATTGAAACTAGAGCAGAAGCTGGCGATCTAAAGGTTGGCGACATGGTGAGCTGGCAAAGCTCAGGCGGTCGTACGAGAGGCAAGATCGATCGTATTATTAAGGATGGCAGTATTGATGTGCCAGACTCTGACTTTACGATCACTGGCACTGAGGATAACCCAGCGGCTTTAATCACACTCTATCGCGATGGTGAGCCTACAGATCGCAAGGTCGGCCATCGTTTCTCTGCGTTGACTAAGATCGATGATCGTATGGGCCATGACGAGGAAGAGCGTCATATCAAGAATGTGACTGAGACCGATGACTCTTACATCATAGAGTTCGGCAAGTCTGAAGAGCCAGAAATGGCAGTAGAAGAAGAGGAGGAGAGATCTATGGTAAACCCAGATTACTCCCAGCGTTCCATGTATATGGACGCATCACCAATCAATGAAGACGAGCGTCGCGTATCGATGGCCCTTAGTTCGGAAGAGCCTGTCGAGCGCTCGTTTGGCATTGAAGTATTAGAGCATTCATCAGAGGCAATCGACCTGAGCTTCCTAGCATCAGGGCGTGCACCGTTGTTGCTTGACCATGACCCACAGAAACAAGTGGGTGTAATCGAATCTGTCGATCTCGATGGCTCGGCACGGCGTCTCCGTGCGACGGTCCGTTTTGGAAAGAATGGACTTGCTAAAGAGGCTTTCGACGATGTTGTTGATGGCATACGCGCAAACGTATCTATTGGATACGCTATCAACAAAATGGAGCGTCAGGACAAAGACAAGTACGTCGCAAAGTCTTGGCGTCCCGTAGAAGCTAGTTTGGTATCAATTCCAGCGGATGTCTCTGTTGGTGTTGGTAGATCAAGCGAGCCTACAACCGAAACCGTAACCGTAACTGTTAGAGAGGAAACTCCCATGACTAATGAAGTAGATGTTGCGGCAATCGAGTTAGAAGCTCGTAAAGCCGCTCAAAAAGATGCCGCTCAAATTGTTGAGCTTGGCGCACGCCACAATCAGTCAGACATGGCTAAGCGAGCAATCGCAGAAGGTCGTTCTGTAGCTGAGTTTCGTGGTGAATTGTTGGATGTAATCGGTTCAGAGCGTGCTCTTGAGTCGCAGGACATCGGCATGACTCAGAAAGAACTCAAGAAGTTCTCTTTGGTTCGCGCTATTCACGCTTTGGCTAACCCAACTGACCGACGTGCTCAAGAAGCCGCCGCTTTTGAATTCGAGTGTTCAGAAGCCGCCGCTAATGAGTTTGGTCGTGCCGCTCAAGGCATCATGCTCCCAACAGACGTACTGCGTACTTGGAAGCGTGACCTTAACTCATCAGATGAGTCAGATCTGTTCAGCGATGATTATCGTGGGACTGACTTCATCGATGTCTTGCGTAACGCATCAAGCGTCATGCAAGCCGGTGCACGTACTCTGAACGGTCTGTCTGGTGACGTTAAGATCCCTAAGAAGACTGCCGCCGCTTCTGCCGCATGGATTGCGTCAGAGGGTGGAGCCGCTACTGAGTCAGAAATGACTGTCGGTAACGTCTCGATGACACCTAAGACACTTGGTGCATTCACAGACGTAACTCGTCAGCTCATGATTCAGTCAAGCATGGACGTTGAAGCTCTGATCCGTGACGATCTTGCTCAAGCTATCGCTCTTGCGATCGACTTGGCTGGTCTCGAAGGCTCAGGCTCAAGCGGTCAGCCTACTGGTATCTTGAACACCTCTGGTGTCAACACTGTAACTAACTTCGCGGCGGCTAACCCAACCTTCGCTGAAGTTGTAACTCTGGAAACTGCTATTGCTGAAGACAATGCTCTTATGGGCAACTTGGCATACATCCTTCCAGCGGCAATGTACGGTGCACTCAAGACTACTGAGAAGGCGTCTGGCACAGCGCAATTCGTTGTTGAGCCTGGTGGCACAATCAATGGATACCGCGCAATCGTGTCTAACCAAGGAACTGCTGGTAACCTTTACTACGGTAACTTTGCAGACCTCTTAGTTGGCTTCTTCGGTGGCCTTGACCTAGTAGTAGATCCATACACTGCATCAACAACTGGTACTATCCGCGTTGTTGCTCTTCAGTCTATGGATGTGGCAGTACGCCACGCAGTTAGCTTCGCATTCGGTAACGACGGCTAAAGCATGATCCCGCCCTTCGGGGCGGGTTTTCTCTAAGGAGGAAGTATGAAGTACGAAGTAATTAAAGGTTGTGTTATCGCTGGCAAAAGCTGTCAGGTTGGCGAGGTAGTTGAACTTGACGAGCGTTTGGCTCGATCACTGATGGGTATCGGTCGAGTGGCTCCGGTAGATGAGTCAAAGACTGTAAATCGAGCAGTCGGCGTAGAAGGCGGTGAAGAGAAGCCTAAGCGACGCACTCGTAAGCCCAAAGAAGAAGTGCAGGAAGAGGCTGAGTAATGCCAGTAGAAGTTGCGGCTGATCGCAGTATTTTCCTTGCCGACTTTGGCGTGTCCTGTACGGGCAAGCCGATTTTTGGGCAGGAGACTACGTTCACTGCCATCTTCGACGCACAACATGCGTTAGAGGATGCCGGTGGATTTGTAGCATTCTCTGTAGATCAGCCACGACTTACCTGCAAGTCAGGAGACATATCAACCTTGCAAGAGGGCGATACTGTCATTGTGCCGGTTGATGGCACGAACGTGGATTATACGATTAGGGTTGTCATGCCAGATGGCACAGGAATTACTGAACTGGCTTTGGAGAAGCAATGAGCCATATCAGAACCCGAATCAGGCAGAATCTTGTTACTACGCTGACAGGATTGACTAGGACGAAGGCGAACTGCTTCGACACACGGGTGTTTGCGGTTCACAACGACATTCTGCCAGCGATCTGCGTTTATACGCAAAGCGAGACTACGCGCTACCCAACGATGGGACCGCCAAGAACGCTACAGAAAAGACTCGTCGCTAGAATCGAAGTGTACGTTAAGATGACTGGAACGTACGACGAAATGGTCGATGAGATATGCGCTGACATAGAAGAGGCGCTTTACACGGATTTGACTAGAGGTGGGCTTGCTGAAGATACGCGCCTTATCTCTGTCGACACAGACTTCTCGGCTGACGGTGATCAACCTGTCATGGTGGGTAGGCTTACTTGCGAGGTAGATTACTTTGCGGTTGAGGGCAGTCCAGAAGGTTAGTAAAATCGAGCATATTTAACGCTTTTGCGAGGACGTAAAAATGGCAACAAATATCGGTAAGGACGGAGCAGTATATAGCGGTTCAAATGCTGTAGCCGAAATCAAAGAGTGGTCTCTTGAGACTACTAGCGAAGTAGCTGATGACACTGTAATGGGTGATTCTTGGATGACTCACACAGCGACTCAAAAGTCATGGACTGCATCATTCACCGCATTCTGGGATCCTACTGACACTACTGGTCAGCAGACTCTGACAGAAGGCGCGTCAATCACATTGAAGCTGTATCCTACGGGTAACAACTCAGGTGATTACGAGTGGTCTGGCACAGCGACTATCACTTCAGTCAGCAAGTCAGCATCGTTTGACGGTTTCGTAGAGGCGAGCTTCTCAGCGCAAGGAAATGGCGCGCTCGTTGAAGGCACCGTATAAGGATGACGAAACTAATAGATCTGGCTGTTGAGCATTTCAACAGCTTGGGTGTTAGGGAAGTAATCATTCCTGAGTGGGGCGATGCTAGAGTCTTTATGAAGAACTTCTCTTTGGAAGACAAAGCGAAGCTCTCTGCTCGTGCTCAGGAAGATACTTGGGACTACTTGTGCTATACCGTGATATTCGGTCTTGTTGATGGCGAGGGCAATCCAGTCTTTGACATCGGTGATAAGGTCAAGTTGAAGCGGTTCTCGGCAAGCGGCATTGTAGAACGATTAGCTACTGCGATTCTGGCGCATCAGTCTGAGACTGAAGAGGAACGCGAAAAAAACTAATCGATGACCAAGGGAACCCGACTGAACTCCATCGCGTCTTTGAGTTAGCGGAATATCTTGGTCAGACAGCAGGGACGGTTCTACAGATGACGCCTACCGAGTTTAATTACTGGTGGACCTATCTCGCAATGAAGGCCAAGAGGCAAGAGAAAGATGGCAAACACAGAGCCGCTCGTAATAGAAATCCGCGCAGAAGATGAAACGAAGCAAGCCTTCGATTCTGCTGAGCGGAACCAAAAGAAGCTCGAAAAGTCTGTCAAAGAAACTCTCAAGCGGATGGAGGACTATAAGAATACCATCGGCATGACTGCTGATGAGCTTCAGATATATCGCCTCAGACAATCAAAAGCTACAGACGCGCAAATTAAACAAGCTCAAGAATTACAGAATCTTATCGCCTTAGAAAAGAAGAAGATCCAGTCTAGCAAAGGATTAAATGGTTCTTTGCGCCTAGTTCGCGGTGGTTTTGGTCAGTTAGGTCATCAGGTACAGGATATAGCGGTACAGCTACAAGGCGGCACTGATGCCATGATCGTTCTCGGTCAGCAGGGTGGTCAGATTGCCTCTCTCATGGGATCTGGTGGTGCAGTAGTTGGTGCATTCCTTGCTGTCGGTGCGGCGGCATTTACTGCGTTTAGAAATGTAGAAACCGCAGAAAATAAGTTTGATGAATTACGTAGCACTCTTGAGGATTTGGTGCCTACAAGTGATGCGGCGGCACGATCAATTAGCGCCGCCTTGGAAGGCTTGCGTCAAGCAGAGCTGGGTAAAGCGAGAGGTGATTTAGATAACCTCGTCGACTCAATGGAAGATCAAGTAGCAACTGCTGAGAAGAGTCTAAAAATATCTAAGCAGGAACTACAGCTTCGAAGGGGTCAAAACCCCATGCAAGCTCAGATCCTCCATGCCGCCGCTGTAGCAAAAGCAACTAGAGCGTTTGAAGAGCAGACAGAAGCAGTAGAAGCTAATTTAGCTCAATTCAATTCATTAGTTGCTGAGATAGAGAATCTCGGCGGCTCTGTAGAAGATGCTACGCGACCAGAGTTAGTTAGTCGCATCATTGCGTTACAAGAGGCTTTGCGTGGTGATGGTGAGGCGAAAGGCCCATTAGCTTTTGAACCAGAGGAAATTGCAGAGGGGAAGCGGGGAATAGAAGAAATTGCGCGAGAGTTGATGAATAAGCGCGAACAAATTCAAGCTGACTACGATGATTTGCGAGAGTCACTCGTTAAAAACTTTACCATGGCAGGTCAGATGGGGAGCGCACGCTTTCTTGAAATGTATCGTAAAATCAATCAAGCGCAGACTGATGCCATTGCAGAAATGGATGCAAATGACGCTGAAAGAGAGCAACGAGACAAAGAAAGAGCGGCGGCGAAAGCGGCAAGAGAAGCTAAGGCGGCACAAGCTAAGGTGGATGCTGAGAAGCGCGCTATATCTACATTAGAAGCTCTACAACGAAGTGATGTTACGGACATCGACAAGATCAATAAGCGCTATGACGCTGAGCTAGATCGAGCTAGAAAGGCGGCTGATGGTAGGGCAGAGCTGGCACAGGAGCTTGCGGATACTGAGGTTGCAATCGAGACGAAGCGATTTGAGGCAATCAAACAGCTTAGATTCAAAGAAGTTAGAGATCATGTTGCCAACTACCAGCGGCTACGTAGTGAGGCTATTGATAGCTTTGCGACAGAGACTGAGTCGTTCATCAATAATCTTGTTCGACGTCAGGCGGCGCTAGAAGCGGCGAGAGCGGCAGATGCCATTAGTCAGGAAGAGTTGACTAGATACTCAATGATGCTCGAAGAGCAGAAAGCTGAGCACATGCTTGATCAACAGCTCAAGATTATTGGCGGACTGCAAAACGTAGAGAACGCGATTACTAACGCATCCCATGCATTTATCACTGGCGCGTCTAACGGCACAGAAGCAATGCGTATGCTGGGTCGCGCGATCATGGACGAGCTTATTAAGAGCATCGTTCAGATGGGCATCGAGAAAGCCAAGCAAGCAATTATCGCTAAGAATATCGAAGCTGGAAGCCTGTCAGCCTCAGTCGCGGCTAACGCGGCGGCTATGACAGCTATTGCGGCGGCGTCAGCTCCTGCGGCGGCACTTGTGTCATTAGCGACATCAGGTGGTAACGCAGTGGGTGCTCAGGCTGGACTTACCACGACGATGGCTGTAGCTAAGGCGGCGGCGATACCTACATTTGAAGGTGGCGGCTTCACTGGCTCTGGCGCAAGATCTGGTGGCATGGATGGTAAAGGCGGATTCTTGGCAATGCTCCATCCTAACGAGACTGTTATCGACAACACTAGGGGCGGCGGTCAAGACATCACGATCATCAACAACATCGATGCATCAGGTGACGGTGATGTAGATCAGCGTATCGCTATGGCGGTTTCTGAGTCCTCTCGTCAGACTGTAGAGCAAGTACATAACATGATGCGTAGAGGTAGAATGTAATGGCTACGTATAACTTCCCATCTATTACTCCTACGAGTCAGACATTTGAGCTTGTGACTAATACGAGCCAATTCCAGAGTCCAGTAAGCGGGGCGGTACAGACGCTCCAGCGTAAAGGATCGTACTGGAGAACACGAATGACGTTTCGGAACTTGTCTGGGAGTGATAGAGCAGAGATGCAAGCGTTCATCGCTAAGCTAGACGGTCAAACACATCGGATGCGCCTTGAGGATTATGGTCGTGTACGTAACGGCGCGGCGACGTCACCGCAGTCAGTCTTAGTAGATGGTGCAGGTCAGACTGGTTATCAGATAGATCTGGACGGTGCCACTGCTAACGTGACTAACTTCTTTAAAGCTGGTGACTACATATCGTTTAACAACGAGCTTCACATGGTCACAGCCGATGCGAGTTCGGACGGCACAGGTTCTTTGACTGTGGACATAGCGCCTAATATCCGCAAGGCGACAGAAAACAACGATGCTGTGCAGATCTTTAACCCGTTTGGCGTATTCATGATGATCAACAACCCTCGCTGGAACACCGAGTCCAGTTACATCAGCTCGATTACGATTGAGGCTATAGAGGACGTTCTAGCGTGAGCAGAGGATTATCTACAGCCATAGTCAACGCGCTCAAGGATGATGTCGTACGGCCTGTCACGTTCGCCAAGTTAGATTTCTCTAGCTCAACTCTTTACGTGCATGACAGCATCGGCACCTTCACATGGGGCGGAAATGATTGGCTTGGTGTCGGTGATTTCGGCTCTGTCTCTTCTATCGAGGAAGGAACAGACATATCACCATATAGCATCACGTTGACCTTATCAGGCTTAGATTCGACGATCGCTGATATAGGAACAGCGGGAACAGAAGATTACTTCATGAGAGATGTCGACATCTATATAGGCTTGCTCGATGAAGATGAGGCTCTAATCGAAGATCCTAACCTGATATGGTCTGGGTTTATGGATGTCATGACGCTTGTCACCGGCACTCAGAGCAACAATTCTATCAGCCTTACGTGTGAGTCCGAGCTGGCTAAAATCGATCGGTCAGCTAATCTCAAGTACACGCATGTGCAACAACAGCGCGTTAACTCTAACGACTTGTTTTTCGAGTATCTGCACGAAATAGATGGCGTGAAGATTTTGTGGAAAGACACGAATAGCGGAAACCTCGGAGTCGGTTCTGGCGGAGGCGGCGGAGGCGGAGGTGGAGGCGGTGGCCGAACTAGAAACCCACGACACGATCCAGGTGACTTACCCTAAAGTTCTGGCGGCACTAAATTGCTGGGAGAAAGGGGAGTTCCAGTACGGCGACAAGGATTGTGTCGCATTCACTGTATTCATGATCAAAGAGTTGCATGGCATCGATTACAGTCACGAGCTGATCTACGCAACGAAAGAACAGGCCGACGAGATCATAAGAGCATCAGGCGGATTCGAGAATCTCATAGATAGTGTGCTCGGCGAGCCTAGCGAAGTAGCTCTGCACGGCCATCCCGTCATGTTTAATTATCCTCGCAGTGGTTTAACGATGGGGGTAAAATTGAACGATTCTATTGTGTGTGTGACAAAGAAAGGCTTAACACGAGTGCCTGAGCGTCACATCGTCAGGAGTTGGATATGCCAGCAACCTTAGCCGCTATTGGTGCGTTTGTAGTTAAGACGATCGGTGTCGTAGGTGTCTATAGCTCGACTGCACTTGCCGTAGTTGGTGCCGCAACAGTTGTTGCAGGAGCTGTAGTAGCCAAGAAGCTGATAGACAACATCTACGCTGTACCTAACCTAGATAGTGATGCCTCGCGTCAGGCGACCGTACGAGGCACTGTAGAGCCGCAGAAGCTCATCTATGGCGAAGCACTAGTATCGGGTCCAATATCGTTTGTAGGCGTTGCAGGGGACGAGAACAGGGACTTGTATCACGCCATTGTTCTTGCTGGTCATCGATCGACTGCGATCACTGACATTCACTTCGATGATAAGGTCATAACTAACGCTCAGATTGCGGCTAATGGTCAGGTTACGGCGGGTACGTTTGGTCCGCAAAGTAGTGTGACTATCTGTACCATTAGAAAACTCTTAGGCACTCAGACAACCGCTGATAGCGTTCTTAATGCGGCTTTTGGCACTATCAATACGAATGAGCACATCGGCACGAATCTTACTTATATCGTCACCAAGTTTACGCTAACAGATGATAGCCAAGAGATATGGGATAAGTACCTACCTCAAAACATCAAAGCGCTGGTCAAAGGCAAGAAAATCTACGATCCAAGGCAGGACAGCACGAGCACGTATTACGATGCTTCTGTCGGTGTAGCAACACAGCGAGCTAACGACTCTTCAACGTGGGAATGGTCAGAGAACCCAGTCTGGTGTTTGGTCGACTATCTCACGGATGACTATTTCGGGATGAACATAGACTTGAGTCGCATCGATCTCGCTAAGGCTGTAGATGCGGCAGACATCTGTGACGCTACTGTCAGCATACCCAGCGGCACAGAAAAGAGGTTCACTTGTAACGGTGTCGTCTTTGGTACGGCAACTCACAAAGCAAATATCAATAAGTTGCTGTCGTCTATGAACGGTATGCTGACTTACACGAATGGCAAGTTCGTCATACGAGCAGGTGCATTCGAGGCAGTTGCGTCGGGCATGACTTTGAACGATGACAACCTTACTGGCCCTGCAAAGCTCAAGACGTCATTCGAGCGTAACGAGCGATTCAATACGATCACTGGAACCTTTATCGATCCTAGTAACAACTACAAGGAAATGGAGTTCCCGAAGGTACAGATCACAAGTGCACTGACTCGTGACAACAACGAGGAGCTACGTAGTGAGCTGAAGCTAAGCATGACTAACAGCTTCTACATGGCTCAGCGTATATCCCATAAGTTGATCCAGCAAAGCGACTTGCAGAAGGTACTGACATTCCCAACCAACCTAGCTGGCGTTAATATTGCTGTAGGTGATCGAGTAAGTGTCACACTTTCGGAGTTTAATTACACCAACAAAACATTCGTGTGCCTCGGATGGAACTTGTCCGAATCAGGCGCTGGTGGCGTTAATCTCATTCTGCGTGAAGACGACTCTGCATCCTATGCGGATATCGCTGTTGGGAGCTATTCCACGGTTACTCCTAGCGGCGGTATAGCAGAGGGTTTCTTCGGTGTTCCTGATCCGCAGAATCTGAGTGCTACAGCGCTTGTCGAAGGCATCGAACTGGATTGGACTAATCCGACCAACATGACGCACATTATATCGATTGAGGTGTTTGCGTCACCTAATTCAAGCTGGTCTAGCGCAGTTAAAATTGGTGAGACAATTGGTACGCAGTTCCTACACGATGCTTCTAATGGCGTTGATCCTATCGCGGACGGAGATGAGCGATATTACTGGGTCAGGGCGAGGCGCTTCCCTACGGGCACGGGCACCGACGCGGTCTCAGATAGAAACCCAGATAGCGATACAAGCACAATCAATGCAACACGAGGTGCACTGGGTGCATTAGCCGGTCAGGATACGGTCGGTGATGGTCAGATAGATGATAATGCTGTTGGATCAGATCAGATTGCTGATGATGCAGTCACAGCGGATCAGATCGCAGATGGTGCTGTTGAATTAACAGCCTTTGCGTCAGGCATACAGCCTGTACAAGTAGTTAGCACATTGCCGTCGACAGCCGCACAAGGCGACATGGCATTTCTTACCACAGACAATAAGCTCTATCGCTATGACGGCACGGCTTGGACTGTCGCAGTAGATGGTGGTGACATAGTTGCTAACTCAATTACGGCAGGGCAAATAGCAAGCGGGGCGATAAATACTGATGAGCTTGCCGCTAACGCCGTGACTGCCGCAAAGATACAGGCCGCTAGTATCACGGTTGATAAGCTGTCAGGCGACGTTTCTGAGTCTTTTGCCTTTGGCTTGTACAATGCAACAGCAACTTCATTGTCTAGTTCAATGACTACATTTGGCGAGTTCACGACTCCAGCGCCTGATGCGACTATCAAAAAAGCCGCAGTGTTACACGCGGCGTTTGGCATCAACGCTAGCTCACCGTCTGGCGACTTCACCGTTGGTGTAACAGTTCAGAGAAAAAGTAAAGGCACAACTAGTGGCACAGCATTAGGCACGGTCGTTGCTAATGGCAGTATTGCTTTCGGTGCGCGTTACATAGAGATTGCAGGAAACTTGCTGACCCAAATAGATATGTATGGCGGTATAGCTACCTCACAGACATCACCTAGCTCGGTTTACAATGTAGTGTCGATTGAGTATCAATCCAGCACAAGCAGGACGCGGATTATATATGCAAGCAATGATGTCATTAGTTCTGGCACGGTTTATTACAACGCCGATAAGTGGACATCGTCTGGTACTTGGCTGACCTATTCACCTTTATCAATTCCTCGTTACGGCATCATTGGTGTAACTGCATTGACCAATCACATATTGTTCCAGCCGCTTGCAAGTAGTGATGCAGAAGAAACTTACAGGATACGGGCGCAGACATTCTTGCTCACAAGCGGTTCAGCATCCATGAGTGTTGGAGTTGCTGGGCAGATTCATTTATTGAGGTAAGTTATGAGTATCACTTTAGGATATACGCGGACGACCGATAACGCTGAAATAATTATTGATACTTACGAGACTGTAGCAGAAGCTGAGAATGCTATCGCATCACAGAGCATTTCAGGTGTTGCTCAATATTGGCTGGCATCTTTTGTGAATACAGAAACAAATGAACCGAGCATCCTAGCTTACATTGATGTGTGAGATAATTGGCCTATAGGAGGCTGAGATGAAAATCAATTTAGTACAGGGTGACACTGGCCCGCAAATCAAAGTGACGTTGACACGCTCAGATACTGGCTTGGCTGAAGATGTATCAGACGCCACTATCAGGATGCACTTTCGTAAACAGGATACGACAACTGTTCTCTTCTCAATGACTAATCAATCGACACCAGAGCAACAGGCACTAGGTGTTTGTATTTTTATCTTTTCTAGCGGACAACTGGATGTTGATGCGGGATACTATGAAGGCGAAGTAGAGGTCGTGTTTGACTCAGGCACACGAGAGACCGTCTACGAAGTCGTTGAGTTCTACGTGAGAGAAGACTTTGCGTGAGAATAGATTCGTTTCTAAGGAATGCGTTTAGCGCCTCTAGGCTAGTAGCAGAAGCTACTGGCAAGGCTCTTGTCGCCTCAGCTCAAGCAGTACGCTTGCAAGCAGAGGTTGTGCTTGGCTTGTTCCTGCGGATCTTCCTTATATCCGATAACGTTTCTTCCACAGATAACGATACGCTCGACGTAACAAAGAATCTGTCGGAGTCACCTTCTGGCTCAGACAATGACACATTAGACGTAGTAAAGAACACTTCAGACGCTGGATCTATTAGCGATGATGATGTTCTAGCGATCGTTAAAGCGCTAACAGAACAACCTGCATTCACTGATGCTCATGCCTTTGATCAGACTAAGCCGCTCACGGATTCTGGTTCGGTTGCAGAGGACGCAACACTACAACCTGGCAAGGTAGTAGCAGACGCCTCAGCTTTTGCTGACAATGACACGCTTGACGTTACTAAGGATGTAGGCGGCGATACGGCTCAAGACTACTGTGATGTGACCTACTTCCTAGAGGATTACACGGTCGGCGACAGGCTAGACCGCATATTCTTAGGTGACGAAGAAGAGTTTACGTACGTCAAAAATGTCTCAGAGCAGATCTTTGCCACTGATGACGTCGATGGCGAGGCGTCGATCGAGGACGATCAAGAGATTGCGTTTGTTAAGACGCGCACAGAGATCGTTGCTATTACTGACGTGTTCGATAGGGATGTCGCATTTGTAAGGAGCTTTAGCGAGACACCAGCGGCTAACGATAGCCCAGCTAAGGTAGTCGGCAGACCAGTATCAGATAGCGGCACTGCATCAGACTCATTCTCTCGTACCGTTGTATACCTCAGAGACTTTACTGATTCAGCAGGGACGACTGACACAGACACGATAGACTTCGGTTCTGTCAAGTCTGACGATGGCGTATTTGCTGATTCGGAGGTAAAATCGGGAGGTAAATTCGTTACTGAAGCACCTTCCGCTTCGAGTTCGGGTAGCCTAAGAAGTCAGGGTTATTGTGACTTCACTTACTTTGCCGAAGACTATGTCGGCGCATCGAGGACATTTACATGATGAACGATGGATTGAAACTACGAGGCGATGTCGCACTGGTTCTTCGTGACAAGGACGGCAACATCAAAGATGAGCGCCTTATTGAGAACCTGATTGTGGACACGGGACTGAACTTTATCTGTGACCGCATGAAGGATGACGAGACAGCTATGACGCACATGGCGCTGGGTTCTGGCTCTACTGCGGCGGCGGCTGGCGATACTACCTTGGGATCTCAGCTTGGCTCACGCGAAGTATTAGACTCTTCCACAGTTACTAACAACCAGATTGTCTACGTCTCTTCATTCGAGGCTGGTGACGCAACTGGCGCGGTGACTGAGGCAGGTATCTTCAATGCTTCAACTGGCGGCACTATGCTCTGCCGTACTGTGTTTAGTGTAGTGAACAAAGCGGCTGATGACACGCTGACTGTCAACTGGACTATCACTTTAACAGCATCCTAAATTAGTAAGAGGTAAACCATGACTACGATTACAACACGCTCTGGGAAGGGTTCGCCTCTGACTAATGATGAGGTGGATGCTAACTTCACCAACCTAAACACTGACAAGGTAGAAGCGTCTGGCGACAGCATGACGGGCAACCTGTCATTCGGGGATAACAACAAGGCCATCTTCGGTGCAGGCTCTGACCTACAGATTTATCATGATGGTTCTAATAGCTTTGTTGAAGATACAGGAACAGGCGCTCTATTTGCAAAAACTAACGGTACAGGTGTTTTTCTCTATTCTGGCTCAGAAGCGTTAGCAACTTTTAATACTAACGGTGCATCAAATCTTTATTACGACAACGCTTTGAAACTATCCACCACCTCATCAGGCATCGACGTAACTGGAGTTATTACCACAGACGGCGTTACAGTCGCAGGCAACCTGTCAGTCGATGGCGGCACAATCAAGCTGGATGGTAACTATCCTACGGGTACAGAAAACGTAGCACTTGG
>VMHT01072095.1_pt1 | contig 18312 bp, 13 predicted proteins | sample 4693611 | NCBI WGS metagenome assembly VMHT01 (sample SAMN12280063, study PRJNA550983) | marine metagenome | isolation source: seawater sampled from same location over 5 years 0.02-0.2 micron viral filtrate | place: USA: collected off the coast of southern California halfway between the port... ...
CATTGGTATTAGTCGTGGATGATGATTGTCTGTTCCAGCGAACAGTACAGTATCCTGTGTTCCAGTAAGGAGCTATGGTGACTGCCTCGCCGCCATTAACTGAATAGGTAGGAGCGGTGCTAACCCAGTTACGCCAAGAACCACGCCAGTATATTTCTGCCGTACCATTGTGACGACTCATCGAATAAGCATCACTAGGAGCGTTAGTAGCAAAGTGCTGTCCATAAGGAGAAAATTGCTGACTTAGAGAAGTGTAGTTATTTGTTGTAGTGTACTGACCACCGCCGCCTGTGCCACCAGCACCAGCAGAACCTCCTCCACCACCTCCACCACCACCGCCACGAATTGTGCCGTTGTTGATAAGTGTGCAAGCCACATCAGCTTGAAAAGCATCGCCACCAGTACCGCTATTCGCAACGCCACCAGCACCAGAAAGTGTACCGTTGTTGGTGATAGTAAGGCCGCCAGATAAACCTGAGTCAATTTGCAAAGCTTCTTCGGATGGGCTTGTTGCGCCAAGTTCGACACCAGAATTAATTACAATTTGCTTGGGATAACTCACACCGTAGTCATCACCAAACACAGATGATGCGTTCTGATTTGTTGCGCCACTACTATATGTCTTGAGAAAACCTTTAGCTGTACTTCTAAAGTTCGTGAAGTTGACCGTTCCCGAAGCAGGAACAGATGCGGCTAGGTTGGTTGACGTGTTGTTTCCAGCTTTAGCACGAATGTTTGAGCCACCACGGTAAAGCTGTGAGAAAGAGATCGCGGATGATCCACCAACGAACTCTGTTCGCAAGTCAGATAAACTGACTGCGCCACTTGCTGCAATAGCCATTATATTGATCCAAATGCTGTTACGTCATTAATAGCGACAACCGCACCAGCAGTTGTTAGCTTAAACTTTGCAGTGCCGTTGTAACTAAACACCATGTCACTGCCTGATAAACCAGCAGTCCAGTTAGTTGGGAAAGCGGCAACATTGTCCAAGGCTGATGCTTGTACATCGCCATTGTTGTCAATCAAGTCTGCCATTTTAAGTGCTTTAGTTGTTGCCATTAGGGACTCCCAAATGCTGTTATGTCGTTGGCTGATGTTACTGCGCCGTTAGATGCAAGTTTGAAAACAGTCGTGCCGTTATATTGAAAATCCAAATCATTACCGTCGAGAACAATTCCCCATTTGCTAGTTCCAAAACTAATGCTTGATGTGCCAAGAGCCACGTTACCAGATCCGTCGACAGACAGATTGTCATGGTTGTCAAGGCTAAGACTGGATAGTGTTGGTGTGCTAACAGTGGCAAAGGCAAGCTGACCAGATCCGTTAGTTTGTAGAAACTGTCCATTCGTTCCATCTGCTTGTGGGTAGTTAATGCCATCAAGAACTACATTACCTGTGCCATTAGGTGTTATCGCTATGTCACGGTTTGATGTAGAGACAATCGAATGTGTAACAACATCCAAATTACCGCCAAGTTGCGGTGATGTATCTTCAAGAAGATTTGCCAACAACGCACCAGCAGTAAACGATCCTTGTTGCCAAGCACTGCCATCCCAAACATACAGCTTATTAACTGTTGTATCCCAAAATAAGCAACCAGTACCAAGAGCATCGCCGTCATTATCGACTGAAGGCGCTGAACTCTTTGCCCCTAAATATCTGTCATCCAGATCATCAAAGCTAGCCGCCGCAGATGTAGCTGATGAAGCCGCTGCTGTAGCCGAACTAGCCGAAGCAGTAGCAGAACCAGCCGAAGCAGTAGCAGAACCAGCTGACGCTGTTGCTGATGTAGCTGACGCTGTCGCAGAGTTTGCGCTGTTTGTAGCTTGAGTAGTTGATGTTGTTGCCGAAGCTGATGCATTATTAGCTTGGGTAGTTGCATCGGCAACAAGCGTATTCAAAGATGTTTCTTGCGTTGTGCTTATTTTTGTAAAAACTTCTACATAAAGAACATCTCCAGCGCTAGCACCAGCGTTAAGAACGACATTATTGCCGCTAACATAATAGTCATTTGTAGAGTTAGAACCTTCCACTAATCTAATGCCATTCTTAAATACAAGCGTGTTGCCATTAGCATAAATGCTCATAGTAGCGCTTGCGTCATCAGTCGTGAATGTCGTCTGGTTGGCAGTAGCCGTAAACACGTGAGTAGTTGTAAGACCTTGCAAATAAGAACCAGCAAGTTCAAAGCTTGAACCTACATAAACCTTTAGTTGGCTATTAGTTGTATCGTACCATAGATCGCCAGCAGACGGCGATGATGGTGCAGATGATCCAACAGAAAACAAATCGTTAAAACTTGTTATCTCATTAAGTGCAGTAGCTGTAGTATTAACATTAGCAATCGATCCACTAACATTGTTAAGGGCAGTAACATTGGCTGTTGTAGCAAGAGTGTTTAGATCAGCAACAAAATCAGAAGTAGCTAATAGGTTAAGATCAGTAACAATATCGCTTGTTGCTAGCGTATTCACGTCACTCACAATATCTGTGGTTGCAAGCGTGTTAAGGTCGCTAACAATATCGGTTGTCGCAAGTGTGTTAAGATCACTTACAATGTCGCTAGTTGCTAGAACGTTTATGTCATTGATCACGTCTGTGACTGCTAGCGTATTTAGGTCAGACACAAAGTCGCTTGTGATCAAGCTAGCTTTTGCAGCTACGCTTGTGATTTCAGACTCTTTGCCTGCGACTGTAGTTATATTAGCTGCATTAGATACTGCTAAATTTATATTGCTTGCGTTGCTTGAAACTGCATCAATATTTGTTTGTTCTGCATTAGTTGGTTTTACGTCATCCCACGCACTACCATCATAGACTTTAACGCCCTGACCGGAATGAAAATATAAATCACCAGTGTCAACATTTGATGTTGGGGCTGAGCTTAAAGCGCCATGATATTGGCCTTGAAATGTAGCTAGAGAATTAGCAGCATTTGTTGCACTTGTGGCAGCACTTGTTTGACTTGTTGCTGCTTCGCTGGCTTTAGTAGTAGCTGTTGCTGCTGATGTTGCTGCATTTGTTGCTTGTGTTGTAGATGTAGATGCAGAGTTTGCGCTTGCTGCTGCAGAAGTTGATGCGGCATTTTCAGACGCCAGGGCAGCTGTTGCATACACTTGGGCAGAAGTAAGCGATGTATTAATTGTTGCCTGCGCATCAGTATATTGAGACGTAAGATCTAGTGTGTATGTAGACAGCAAGTCGCTGTAAGTTTGCACAAGATCTGCATCAGATCCTGTGACTTGATAAACGGATGATATGGCCATTGTTACCTCAATTAATTATATCAAGTTCAAATTGGATTGACGGTTGTACTTGAGCATCAACAGTTAAACTTTCAGCGTCTGTAACCAGGTTGGTTACGTCTGTATAAATTCCGTCATACATAGATTGGAAAGTGCCTTTGCGTTCGTCATTAAAATAGTCGGCTGCATATACGCATGCGCCGTAAACTAGTAAATCTGGTGCGACAGTAGAAAATGTATTTGTTGACGTGTCTGTTACTAGAACATCGTCTTCACCTTGATAGACAATATCAATCTGCGTACCTGTTGTAGGGATAGGTTTTAAGTTAAATGTGTTTTGTATTCTTGTGTAATACTGTGGTGTGCCTGTTGCTGTAAGCTCGCTGTTGAGTTCAATAAAGCGAGTCAAAGGCACGCGGTTTAGAACACCTTGTGATGTGTACATGTAAACCATTTCAATAAAATCGTTTGGAATTATAACTACACCAGCACCACTATTGTATTGCGTTGTTGTGGTTGTTCCGACAACGATCTGCATAACTTTTTCAAGTGATGGCAATCTTAAACCGCGCTGAGCTTTGCGTTGGGCGTCTTGTATAAACTGTTTTGCAAGAGCAGTTGTACAATCGGTTCGGTTAATTAAATCAATTACTCTTGTTTGTAGTTCTAAATAAGTCGCCATTATAAATCCTTAGTGCGTTAGAAATCGCTCCATGTCGTTTTGCTTGAGCCATTTTACAATGTCTTTTGCAGGTGCCTTGTACACATCAAGACCTTCACGAAGCATTTGGTCGCATACAACCACTGGGATTGAAGCTAGCTTCATCATGTCTTTTGATTGTGTCCAACCGCCCATTTGTTTTTGGGCGTCTAGTTCGCGAAGAAAACTATCTGGTATGTCTTGATTACGAACAGTAAATAAAGTGTCACCGTCCTGGACAACACTGTGTTTAATATCTTTCATATTTCTTCCTTAAATTAGACTGAGGCGCTCCGTAAGGAGAGCAAAACCGAAGCGCCCCAGACCATTACTATGCTAGGTCGTAAATGTAACCTGACATGTTGTAGTTAGCGTGCTTCAAGCCATATTCTGTGACCATAGCGTGAGTATCTGCGTCGCCTGTTTTGGCAAGCAGTTCACGAGTCATTGGGCGAAGCTCAGCAATCTTCCAGTCCTGTGGATCATACAAGAATGCTACGTCAGTACGCATAAAGCGATTCATGACGACTTTATATTCACCGTAAGGAGAAATATAGACGTCAACAACGTTAACAAGCGTGCGACCACCGTTAGCAAAGTGCTCTTGACGAGCGTTGCCTGAGCCAACAGCAGAACGAGTAAAGCCAGCAATAACTGTTGAGTCATCAGGCTTAATCATCAGGATTGACGCTTCTGCACCATCGTCATAAAGAGCGTTACCCAAATCAAGGATATTTTGCTCAGACAATGTAGCACCTGTTCCTGCGTCTACTTTGTTTGCAACGACAGCATTACCTGCAATGTCGTTACCCCAGCAGTTTGCAGTCAAACGTGCAGCTGATGATGAACCAGCAGCGGCGTTGTTGCCACCTGATGCACGGTTACCAACCAAGTTAAATTCTATGTCACGCTTAAATTCAGCGGCTTTTTTCGAAAGCTGGTAAGCGGTCTCTTGTGCGCGACCGTAGGCATCAATAGCATCAGAAGTAGCTGACACCTTAATGGTGTGAGACTGGATCTGAGTATGGTTTTGGCGTTTGACTGTTGCAGTCAGAGTATCTGTTGCAAAGTCGGCGCCTTCCACACGTGCATTTTCTGCGGTTGAGGCTAGGGAGTCTTCTTGCCATTCAAACAAAGTGTTGTGAACGGATTCCTTCCCGATTGAAGACGAGAAAGGTGTCGCTGTTGGCGAGATATTTGAGATAATATCAGAAATATCTTCTTTGATACCAACCTGCGAATAGGTAAGCCAATTGGCCATGGTATTAATTCCTTCTTAAAAAAGTGACGTTACTGTTGCCACCTCGACATAAAAGCTGCTGCAGCATCATCGTGGCTTCCTGACTTAACAAGGTTAGCCATAGCGGTTGTCTGACGCTGTTTTGATGTTGCAGTCGTATTTGAAGTTCCAGATTTCAATACACGTTTCTGGCGCCGCACTTTCTTTTGTGTAGACACTGTTTTTCCTTGATCATATCGCATTGCTTTAATCATTAGCTGTATAGCTGCTGGTTCGACAATTTGATCTACTACTTCAGCAGATAAACCCTGTGACACCGCATACTGGCGCATGTTGCCATATAGTTCAGGTGACCAATCAGGTACTGTTTCTTGTAGTACTTTAACAGCTTCAACCGCTTTTTCTTTTTGTTGTGCTTGTTGCTGTTCTTTGACTTGGGATGCATATTGTTGTGCTTCTTGCGTGAAGAAGGATAAATCTTCTTGCGCTGATTGCGCCTCCTTGCGGAGCTGCATGAAGTCATCGTCACTCATTGTTTTTGCTGCCATTAGCATGTCGACTTCTGCGTATGGCTTGTAGCGCTCTTGTGCTCTTTCCATGAGCTTAGATAAAGAGGCTTCGTATTGGAGTGCCTGGTCTTCAATTGCTTTTCGTTGCGAGGCAACTTCTTGCGATTTTTGTGTTAGAGCTTTCTCTTGACCGTAAAGCCGCTTCAGATCTTTAACTGATGCTTCAATTTCTTTTTCGCCAACTTTTACTTTTGTAATCATATCGTCGTTTGCTAACGATGGCTTTGCGTCTTCAATGACGGTTTCAGTTCCATCTTCGGCAACTTCAACAGTTACGTATTCGTACTCGTCGTCGTCATGAAGGTCAGTTTCAGTTTGTTGTGGTTCTTGGTCAGGCACCTCTTCTGCTGCTCTAACTTCATCAGCAGGTTCGGCGTCACCTTTGACTTCAGGTTCCTCTGGCTTTTCAGCGGATTCCCACTGGGACATAAAGGCGTTTTGTGCTTCTTCAGGCGAACCGTAATTCGCTTCAGGGGTCTCAGCAGACGCTTGTGTAGTCTCTGACATTTATTATTCTCCAGTCTCGATTACTTGTTTTTTCATTAAGACTTGTTGGTTAAGTGTGTTGACAATATCTTGGACAGCCCGTGCACTAAAATAAGCAATGCTTCGCTCATCTTGCTGCATAGGGTCAGTTCCAAAAAAGACACCTACATATTGGTCTAGTAGGTTTTTGATAACGACGTTAAACGTGTCATCTTTCAACAGCAGCTCTGCTCGAGTTCCCTGCTGAATAATTTCTTGCTGTTCCATTTTCTCTCCTTAGAAAATTTAATATAAATGGCCGTGGTTGCTGTCGGCAGTGCTGCCATTTGTTTGCTGTGTTTGATCACCAGCCGTCTCATTTACAAAGGCTTCAAACGCTGGCGACATTTGACCTGAGCCTATAATACCTGATGAACCTCCTGTGGCGCTGTTCAGAAGATCATGTATGCTGTTATTACCTTTAACAGTCATTAGACCTGCAATAGATGCAGGTGACACACCCATACCGTCTGAAGCTGGCGAGATGTCAGGTTGCGAGCTAAATAAGTCCATTATTGAGCCGCTTGCCACAGCACCTGTTATCGGGTTGTACCTTCTGCCATCACCAGCAATAACGTTACCCATAGGCGTGACAGTGCCTGGCTGATTATCGTCCATCATGAACGCCGATCCAGGTACAACAGCTTTAAGTATTTCTGCTATTGGGTTTACATGATCGGTGTAGCCAAGCTGCTTTGCAGCATCAAGTCTTGCATGCGCTTCAGCCAGCTGTTCGCTTGTCAAGTGTGAGTTTTCTTCACCACCTGTCGCTTCGCGCTCATATGGGCGCTGGTAGAACTGTGAAACTGGATCATCTTCATCCAGCTCTTCCTCAGGTGATACTGGTGAAACTGGAAACAAGCCAGGTGGGTACGGGTAAGGTGTATTGTTCATGGCAAAGTCCATTGCGCCATAATTAGTACGACCTGTCGCTGGATTAAACTGGCCTTGCAAAAACGACCCCTCCTGAGAGGGGCCGCTGATTGTTTCGTCTAAAAAGCTACCGCTGTTAATTTGTCCCATAAATACTCCTATGAGTTAGGGCTAATAATAGCCGTAGTGTTTTCATCAGTTTGTTTCTTAAGCAGCGCAAGTTCTTCATAAGCAACATCAGCGCGAGTTTCAGAATCGAAGTCCTGACGCTCTTCCTGGCTTGTCTTAAGAAGTGCTTCGAGGCGTGCTTTATCTTTATCAATTTCCATCTTGAATTTAGCTTGTTCTGCATCAAGTTGTAGTCGCTGTTCTTGTAGTGCAACTTTGCGTTCTTCAAGTTCCATGTTTTTCATGGCCATCTGCATTTGCATTTGCTCTTCTGGTGAAGGCTGCGGAGGTGGCACTTGATCAGGAGGTGTCAAGTATGTATCGACATCTTTAATGCCTGATGCTAGCAGCGCTTGACGAACCATAGCGTATCGGTTTTCTGTGCTGTACATAGGTGCAAGCGCAGGATCAGACGAAAGCTGCTGGTGTATTGTAGCAAACTTAGTGGCTTCGCGTTCTGTCTCGCCGTAGCCAAGTTTGAACGACACTTCCACGTCTTTGCGCTGCTTCCACATTGTTGGATTAATCTCAACGTATGCTCCAGCTACATCGACGATATTCTGCTGCTGTTCGTTTTCAATACATAGCCTGTACACTTCAAGAAACATTGGTTTGAGGAAGTTGTTAGCAAAATTTCTTGCAATGATTTTTGAACGTTGCTGACTCAGTGAGACTAGCTGTTCAACCATTCCCTGAGAGTTTTGATTTGATATGGCGTCTTTGTTGAGTCCTTGAGATAACTTTGAGACGCCGCTTGTATTTTCTCCGTCTTCCTCAAGTTTCTGAGCTGTTTGGAAGATAAATGGGTTGAGTGGGTTTTGTGGTAAGGGTGAAACACCGTCAGGCCTAGTGACATTAACAATGCCTCCTAATCGGTTATCAAGCAGCTCGCGCGGATTTAGCAGCGCGCCTTTTGTAACCAAGTAACGTGGGTTTGTTGTAACAGAGCTGTGGTCAAGAATTGATCTCATCAACACTGTGCGAGCGTTTTGTACTGGCAGCAATTTATAAGCAAAGTTTTCACCGTGGAACCTGTGTGAAACAGGAATAGGCGTAAACACAATAAACGGTCTGCGATCTACTTCTTCATGTTCAAGCAAAGTGTCTCCAGCAATTAATACCTTATGTATTTTGCTGCTACCTTCGCCTTCCATGTCGGCTTCAACATAGGCTTCGTAAACTACAAGCTCTTTCATTTGCTCTTGCCTATGAAAGTCGTCTTGCCCAACTGAAGTCGGACCTACTTGCTCGTGTCTGTAATACATTTCGTTAAATGTAGAGCCAGCTGGGTCTTCGTCAGAGCCAATGCCTTCAATTAAGTCTACGTCAAAACCCATTTTTATGAGGTCAGCTTTTTTCATGCGCCGCCTGTGAGCAACAAAGCCGTCTTCAATGCTTTTGCTCATTGGGTTGATTACAAATTCCTCGGGAGGAATAACATCAATTGCTACTTTGCTATTGTCAGTAGATCTTAAAAATACGCCACTGAACAAACCTGTTTCATCAGCATCAAACTTTTTAATTTCCAAAGCATTGTCTGAAAGTGCCATATCAAGCTCGTCTTCAGACAGGCCTTCAAACGCTTCTTCAGTTTGTACTAGATCTTCTTCCCAGTATATCTTTGCAATACCAACACGTGCAGTTAGACCGTCGTGTATAATATCTCTAAAAATGCTAAAACCATCGTTTTGGCGGTGCAGCACGTAGTTTGTATATGACGTACATACTCTTGCAACTTCGACATCTTCTGGCCCTTGTGGTGCAAACTCTATAACGTCTGTGCCTGCCGAAAAGGTTTCCAGCAATAATGCTTTTAAGCCTTCGACACCGTCGTAAACATCTTGTGACACATAGCTACTGTTGCCGTTAGTTTGGCGTTCAGGTAACTCGCCATGGTAATAGCGTGTAATCTTTTCGCGCTCTTGACTAAGGTCACTGTCTGAAAAACCGATGGAGCCTTTAATTTCGTCTTTAACAAGAGCGACGAGTTCGTCTTCTGTTAGTGCTTCAAAGTCAGCCATCAGATCGCCTCCGAGTAATAATTATCGTTTATAGTTGTTGGCTCCCAGCCTTGCTGGTGTCCATAATTTGCTAATGCCAAAGACATGACGCAGTCGTCAAAGCATCCTTGTTCAGCTTCCATGCCGCCTGTCTCCGTTTCAATGTAAGTAAGCATTTCGCGTAGTGTCACTTTGTCGTGAATTTCAATTTCATTTTCACGCATAGCTGCACGCAGCTCGTTAATAACAAGAGGCTTAGATTTAGCCGTTGTGGCAAATCCTAGCTTAGTCATTTCTTTATCGGTCATTTTATCAACGACCATTTCCACGTGAAAATTTGTGTATTGAAAGTCTTTGTACAAACGTGTGCAGGTCAAAAGACCATGCGAGTTACTTTCAACTATTATATATGCATTGTTATAAAACTCGCCTAAATGCTTAAGCATTGTTGCAAAGTAATCTGGGTGAACATGTGCTCTGTAAGATCCAACAAGTTTTTTCTTGCCGTCAAGTATCTGAGCTACAGAATAGTCGCCACCATTAATACCCATAGCAACGTCGGCACCTATTGTGTATATGCCAGCAGGATCAACGTCCTCGTACATAACTAGTTCGCCGCGTGGATGTGGTCTCCATTGTTCGTCTTCAAAAGCCATACGATATTTAACTTCATTGGCATCTTCTATATTTTTAAGAAGCTGGTCAGGGTTAAATATAGGTCTTCCTGATGTAAGGAACGCCTCGTCTGCATCGGCAGGATATTCTTGTCTGAATAAGTCTAAACCGTTCTGTGCTATCTTCTTGCGTCTAAAAGCAAGCTGAGCATCAGTGACGTTACACTTTTGTTTTAGTGTTAACTCGTCTGGCGTGTATTCCATATTTTCTGGTGGTTCTTCTTGATATTCATCTTGGATATACCAAGGCAAAAACACAGGAATAAAACCGTTGGTGCCTTCACAAGCACCTTTCCATAAGTCATAGAATTTTCCTGAAACACCGTTTGCAGTAGACTCGACAAACACAGCAGTATTTGGCTTGTTTGGAATAGCCTGCATAATAGCGTTAAAGTTTTCAGCTGCTGTAGATGGCGACCAGAACGCAAGCTCTGATAAGTGTGCTACTGTAATAGTCTCACCGCGAGCAATACTGTCACCACCTGCTGTGGCCACTACGTATGAGCTATCTAAAACGTCAAAGTTAATTTCTTTACGTGATGAGTATTTTGTGTGTGGCTTTAATGCATCAGGACAATTCTCATGATAACGCCGCGTCATGTCAAAAAGAGCGCGCGTAGAGTCAGCGTGATGCGTAACGACCATACCTCTCTGCGCTCGCCTTTGCGAGAGCCACCAATAAAGCCAGCCGCCTACCATTGTAGACAGCCCCATTTGGCGTGCTTTTAGAATAATGACACGTATTTTGCCTTCTTGCTCGTGCTGTTTGTTTATTAGCTCGAGTAGCTGCTGTTGCGCAGTATTAGGCTTAAGGTTTACGACGTTTCCGTCTTTAGTTCTAATCTTTAGACAATGCTGTGAATAAAACTGAAAATCATCCCTCAGTTTCTTCCGTATCTTCTGTGCTTTCGCTGTCATCTAAACTTGCCAGCCACTCTTCAGCGACTGCCTTCACTTCTAGCTTGTTCACGGGCTTTTGCTTGGTAAACTCCAAAAGTGCCTTAGCTGCAGACGTTTTCGTACTTGCAGCATCTGGACCTTCAGCAATCTCAAGCAGGACCGTTACAGCTCTTTCAGCAATTTTATCGTCTGCTGGTAGTAGACCTTGATCGATCATTTGTTGAACCTTCCGTTCTGCTTTTTTCTTTACTCTAGCTCTCTCTTTGGCAAGTTCTTCGCTTTGTCCACCCCATCCATCTGGTGTGCCAGGCTTTCTGCCAGCTTTAGTTCTTGCAATTGTACGTAAGTGCTCACACAGAGCTTCGTACTCAGGACCGCCTTTTTGCTTTAGCAGCCTTTTTGGGTGGTTGTGCACGTTTTTCTCCGTCCACTTTGCTCCCACTGTCGGCTTCGACCTTGTCCTGTTTAGTATCTTGCCTTTGCCTGGCTGCGTGCTCGGTTTGGGCATTTATCGCTCCAATAACTTTTTGTTGCATGAGTTCCAAAACACAGGCACGTGAAGATGCACATGTTTTTGCCAATGCAAGTGGTGGGATAGTTCTTATAAATTCATCAGAAATTTTTACTTTTGCTTCTGTTGTAATTCGACCATCTGCCCACATGCGGTCAAAGGTTTCTAAGTAGTTATAATATTCATTGGGTTTCAAGTTGCTCTCCTTGATGTTTTAAGACAAAGCATAGAAGTTTGGACCAGTGTCTGAACCAAACGTTACACTTTTCATTTCTCTAATTTGACGCAATACGTCGCTCATAGTCTGCTCTTGACGCACTGGACCATCAGGTGTCTGTGTATTGAACCTTACTGACATGTTGTCTGGGTTAAGCCCATTTGCACGAAGCACTTCTTCGTAAATAGGTGATTTTGCAACTTCCAGTAAAATTTGGTGATACAGTTCACGCATCATTTGGCCGTGTTGCGGATGCACAGCAAAAGCATCATGTGTGTGCATGAAGCCTTCAACACCATTTGCACGAAGACGCTTAGCTAGCTCTCGCTGAACATAGGCATCAAGTGCGTGGTTAAGAAAAGCGGCAAAACCAGTTATAGCTAGTTTATCCTGAAATACAGGAACACCAATTTTCTTGTCCTTGCTGATTTCCCAATTAACTCGGCGCTTTGCGCTGTCAGGTAACTTACCGTCGTAAACAGCAACGTCACCGTCTGGCAAAGGTACACGTACAGCAAAGTTTTCTTGTCCAAGGTTTTCATGCAATGTTTTAGCAATTGAACGAGAAATACCTTCAGCCATTGCAGCACCAGGATAGTTCTGATCAAAAATCATTTCCATATGGTTTTGCAAGTCTTTGAGTGTTTCTTTTTGCTGCGGATCCTGCATGTCGTTAAACTGTTCAGGCAACTGCTTTGCAAGCTGATCGAAACCAGCGCCGCGTGCAGTTATTTTTACCTGTCCGTATGAACGTCTGTTTGCAAGAAATGTCTTTGCCACTTTACGTGACTTTGTAGCACCCAAGCCTGTTACAGCTTGAACATGGTCAGCAGGAAGGCGGTATAGATCACCACCTGGCGCATCTGGATCCATGCTTAGTAGGTTTGCTACACTAGACAAGCCTGGATCGCCTGTGAGTGCTGCATGGAGCTGATAAGCAGATGATGTACCATCAAACCACACTGGATAAGCAGACTTAAAGTCAGCAAGTGCAGCTAATGCCTCGTCATTTTGAAATAGCTCGCTTGTAGGCATTTTCTTGAAAGCAGGATTAACCTTTTCTAAAAATGCTCTCATGCGGCCTAGCTCAACAGCTAAGCGCTGTATCTCAAAACCGTGGTCTGCAACATCAAATACTGCGTGGTTTTTCTGATAAACAGTTTTGGCATCACGTTTGTCGTTAAAGATCATAGGTGAGCCACCGCGCTGGTAAGCGAAGATGTTGCCACCTGGCATCTTTGATCCAGAAACCATGTAGTCAATTAGTGGCATAGCTAGGTCTTCTTCAGTCATGTGTTCTGACTTTGGTCGACCAGCAAGATCCATGTATTGGCCAACAGTACCAAATATAATGCCAGCACGCTGGTTATATGGAACTTCGTTACCAATGCCTAAATGATCTCTGATGCTGTGTAAAAACTGCTCAAAGCCTGTATCTCCAAGTGATCTCCAATTAGGAAATTCCCAAAGAGCTTTACCTGCTTTACCTTGGTAAGATGCAGAACCATTTAGCGTATCAATACGCAAACGATCTTGTGCACGTCTAAGCATATATACAGGTGACATACCGCCGTTATCGGTTTGGTTGTCTTCGTACTGTTTTACAGCTTCAGCACCTGCAAGCGTGTAAGCGCTATCAGTTGTACCATCTTTTTTGAATACTAAATCAAGTCCACGGTAATGCCGAGGTTTGTCAATAAAGCCTCGCATCAACTTGTACATCATATCGTTGATAACAAGCGGCTGCTGCATCTCACGCTCAATAAAGGCTTCAGTATTTTCATAACTGCCTAACTCATGGCGGTTAATCTGAGGCTTTTCTGTGCGTGGCTCTTTCGTTGCTCTGTTCACGTATTTGCGTGAATTATTAAGCGTTGCTAAAGCTGCAAGTTTGCCGTCTTTTGGCTCAACAGTATAAATTGGATACATTACGCCGCCAGCACTTGTTCTAAAGGCTACTTCAAACTCACCTATAATCCCGTTTGATTGAAGGGCTTTTAGTATGATTAAAAAGTTGTCTCTATATGGTGCTAGTGCATCTTCTACTTCGTTGCCGTCTTTAGTTTCAACAACACCCTCGATGCGACCATCTTCTTCCATCACGCCTATGGCTTTTAGGTAAGAAGTAGCAAGCATTGATAAGTCTGTGTTAGGTGTCATGCCGCCTAGCATGCGCTTGATAACTGCAGGTGTTACGCCTTCAATATCAAGGTTTTCTGCTAATGTTTCGGTTGCTTCATCAAATGCTGTTTGAACTGCGCGTTTAGTTTCGGCAGTCATTTTTGCTTCAGCTTGGATTTTGTCTAGCTCTTCCCGACGCTTTTTAAGCATTGGGCTGCCGTGCTTTACTTTAGCAAACTGCGTTTCAGGAACGTATAGCTCGTTATAGGCTTCGTTAACGCCACGCTGGTATGCTTTACCAGAGTAAATTTCATCAAGCACTGAGTTAACAGTTCGAAAGCCATCACCTTTTAGTAGCGACAAAAATCTTTGAATAAGATCTTTAATTTTACTAAGCAGATACTTTGGACCTGTTTCGTTATGGCGTGCAGCTTCAAGGCGCGCTGACATTTCTGCCAGAGCTTCCATAGTTTTAGCTGCAATGTTCAAATCTGGATAAAGCTCGTTTACCTCTTCCATAACTTGCTTGAAAATAGGGTGAGCTTTTAAGGTGTTCATTTCACCTTCGCTAAGCCTGTTTTCAATAGCGTGGAAAATCTCGTGAAGCACAGTTACTTTTGTTGCATCCTGTGTCAGCTTGATAAGCTGTTCGCGTCTATTAAATGAGTTTTCAGACGCATCAGTTTCAAACTTGAAACCTTCGGTAAGTGCGCGTGCAATCAGCTTAGCTTTGTCTTTATCAGACAGCTTATTGCCTTTATTGAACAGCGAACGACTACGGAAAATATCTTCTGCTTGGTTAAATGCCTCAGCTTTTACTTCATACTCAATAGGCTGCGACATGTCGCCTTCCATGCGCCTTGGTCGAGTAATTAGACCGTTGCGCATAAGCCTGTTAAAGACTGACTCTGTCCACACAGTTGTAACCCGACCATTGTCTTTTTGGCCGCGGTAATCTTGCGCAAAACTGTCAGCACTTTCAGGAATAGCAGTCATAAAACGTGCTCTGTCGCCAAAGCTACCGTTTGCATATTGTTCAGCTTTATCTTGCGATGTACCGTGATGAAGTATTGCAACACGCTCGCCTGAGTAGCTTTGTATTTCGGCTCTTGCTTCGTCAATTGAACCAGCAAAGCGAGACTCTTGAATTTGCGGTATTGTAGTGTCTTTTGGACCATACTGCGTAAGTGGCTCTAAAACCTGATCTACGTATTGTGCATGCTCAGGATATTGTGCTCTTGCTCGCGCAACCGCTTCTTGCTTAAGCGCTCTTGTGCGCGCATTTGCAATGGTTAATGCTAGCTGTTGCAGCTCTGGGTTTGGTGCAGCTTGAGCAGCTGAGTCAGCGGCAGAACGTGCGTTATCAACAGCAGCTTGATACGCAATAGGGTTGCGGATGTTGCTTGCTTGTTGTTCGGCTGCAGCATCAGGCTTAGCAACTTGCTTAATACCTGCTTTTGGAGCAACGCCTTTAATAGCTCGTATAAGTGTTGTAAGATTTTCAACATTACCAGCGTTTGGACCAGCTTTCTGCATTGCTACCGACAAGTGGTAGTCGTTAATAGCTTTAGCTAAATGTGGCCGCGTCTTTTTAAGTATTCTTATCGCGTTCGCAACACCTTTTCGATCAAGGCCTGTAGCCTTCTCGACGGTTGCTTGTGGGCTAAGATTACCTTCGGGAGCTGGGGCTGGGTCACCAGCTTTAACAGCTTCAATAGCAATGTTCTTTTGTTCTGCTGTTTCTGCATCACGTGCCTCCCTGTCTGCTTGAGCAGTTTGGGCAGCATTCTCTTGCGCTTGCTGTAGCTCTGATACTTGTGAAGTGTCAGAGGCTATCCCTGGCGCTTTAGAGTATTGCTTAATAGCTTTCTTAACGCGGTTTCGTGAACCGGTGATTGCGTCAATAACGCGACCTGATGGAACTGCTGCAAGTGATGTTGCACCACTAAGAATTGCAAGGCTACCTGCGCCCATGGCACGTGCAGAACCGACATTAAAACCTAACCGACCAGAACCAAAGTTTAGTGGGTTAAGCTGGTCTGTTATGCGAGACACGCCACCTTTGACGCCCTCGCGCTTAAAGCGTGTAACTACATTGAGCTTACGTGCGATTGCGCCAGCTTCAGGGTCAATCGCTGTAATGATTTCAATGTCTGCGTTTGACGCTTCATTTTTAACCTTATTCTTAGCGCGTTTGACTGCTGCCTTAACTTCCGCTTTATCAACGTCAACTCCATTTGCTTTTGCAAGTTTAAGCCGAGCATCTAATTGGTGCTGGTAGTTTGTGTGAACATCATCGATGGTTGCATCTGCATCTTCGAGCTTGTTTACATCTCTATCAGTAAAGTCTGCTTCCATGTTTTGCAGATCACGAACAAAGTCAGCAGTAGCTTCTTCATCTGCTTGAACAATCTTTTTGTATTTTGTCGGAATTGCATCAAGAGCAGCGTCAGCTACTTTAGCAGTTTCGGCAACTGTTTGGCCTGTAGCACGTGTGCCACCACCACCAGCTGCGCCTGCAAAGAATGACTCTTTAAGATTACGCTTTACTTCCTCGGATGTGTATTCTTTGCCTGCAAGAGCGGCAGTAGACATTTTAGTTATGTCCTGACCTGTCTCAGTCAGGCCTTCAGATACTGCGGCAGTACTAAAAGCAGCTGCTACACGACCAGCGCCGTTCTTTGTAAGAAAGTCTGCAATGCCTTTGACTCCGAGCTTGCCAACAACTTCTTTTGGCATGCCTTTTAAGACGATACCTGCACCACGGTTTTCAAGAATACCCATGATGAGCCCGCCAGTGCTTGCAAAGGCTACGCGCTTATCTAGGCTCATGCCTTCGATGGTTTTAAGCTCTTCGTTAACTTCACCGCCCATCATAAGGGGCGACATAAACGGAGCTGCCATCGCTGTTGCCATATAAGGCAAAGACTCAGCTACTTTCTGGCTGCCATACGACAAGGCTGAGCCTACGCCGTCGACATCATCTGTTGTAAGTGACCTGTAATTAAGTGCTTCTGCCTCGTCGCGTTTCCGCTGAGCCATGGCACGTGTGTTAGTTTCCAAGTCACGGTTAGCTGCGTCTTGTGCTTCTGGTGTTACTGGGTCAAATCCAAGTGCTTCGCGCACAGGATTACCAATGTACTCTTGACCTGCTCTAGTTACTTTACCAAGAAAGCCATCGTCCAACGACTGGTTTATATCAGCAGCAAAGTCTAGCGTATTGGCTTGAGCCATTGCATCGCCGTGCGCAAAAGCAGTAGTTAGGCCTGTGTCTTTTGGTGGGCCTAGTGAAGCTAATATTTCATCGACTGTTTTTTGTTGTTCTGCTGGCGAAAGAGATTTGAAGCTCTCGTCAATTTTGATCGTCGGATAGCCGTCGATATTCAGATCGATCTGAGCCATAGGCGTCTCCGTTTTTATGTAAATTTAAGGGCTGATTGACCAGCTAGTACCTGAAGAGGTCGTGCCGCTAGTATTTGAAGAGGCTGCACCACTACTACTGCCAGGAGAACGAGCAATTGCGGATTGCATGCTAGGATCTATTTGCTGCTCAGTTTCGTTGTAAACGGCTTTAAGCTGTGCTGCCATTTGTGGGATCATATTTTCTAAATTAGCTTTGTACCCATGCAACGTGCCACCTGTTGAAGTGAAGTAATCTGCTTTTGCTTGCTTCATTTCGATAAGTTTTTGAGCAATGTTTGCTGCAACTTTAAGACGCTTGGAATTTGTTTTAGCTGGCAGTCTAGGGTTGTAAGCACGGCTGATAAGTGCAAATGCTTCTGTCTGTGTAAACTGAGCGCCAAGCGTTTCTCTCAACGACTGTTGCACAATGCCCTCGACACGCTGCTGCACGTCTAAGCCTTCTTCTCCAAGTATAGCTCGAACACCCAAGTCGCCTTTCGGGTCAATCATAGATATGACCGAGTCAAAGCCTGTACCTACATCTGAGTTACCTGATGCAAGTTTATCAGCAATACCGCTTAGTGCTGCAACGTTGGCAGCTGCAACAGCAGGTCGTTGATTTTCTAGATCTTTAGCAAAGGCTTTATCTTGCGCAATTTGGCCTGGTAAAAGTAGCGTTCCGTCCGGTGCAAACTTTTGACCTTTTTCTAATTTGGCTTTGGCTGCAGCTTCTTTAGCTTTTATCTGCGACGCATAGTAGTTATACGTTGGATCGCCATGGCGTATAGTTTTTGGGCGACCTGCCGCGTCCATTGCCACAATATTTTTGTGACCTTCAAAGCTGCCGCCAGTATCGTCAAAGACAAAGTTGTCACCGACAAGAGCATCGGCATCAGCGTTTCTTTGGCGATTATATTCCACATCACCACGGCCGTCCAAATACGTTTGCATATTTCTGTTGTTAGCGAGTATATCTTGGTTGCGATCATGATTGGTTTTATCCAGTGCTCGTAAATCTAATATTGTATCGCGGTTGCGATTATAATTTGTTTGGTCAACGCCATCCAAATAGGTTTGCATCAGGCGGTTATTTGCAAGAGTGTCTTGACCATGGTTGTAAATAGTTTGCTTCTCATACCTTGTATCGAGCAAAGCATCTCTGCC
>VMHT01200785.1_pt1 | contig 18308 bp, 15 predicted proteins | sample 4693611 | NCBI WGS metagenome assembly VMHT01 (sample SAMN12280063, study PRJNA550983) | marine metagenome | isolation source: seawater sampled from same location over 5 years 0.02-0.2 micron viral filtrate | place: USA: collected off the coast of southern California halfway between the port... ...
AGGGGAGAAATTGAATGTTGTATATCCGTATAAGAAATGTGTGGGGCCGCGTGTAAAGCGGCTTTTTTATCTAAAACACAAAACTCATAATTTGCCAACACACTTAATATAGCATCTTTGTTCCAATTTATACATTCTAAATGATTAATTGGTATTATAAAATCTTCACCATCAACTTCAAGATATATAGCTATTATTTCTGCTAACGCAGGATGTGTGTTGTCATTACCCTGAATAAATTCAAGATAGCGTGTTAAACTAGAGGATAAATTTGATTCTAGTTGTTTTAATTGATTTTTTGTTTCGATAAGATAGAACATACCTTATCAGTATAATAAAATTTTATCTAATAACCACCTCCTCCACCACCAGAAGACATTCCTCCTCCTGTAGAAGGAGTATTTGGGGTAGGAGTAGTAGGTGTATTAGGGGTTGGTTTTATCGATTCTTGTTGTGTTTTTACTCCTATAGTTGTGGGAGCATTTGATTTAGTCGGATTGTATTTAATAGAATTAGGAGTAGAAGATGTTAAAGAAGGGGCTACTAAAGATTGTTGTTCTCTTTTTTTGCGTAATCTTTCTTTAGCTCTAGTTTCTTTATTTTTATTTGTTTTATTTATTTCAGACTTATATTTAGATCTTGCTAACTCTTTCTTCTGAGGTTGAGTTTTATTTACAATACTTGGCCTAAAGTTAGATGGTTTAGTATACTCTTGTAAATTAGAAAATAAAAATCTTAAGTAAGGAAATTTTTTTAATTTTGATCTTATTGACATAGAATTAGCACTTACTGAATTTTCTCCTAAAAACCATTCTAAATTTCCTACTTGATATAAATGCCAATCATATTCATTACTCTTACTTTTTAAACTTTTATATGTTTTTTTATCTATTTCGATATAATTTGCATCAGAATTTTTTCTTACAGCAAAATATCTTCTAAATTTATTTTTTTCATAATCTTTAGAAGTGGGTAAAGGTTTACGAAAAATGATTTTTTTTACCTCTTGATGAAATTCATATATATCTTCTTCTAAGTTATTATATCTACCTTTATAAAGTACTTGTTGTTTTTTATCTAATTGACTAACTAAGGGAATTATTTTTCTTCCATAAGGTAATGATTGACCAAAACGAGTTCCTGTGTATAAAGTACCATCACTAAGTTCTACATAAAGACCTATGTAGATTTCTTTAGTATCTTCATACATAAATTGACCTCCACTTTCTTTTTGTTGATATTTTGATTTAGGTAAATACATTCATGTATAAATATAAAAAAACTATAATTTTTTATATTGCATTCTTATTATGTGCTAAATAATTGTTTGCAAAATAATTATGAACGTTGTCTACCTCAAAATTATAAACAGTAGATGTTTCTTGTTTCACTTCTATTGATTCTATTTCTACATTAGAACCATCTAAATGTAATAGTTTATCTCCTACTTGTAAATTATTAACTTTTTTCCAATCATTATTTACCCACATAGGGTGTTCACTTGTAACTTTAAGATTATTATTTATAATATAATATTCTTTATTGTCTGGATGTATAAAAGTTTTTACTACTAATGAATCTATAATTGTGTTTGTATCTGTGTCAAATGCTTTAACTATATCTCCAATAATAATATCTTCTATGTTTTTAGTAGTCTTATTAACCATAGATATTTGTGTACCACTAAGAAAACAATTTGCATTTACTTTTGTAGAACCATCAGCATTTTCTTCATAAGATTGAACAGGTCCAGGACCTTTTAGATATATACCAGTACCGGTTCTTGATACAGTTGTATTGCCATAATCCTTTGATTCACCATCTTTTAACCCCCATTTTTTATGTATAAGATCATCCCATTTTTGTATATCCGGACTAAATTTTCCTTGGTCTACCTCTCTTTTAGCTAAAGATTCAGGAAATAATTGCATTTGACCTGAAATAATAGTTGTCCAATCTCCTCCTACTGTTATTTCTTGTTTTTCTCCCATTATAATAAAATGAATATCTCTTTTTCTATAATGAACAGGTAGTCTAGATTCATCAACTCTAAATAACTGACCCATTACCATTCCTGATATACCATCCAATTCTAGATCTATTTTTATAGGAATAGGAGTGGGAGTTGGAGGATTATATTTAGGTAGGGCTTTATCTTTTGATAAAGTAAGTAAATCATCTGTTAAAGCATGTATTCTTTCTATGTTTCTTTTTTGTATATTTACTTGTTTTTTATTTTTTGATCCTTTTTTAAAAAAAGTACCAGTCAGAATAGTAACAGCATAACGTGTTAGATCTTCAACTTTTGTAGATAATTCTTCTACTTTTCTTTTTCTAGCATCTTTTGCTGCTGTTATTTGTGCCTGTGTTGGTTTTTTTTCTGATGTTTCTGAAGGAGGAGGAGGAGGAGTGTATAATCTATTATTTATTCCTCTATTCATAGATTTAAAAGTTACTTCATCTAAACTTCCTAAATTATCAGCTGCGGCTGCCCCCACTGCTATAGTAGCTGCCATGGATGAAGGAACAGATGAATTATATGAAAATTTTCTAACAGCAGATTTATTTGACTGTACATTAAATTCAAAAACGTCTTTTATGTCTTTTACTGAAGTATCTATTTCACAAGATAAATCTACTATGATTGCTGTGTTAGGATATTGATTATCTGTTTGAAGTGTTAAATTATGAGCATTACCTACTACAGTATTTACTTTATCTAGTACATTTTTCATAAAAGTTCCTAAACTATAATCATCACTTTTTCCAGCATCATATACATCTTTATGAACTTGTTGAAGCATGTCTAAATTTAATAAAATATGTCCTACAGATCTATAAGCTACTTCACTTCCTGCTTCAATACAACCTCTGTAGTAGTTTTGGAAATTTTTATCTGATCTTCCATTTTTATCAAAATATCCATAATGATTTCCTAAAGGATGAGCATAAGCTGGATCATCTTTTAATCTAGGATACTGATTAGGGAGTAAACAAGTATAGGGATCTACAGACATATCTAATATGTCTTCAGGAAAGTCTGTAATTATTTTTTTAGCTTTATTTTTATATTCATTTAATAAAGAGGGTTTAAGTTTAGCTTGTCCTGATTTTGAGGGATTATACAACACTGTTTGAAAAGAAGTAAAATTAGAACCCCCATGAAATCCTTGAACTTGTGTTTTTGGTATTTTTTGAGAACAATATTTATTTAAAATAAAACATAATGAATCTAATCTAATAAAAGAAGCATGGATTTTTGCTTTTTTAATTGCTTCTTCTACTTTGTGATCTTGGATATTTTTATGTCCCAACAAACCATAATAATTTGATAATACTTTACTCCAAAATGATCTACCTTCTTTAAAAGAAATTAATTGTGCACCTTCAAAAGTACCTTTTGCATTTTTATCCATAAAGGATGCTTCATAATCTTTTTTTACTTCTGAAGGTTTTGCTCTAGCTGTAGCCCCTTCAGTAGAATAATAAGTTCCTGTTTGAGGATTTAAAGTATAACCTGGAGCATATTCTTCAGACTCTAATTCATAATCTTTATCTTCCCAAAAACCTTCATCCAATTCTAATTCACCTTCGTCATTAACTTTTTGTTCAAATTGTATACCTCCTGCTGCGTAATCCTTATCTTCATCAGCAGCTGCTATTGTATCATCAAAATTTATACCTCTCATTCCTATGTAATCTATAGATTTATCTATAAACTGTTGGAGAACAGGGATGCCTTTTCTAGTTCCGTCTGTTGCTTGGATAGTAGTAAATTCTCCTTTTAAAGAACCTAGCATTTCTCCCATCCCCATTAATTCTGTAGTGCAATTAAAGCCCCCATCTTCTCTTAAAGTAAAACTAAAATTTTTAACTAATCCTAGTAAACCATCATAACAGCCACTATATTTCTTTTTATTAGAAAATAATTTATCTTGAATTCCTACTTGAGATATGCCTTTATCATAAAAAGCTGGTTCCTCAGATATATAATCAAACTTAGATACTATTTTTCCACCATTACCAATAAAAGGTGTCCATCCCCATTCTAATAAAACAGGATAACCAGGTCTCATATATAATAATTCAAGTATTTCTAATTGTCTTAAATTATGACAAACAAATTCTACTTTTGCTTCTCTTAAAGAACCATAAGCTGATTTTGTAGCTACATCCATTTTAACTATACCAGGCATTGGTACTATACCATAACCATCTTTAGCATCTGATCTTATAATAGGATCTCCATAAGTTCCTCCTAAAGGTCTTCCTAATCCTGGAAAACCTCTTCTTTTTATTGATTTTTTATTTATAGATAATTTTTTGTCATAATAAGCATTACCATCACCATCCGTCCTCTTAACTCTAGCTTGTTTAGCTCCTTTTATAATAGTACCCCCTTCTAAAATGTATGCTAAAGATAATCCAGGACCTAATAAATCTTTTTCAGCTAATCTGTTTATTGCTGGGTTATTTTTACTTATTTCTAAAATATCATCATCTATTAAATCTACACAAGATGCCATTCTTATAGTACAAGATTTATTTAAAGTCCATGTATGAAAAGCTCCTTGGGGTAATTTAGTATCATAATCATCTGTAGATAATCGTGTTGTACTTCTTCCTTCAGTAGGATTATTACCTGTTTGGAGTATTTTTTCTCTTATTCTTATTTGTTTTTTTAAATAATCTGGAAGGGTTTCTTTAAAAATTCCCATTATCTTCTTTTATTTATATCATTAAAACTAATTTTGACAGATTCTAAATCTGAAGGTATTCTAATTTGAATACCTGCATTTAGAAAAAAACTATCATTTCTTGTATTTTCTGGATTAGCTGAAGCTATAACCCAATACAAGGATGAATCTCCGTAAAACTCTTCTGCTAGTAAGTCAAGTCTATCTCCATTTTTTGTTACTATATAAGAATCATCAAAATCTGCAGGTATATGGGGATATATTATATTAGCATAATAGGGTTTTTTTCCTATCTTATTATTTTTTATTTTTGGGTTATCAAAGGATGCCATAATTTATTATTTAAGGATTATTTTTTAACCACTGAGTTATCATTTCAGTATCACCACTATTCCATACTTCTTCAGGGGCTCCTTTATCTTTTGCTGATTGTGCTGCCCAACCTAAATGTGTTTCATGTACCACTTTTGCCTCTTCGGCTTTTACTTCAGAATCTTCCAACATTTCCTCTAAAGACATATCATCATAAGGGCTTGTTTCCATTGCTGGTTGTAGTCTATTTTTATATCCTCTATTTCTACTTTCATACCATTCTATGTTCTTTTTTCCTTTATCTTCATCTAAATATAAAGGTAATTCTCTAGTCCATTCTTGTTCAGAAGTAATATTAGTTTTATTATATTTAACAGGTAATATAAATGGAGATTCATGGCCTTTTCGTGGGGTAAAGTCATGAACTGGTTGATATTGACAGTTTACATCTAATACATGAGGTAATTCATTCATGTCAGTATCATCAGGTGTATTAGCTACTTCCCAAGGGTAATCTTTATTCCAACTTAAACCTATACTTGTAAAAAAACCAGGAAGTCTACTAAAATAATCTCCAATTGTTAGTCTCATGAAATTACCTCTTAATCTTGTTGATTTATAATCTCCTGCTGTAGTAGATACTAAATAATTTAATTTTCTATAAAGAGGTCTCATTTCTTCTCTTGAAAATGCTGCTATTCTAAATTTAAAACTTATACTTCTATTAAATTTAGAATATGTATAAAATGGTTCAGCTCTACCATTATAATTATATTCATTCCAGTCTGCTTTATAATCATCATTCATAGAATCTAAAAATGCTCTAAATACCATTGTTTGTGATGATTGTGGTTTATCTGTGTCTACTGCTTCTATTCTAAATTTTATATAATCTTTAGGAAAAGGTTTTCCATTTGGCATCGTATTAGAATCTATACTTCCTTTATGATAAACTAAATCTAAATTATTTATTTGATCTTTATAAAGGTTTGGAGCTTTTATATTAAGTGATCCATTTGGTTTAATTGGAATTTTTGGAAATTCACCTTGTGTAGAATTAATTCCTGGACCTGCATTCATTTGAGGAGCGGCTCCAGGATAACCATATTGTGCATATAAATTTTGTCCTGCTGTATTTTTTCTTCCATAATCAGAATGTCCTCTTTTACCTGTGTATTTTCTAAAATCTATTATGGGAGTTAAAGGAGTTGCTGGAGATAAATTTACATTTTCACCTGTATCAGGATTAGTACCCCCATGAATACCCCCCATATCTCTAGAAATATAATATTGGGATTTATCATTAGCTAAAAATTCTGTAGTACCTTGTTTAAAACTAAGGGTTGATTTATTTGAACTATAATATCTTTTTAAACGTGTTTTTCCAATACCATAAACTGAATGAGGTCCACCACTAAACTCATATAATTCTGATTCATATGGTTTAAATTCATTTGCTACTGCTAGGCCTCCTCCAAATGAATCGACATCTAGAGTTCTTGGATTTGTACTAGAACCCATATCTGTTGGGCTTATAATTCTATTATAAAGACTAGTTAATCTATTACCTTTATAAACATCTAAACTATCCGTAATATTACCTGTGCCCCCTAATGTATCTGGATCTTCACCTCTTACATGATATTCATATTTTGTATCATTTTCACTATCAACTCTATATCCTTGTTCTACTCTGTAATTTGCTCTTCCTATTGGTAAAAGACCTTGTCTTGTAATATGTAATCCCGTAAAATTAGCTAATGTTTGAGCTACTGTATTTACTCCTAAGTTATATAATCTATTTCTTCCTAAAAATCCTGCTCCCTCTTGTAATTTTGGGTTTGTTCTTTGTAATCCTACACTTTTAGCTATAAAAGCTAAACCATTAGCTGAAAGTAAATATTCACCTATTCTTGCAGCATCTGTTAATGCTCTTTTTCCTGCAGTTATTAATCCTCCTCTTACAAAACTATCTGAAGCTCCATCTACAACGTCCCATACTCCTGAACCATTTTCATCAGTTAGTTTTGGTAATCTTTGTTTACGATAAGGTTCTGGGGAATCTGCTCTACCAAAAATTCCCATAGAAACATCTGCTCCATGACCAGGAGTACCATTTCTACCATCTCCGTATCCTAAAGATCTTTGTCTAAAAGGAAAATATGGATTATTTGCTGCATCATTATAGTCAAATATAGAAATACTTTGTCCATAATTAAACCCCCCACTACTTGCTGGAGTATCATGAAACCCATAAGAGTCCATGCTATTATTATTAGCATCAAACGACTCAAGGTCTGTTAAAAGTGACTTTAACCCCATAGTTTTATTTTATTGAGGTCTATTATTAATATATTTGTTTGGTGTATTACCGTCTAAATCTAAATTTCTAGGGTTTCTTGAAGGTGTTGGCCAATTATCATTATACACTGTACTTGAATTTACAGTACTAGTATATAGTCCTTCTAATCCTTGTTCTGATACTGTATCTATTACATTTGGAGAAGGTTCCATATTAGGGTTTGTAAATTTATTTTGATATTTTGCAAATCCGGAAGCATCTCCTATTCCTCCTGCTGTTGTATTTAAATCTTGATATCTAGTAGCATTGACTCCAGTAGTACTAGGGGATGGGGATGGTTTCATTCCTGGGAAACTTCCTCCTGGTTGACCCGCACCATAATTAGCATCTGAGTTTCTATGATAATTTGATACTGTTTGGTCTAATAATGCTACATGTAAATCTTCACCATTTACTTTGTATCCTTGTCCATGTTGTGGGTGACTTACTCCATGGAATAACCCATTACCATATTGAGCATTATTAAGACTAGATACTTCATCTAATGTTCCTTGTCCATTTCCTCCAGGAGTAGGACTATAAATCATTGGGTTAGTAGTTCCTTGACTTCCTAAAGGTCCTAAAGGATCTGTGTTAGTACTAGATACGTTTCTTCTTTCTAATAAAGCTACCATATGATCATCCGTTCCTGGGTAAGTGCCCTTTCCTTCTTCATATTCAAAAGGAGAATCTGTGTTACCTGCACCTTGTCTGTGAAAATCATAATCATAATCTGTTGCTCCTACTTCTGGTCCTTGGGCTAGGAAAGCTCCTCCATCATGAGGGGGGTTTGGGTTAGATAATATTCCTCCAGGATTACCTCCCTGAGAAATAGCTTGATTACCCCCATGTATGTCTAAATTTGATTTTAAATTTTTTAATCCCATAATTTTATTGTTTTATTTTGTTATACATATTAGTCAAATATAGCTGAGTTTGCTTTTTCTCTACTTCTAGGACCATTATAATAATTAGATGATTGGAATGAATCGTGTACTACTGTGTTATCTATTATTATAGGTTGTGGTGCTGGAGTTGTTCTTGGTGGTGTAGCTGCTCCTTCACTAATCATGTCATTTGCTCTACCTAATCTTGTTCCTGCTATAATAGTATCATTATCATTAAATCTGGTTATTCTTCCTTCTTCTAATAATGTTCTTTTTCCATATCCTCCTCCTTCAAAAGTAGCATCATCAGCAGTTTCAGCACCATTTAGTGCTGCTGAACCCGCTGCTATTACTGCTGCTGCTGCTGCCGCTCCTAAAATAGGTCCTACAACAGGTATTGAGGCTAAAGCTGAAAATGCTTTATAGGCTCCAAATACAACTGCTAACATACCTAAACCTTTTAATGCTTTTCCTATAGGTCCTAACCCAGCTAAAAAATCTCCTAAACCTGAACCCCATCCTCCAACAAAAGCACCAAAATCTTGTGCGTATCCTAAAAGTACTGACATTCCACTTACTGCTGTTCCTATAGCATTTAAAACATCTCCAAATGGTCCACCTACTAAATCTACAAATATTTGTTTTAATTGAGCTACTGTATCATTAAATTTTTCTTGTGCTGATCTTGCTTCTAATTGTTTAGCTAAATCTTCATCCCCCATTAGTCTTGCTTCTTCTGCTAATTCATTTAAATTAGCTTTAGCTAATAGTTGATCTGATAATTGATCAACTGTCATACCCACAGATTCTGCTAGTGCTTTTTGTTGTAAAACATTCATTTTAGTAAAATCAGCATATGATCCTACTTCTCTATTAATTTCTTTAATTAAAGTTTCATAATCACCTGTTAAAGCAGCTAATCTTGCTTGTTCTAAATTAAGTGATTTTCCTAATAATAATTCTGCTTCTAATTCTTTACCTATAGAGTCTTGAAAGTTTAACAATTGATTTCCTGCTGCTGCTACTTTTTCTAACTCCATACCAAATTGTTTGGCTAGTGCTACTGCTTTAGCTATTTTGGCTGGATTTCCTGCTAATTGAGCTGATACTTGACCTCCTATTTTACCTGCTTCATCTAATGTTTTATTTATATTTAATCTAGCCCCTCCTTCAGCTTCGGCTGCTACTACAGCTCTTCTAGCTTCAGTAGTAACAGTTTTCATATTTTTACCAGATATATTAGAAAATTTAGCAAAATTTCCTGCTGATTGTGCAGACATACCTGTCAATTTCATTAATTTGGCTGTTTCTCCAACTATGTCATCTCTCATAGTAGTAGCAGCTGTTCCAAATTGTTCATTTAAAGTATTAAAAGATTTGAGCATATCCGCAGAATTAATTGCGTTATTTTTCATCTCTCTAGATAAACCTGACATATTATCCCTAATACCTTTGGCTTCTCCTCTAGATACTCCTAATCCTTTTTGTAATTTGGTTACTTCAGCGTCAAATTGAAATCCTGCTTTTATAGCAGCCATTAACATTGCTAGGGGACCAAATATAGCTTTTACTGATATTGCTAAAGATTTCATACCTGCTTTAGCAGTTAGCATAGTCATATTTACTCCTTTAACTTGTGCTGTTCCTGCTTCTAATGCTTTTTTGGCTGCTGATCCAAATAAGGCTTTTCCAGATTTACCTACAACTTCAGCATTTTTACCTAATTTAGCTAAATTTGCTTTAGTGTATTGAGATGCATCCCCAAATCCTTTAGAAAAGTTTACTGTTTGTTGTTTTGCTAAACTTGCTGCTTTTCCTGCTCCATCAAAAGCATCACTAAATATTCCTAGTCCAGGTATATTTTTTAATGTTTTTCCTACATTACCAAAACTATCCGCTATTTTATTGTTTGCTATTTCTTTAGCAGCATCCCTTTGTCTATGTAGAGTTTTTATTACTCCTTTTGCTGCATTTTCTTGTTTTTCAATGTCTTTTAATGCTGCTTTTTTAGCGTCTCCTTCTAATTTATTTGCTTTAAGTTTTTGTCTTTGAATACCTGCTAAGGCCCCTTCAGTACTTTTTATTTGTTCTAATATTTGTCTTTCTTTTACTCTAGTACCTAATTGGTCTGTTGCAAATAATTTTAATTTACTATTTTGTGCAACTAAATGATTAGTTATACTTTGTATTTTTTGTTTTTCTTTAACAGTAAGTTGAGTATCTCTAAGTTCATTTTGAATATTAATAGAAATATCATTATGACGTTGATTAATACCATGTAGCTCTACTTGTCTGTTTTTGAGCATTTGGATTAATTCCTGTTCTAGGGTTAGTCTTTCTTTTTCGTTTTCGTTTGCCATAATGTAAAATTATTCACGTATAAATATGAAAAGAAAAAGTGCCTATGGCACTTTTTACTTACTAAAATTATAATTAGTTGGATTTACTCCTGGTCTAAAGATTTTATTGTCATCTCCTATATTTGATTCCCCTCTAGCTTTATTATGTTCTTCCTCTTGTTTTTTCTGAAAATCATTAATTGATTGAATATGAAATTTTCTTAACCAAATAGGCATATTATAAACTTCTGAGTGGACAAATCCTCCATTACCATGATAAACTAAATCATGAATTTGAGTAAAAAATTGTTTTCTATACTGCTGACTCAGGCCAAAAAAATGATGTTGCAATGGGAATGGTTACGCCCTCCGCGCTCGCCCCATCTTTAAATTCTAAATCAAATGTCATATCTATATCAGGCATAATAGAACCTGCGTATTCTCTTAAAGCTCTTGCATCTCTAGCTAAAAAAGCACCATCTACAAATTCTCTAACTGTTTTTTTATCATAAACACCATCTACAGATAAAATCATGTTTTTCATTCTAGTAGTTAATTCTGAACTACTTAATTTACTTATCTTTTTTAATCCCTTTATTTCTTGGTCTATTTGTCTTTCATCACCATGAGTTAAAAGTTTAAATGTAACTTCTGTTTTTGATGTAGGTAAAGTAAATGAAAATTCATTTTTATTATTCATGATTAAAGATTCATCAAGTACTATATCTTCAGCTTCAGTTAAATCAACTGTAACTTCTTCATCTTCACCTGTTATAGGATGTGTATATGTAAAACTATATTCTTGACCATATCCTAATATTCTAGAAGCAATTAATATAGCATTTTTATCTCCTATTAGTAAATCATTGTAATCTATGGGAGTTATTATAAGAGATTGTAATAATTTATCTATAACAGTACCATTTTTTATTAAATTTTGGTTTGTTAAGATATCTTCTTCTCTAGCTGTCATATACTTCATTTCTATAATCCCATTTTTTAGAGGGGATCCTTCTGAATAAAGTAAACCTTTTGAAGGTAATGTAACTTCTTCTGAAGGAAATTGAATTGATGTGTTTGTTGGGTTTGTTGGATTTTGTTCCATAACTTTTTTTTTAATAAAAACTATTTTTTAATTATTGTTCAGATATACATATATGTAGAAAAAAGAAAAGCGCCAAAATAGGCGCTTTTTTTTTATTATTTATTACTATTAGTAATTTAAGATGGCGTAATCCATTCTAATAGTTAATGAAATTTCAACTGGTGTGTCTGTAGCCCAATCCATTTCTCCAAAATTTGCTTGTGAACAATAAGCTCCTTTTAAGATCCATTCTTCAACTACATCTCCTACAGGACCTAAAGCGTTAAATCTAATGTCTTTTTTATAGAAATCAGAATAACCATCTCTACCTGTAACTGACTCATGTGACAAACGAACCCCCTCCATTACTGCTTGTGCACCTGAAGGTGTTACTGGATCGTAAAGAGTAGCTGTAACATTTTGCCAATCTGCTTTTCCTTTAATCTTTCTTTTTACGTTGATATGGTCAAGAGTTACTTCTCCAAATTGAATATTTGGTCTTGATATCTTTTTCACTAAAAATGCTGGAATTCCATCAATATACATTATAAACCTATTTTGTAGTTTAGGTTCAAATGCTGTGAACATAATTTCGTTTGTATTTAATATTGCCATCTTTATTGTTTTATTTTATTCCGTTATAAATATAATACTTTTCTTTTTTTTAGTAGCTTCCTCCACCACCTCCACCATCAAATGTAGCTCCTGTTGGTAAGATATTAAAGTCTAAAATTATGAATTCAGCTGTTCTAGTTGGTTGTAAATAAATAGCACCAATCAATCTATTTCTATCTATTTCATCTGGTGTATTATTACTTTCATCCATTTGTACTCTAAATGCAAATAATCCTTGTCTTTGTTGAATTGACTCTAAATATGGATTTGCTATGTTTAAGAATCTGTTTCTTGTTTGTACTGTGTTTTGTTCAAATACTAAGTATCTTGAAGAACTTGCAATAAATTTCTTAACTTCAATTAATAATCTTCTTACGTTAATTCTATCGAGTGCTGTTGGTCTTGCTTGAAGTGTTTTCTGACCCCAAATACAAACTCCTGTTCTTGGGAATGTTGCTATTGGATTTACTTTTCCTTCATATAAAACATCTCTTTCAGCTTGACTTAATCTTGTTCTTGCTTCAATTACATTTCCTAATACTCCTCTATTTAAACCTGCTGGTGCGAACCATTCAGCAGCAATTCTATCCGATTGAGCTATTGCTCCTGGTACAATTACTGAAGGTGGTACAAATACTGGTTTATTTTTAGATGGATCTAATACTTTAACCCATGGGTAATATGCAGCTGCATAATTAGTATCTATTCCAGATGCTTGACTTACTGCTTCTGTGTGTTTATCATCTCTTGTTGTTAAATCCATTACATAAAAACAATCTGCTCTGTCTTCTACTAATGTTTGAGCTGCTACTGTAACTGTAGAATGTAATCTATGGATAACTCCAGGAGTTGCTAACATATTAATATCATATTCATCTTGATTTTCTAATATATCAAGTGCTTTTTGATAAGCTGCTGAACCTGAAGCTCCTGAACTAGATAAATCTAATCCATGTAAGTTAGTTGATGTAATAAATTCTCCTGTTCTTTTTACAATATGAGGTCCCATACCATCAAAACCACCTTGGAATGGTACTGAAAATTTAACTTGATCAGCATTAGGTCCTGATGCTTGTGATTGATCTATTGAAGCACTTAGTGATCCTGTCCATGTTGCTGATGAATGTCCATTATGAGCATCAACATTAAATTTACCTGTGTTATTTGCTATTGTAGTTGATGGGATTGGTCTACAGAAGAAATGATTATCTAATTTAGAAAAATCAAATCCTAAGTATGCTTTTTTACTATATACACTATTAAGTGTTTGTTCTGATTTTGAAACATATCCTGGTAATATTGATACTGTAGTACCAGCACTAGAAGATACAATTGGATCTAATGGTGCTGCGAATCCTCTAGGTGATAATTTAGGGGAAGTAGCTCCATTATCTATATCTGACATTACTTCAATTCTAATATATTGTGATTTGTTAGGATAGTCACCATATATAATTACTTTTTGTAAATCAGTATTATATTCAGCATATCTATCCCCAATTACTCTTGAAATATATTGTGGGCTATCTGGATTTAAATTTAAACCATCGTATTGTTCTAATACTCCTGGTGATTTATCTTTATCGGTAAATTTTCTAACTTGTAAAGAAAACGTACTATATTGCTCTTCACCATCTATATCAGAAGGTTCTTTAAGATTTAATATACTAATTTTACAATCTGTGTTTGTTTGTGTACCATCTGCAATTTTATGTACTCTAAATAAATCTGTTACAGTACCACTAGCATCATTATACCCTGATTGAATCATTGGTGTAGCTGCATGATCATATCCTTCTGTAAATCCACTATTATTAGTACCTCCAGTAAATACATGTTCTGGTAGTGGTATTATACTTACTGAAGCAGATAATCCTGCTGCTGTAGCTGATGCTGTTGTTAAAGTGTCTATAGCTGTTGAATATTCTCTAAAATATAAGTAAGGGTAAGCTGTGTCAGCATAAGTATTTGAACCTGATCTTGAATTGTTTTCATCTGCTCCTAAAGCTTTTGTAATATAATTAGGTGAAGATGGATTTAAAGAAGCAGATACTTCTTTTGTTGCTGAGAAACCAACACCCGCTATTTTTAAACAAAATGTGTCTCCAAAACCATCTCTTTTTGTATTAAATGGCACCATTGCTGTAATTGGGTTAGAATCAGATGCTGAAAATGCTAATATACTTGATCCCGATACATCAAAAGTATTTTTGTCTGCTTTAGCATCATCATTTTTAGAAGGATGAAGTACTGCTAATACTTTTCCATCCACATTTGCATAATCTGAACTTCCTGTAAAGTCACCACTTCCTGTTATAACAAGTGCTTGGAGGCCTTTTTCTTGTATAGTATATCCACCACCACCTAGTACTCTTACTATAGTAACAGTTCCTGCATTTCTTAAGTAATTTCTTACTGTTAATGGAACATATGTGTCATTACTATAAGTACCAAATCTAGCTTCATACTCATTAAATCCTCTTCGGATTACTGTAGGGACAAAAGCTGGTCCTTTTTCTGTAGGTCCAATTATTGCTGCTCCAATTTGTCCAATACCTTGTGGTAAAAATGATAGGTCGTTTTCTCTTGTAAATACACCCGGTGAAATTATATTTTCTGCCATCTTTTTATTATTTGATAATTGTTATATATTTTGTGTTTGCTTACATATATAAATATGAAAAAAATCTACAAACCTAACCTAATATAGGCGACTATTTTAAGTCACCTATAAATATAAAATATATTGGGAAAAATTAAGACCTTGGTACGAAAGTACCTTCTTCTATATTAACAGTACCCACACCATATTTACTAGATAATTGCTTACCTAATTCTTCTTCTTTTTGCTCAATTTGATGAATTGCCTTTTTAAGATCATTTTCAGTGATAGATAATTTTTCTTTTTGAATATATAATTGACCTAAACTATAAACTAATCTATCAGTTTCTGTTTGAAGCTGTTTAAGATTATTTAGATCATTTTCTTCAATTTTTTTAGATTCTAATGATTTTGAAGATGTAGTAGATTCTGTTGGTTTTTTAACTGCCATAACTTTATTTTTTAATTATTGTTCAGATATACATATATGCAAATTTTAGAAAACATCATTAATCATCTATTCCTGGTATATATATGATTTCTTCAAGTACCCATTCTTCTATACCTTCACCATCTCCTGTCCAATCAGAGTGGTTTGTGAATGTATAATTTGAACATGACGTTATACTCTGGAATTTTCTTACTCTATTAGTTACTTCATCTGTCGTTCCTATTAGTCTTTGTGTTCCATCCATACTTTTATGCATAAATGCTATATTTTCTTTTGTTAAAGTATCAAATACTTCTGATGTTACTATATAATAATTCATTAGATTGGTCCTATATTTGAGTTGCCGTTTATTTGATCGAAATCAGGTCCTCCTGATATTAAATTTGTACCATTAGTGTCTTCAAAATTCCACCAACCAGTACAATTTGCATATGCTGAATGAGTTGATACATCCATTGGGGTACCACTATTATATAATTCTGTTACCTCTGCTGAAGTTAGTTTTTTATCCCAAACAGTAACTCCATTATATTTGGTTTCATCATTATTACCACAGTCAGCAAAAGTCCATGAGTTTGAACCTATCGCTATCTGTTTATCAGTTGAATTACCCATATTAGGTGTACCAGATCCACCACCACTAGCATAAAACCCTATACCACAAGTAGCATCATTCCAATATAAATTCAGATTAGAACTTGCAGCTGAATTTGTAGTACCTCGAGTAACTGTTATTAAAGTATACCCATCACTATTTGCATTTCCTCTATTACTTGAGTTCCAAAATGTAGTACCTAAACCTGCAGCCGCAAATGCAACTGCTGAGTTATTATTAGAAGTAGAATTTGAATGAAAAAACCAAAAATTGTGTTTTTTTTCTGAGGAGCCTGATCTCCATTCTGCGTAAATTCTATTATGGGGTTCATAATACCAGACTCGGAATACATCTGCGTTGGCACCAGCGGCTCCTACGTCAGCTGATGAAAACATATGGCATGTTGCATTTACACTTACATTCCATCCTACTTTTATCCAAAAAGAAACTGAAAATGCATCGTTGTGATCTACTCTATAACTTCCGTTTGAATCTGAAATATATACTGCTTCACTAGTACCAGTAGATATTGATTTAGCTACTGCTGAACGATCAAAATAATTGACTACAGCAATTACTTTTGCCATGGATGTTTTTGCTAAAGAAGATACTTTGTTAACTGAACCAATAACAAGACCAGATATTTTTGATATAAAAGGATTAGCCGCAGCAGCAGTAAAATCAACCACTATAAAGACTTCAGAAATATTAGTTCCATTGGCATCTGGCGTTATAGTTAACTGAAGACCATCTACTACAGTAGGAGTTAAACCACTTGTTAAAGTACTTGTAGTTTGTGTTGAGGTACCACCCGCCTCAAATGCAAGGTCAGAAGACTGTAAAGTTGAACCAGCTGCATTTAATACTTTTACATTTACAGCTGTTTCTGCTGCTCTTCCACCAGGAATCGCTGTAACAGACGTTTGAATTGAATTTATTGTAGCACCAGAATAGTCAGATGAATTTTCCATTGTAACTGTAATACTAGCATCTACACTATTTTGTGTTAGAAGAGTGTCAACATCATTATCCTTAATTTCTGTATGAGCTGAGTTTGATGTATCATCAAATCCACCAACACTTACAGTTGAGTCTGGTCTTATAGTTACTGTTGCCATAACTTATTTTTTAATTGTTTAAATATATGGTATAATAATCCAAATTTCACGGTATTTTCTTGTGGATATGTTGTTACTATATCGTTTAGTTCATTATACTTGAACAAAATATTATCTACGTTCATTACGCTGTTACTTCTACAAATGTGCTATCAGGATTAAACCATATAGTTTTATTAGATGCATGTAAGCAGTACCCTATCACTCTTACTATATCACCATTACCGGCGGGAGCTGCCACATTAGCATGACCTGTATTGTCTTCAGAAAGGTATAAAACATCACCAACTGCCTCTGTTCCATCAATTTCAGCAAGTGTAGCCATTCCCCTTAATAACATTCCATTAGTATCTGAAGCACCACCTAGCGCTACAGCTAATAAACCATCACTGTTAGCTGCTGCATTACAGTCAGCTTTTTCCCAACTACCATCACTTTTATAATGATAAATATCTCCTGTAGTAGTACTTGTTCCCCCGAAATAAACAACATCACCTGTGTTAGCTCCAATAGTATGTTTAATTAGCCCCATACTAGCATTTATAACTCCTTGATTAGTTATTGAAGCTAATGTTGTTCCATTTGATGTTTGAGTAAATGAATTAGCTTCTATTGCTCCACTTGAACTAAAAGCACCCATGATATAACTTGTACCAATTGGGGTTAATTCTATTTTAGTGTCAGCATTATCTCTTAATACTAGTCTACCTCTATGGGCATTTGCACCAGAACCACATCTTGCAATTGCTCCAATTTGATTACCATCGTTATCTTTTAAACTAATGGCTGCATCTTGATCTGTACCTTGTGCAATTAATTGTGAAGCACTAACATATCCTAAAGATGCTGTAGCATCATAGAATGTGCTTATACCACCTGCAAATGAAGCTGATCCATCTGTTGATATTGCTGTATGTGTTGTTCCGGCTGTTGCTAATGTTAATTCCGATCCAACTAATGCATTACTTGCACTAATTTTACCTTCTGCTGCTACATTACCTGAGGCATCTATTGATGCAAAATGAGCTCCATTAGAAGTTAATGTTAAACTTCTACCCGCTACATCTCCACTTGAACTAATTGCTCCTTCTGCAGATATATTTCCTGATGTGTCTATTGATGCTTTTGTTACTCCTGCTGCATCTAATGTTAATTCTGATATTTGTATATTAGACCCTGAGGTTAATAATTTTTTCCAATTTGGCATATTCTATTTTATTATGGTTGGTTACTCACTGTGAGCCCACTTCCCTATGGGGGCCAATAA
>VMHT01073412.1_pt1 | contig 18305 bp, 27 predicted proteins | sample 4693611 | NCBI WGS metagenome assembly VMHT01 (sample SAMN12280063, study PRJNA550983) | marine metagenome | isolation source: seawater sampled from same location over 5 years 0.02-0.2 micron viral filtrate | place: USA: collected off the coast of southern California halfway between the port... ...
GAACCACAGGCATAGAGTTTGTAGACAGTGGCGGCACAAAAGATGCTGAAATCGAAGTGGGCAATTCAACACAATATCTTGCATTCAAAACTGCTACAGCAGAACGCCTACGCATCACAGGCGCTGGTGTTGTTGAGTTTAAGGCAGGTATAACAGAGGACGCTGTGACGCTTGCAGGAACATCTACTACTATCAACCTCGCTACTGCTACAAACTTTGTGCACAACCTCATAGGTAATACTACTTACACCTTTATCAACCCAGCAACTACAGGTAATGCTTCGGCCTTTACGTTGAAAATTAGACAAGATTCGTCTGCACGTACAATTACATGGCCTGCTAGTGTTGACTGGGCAGGAGGAACAGCACCCACACTAACGTCCCAAACTTTTGGTATTGATGTATTTGTGTTCTATACCATTGATGGTGGGGCAACCTACTACGGCTTTGTATCAGGACAGGGGATGGCATAATGAGTAGCGTATCTAAAAAGTTACTACAATCTCAAAGTGTATCCTCTGTTTCTAGCTCCGCCACAGTGGGAGTAACAGGAACATCCAGCAAGCTGACGACGATAGACATTACAAACCCAGCCTCAATGTCTGTCTTAGATACCGACCAGTCGGGTCTTGAGAGTGGTGTTTTTGTCGCAGCCGTGGATGGTGACCAACTGTACACAGCAGCTCAGAACACCGACTCTGTTAACTCGTATGATCTTTCAGACCCGTCAGCTATTAGCTTCTCAGACGCACTTACAGACAATACAAATTTAAACGGTGCATATGGTATTGCTATTGATTCTGGTAGAGGCCTGTTACTTGTAGGGGCTCACGTAGTAGGTACAGACACACTAAACGCGATTGATATATCAGACCCGTCTTCTTTGGTTCTTAGGGATTCGTTAAAAGACGCTGTAGACCTAGACTTCCCATACGGAATAGCCTTAGACGCTTCTAACGAGGTTGTATATGTAACCAGTGTTACGGACGATTCCTTAACGGCGGTAGACTACTCCGACCCTGATAACTTAGCGATTATCAGTAAGTTTGTTGACTCAGACATGGATGGCGCGAGAGACGTGGCTTTAGATTTAGCAAATAGTCGTGCCTATGTTTGCTCTAATCTTGAAGACAGCATTACCTGCGTTGATATCAGCAACCCCGCCAGTATGAGCAAGGTGGGCTCTCTTATTGATAGCACCGATATAGACCAGCCATACGCTATAAAACTGGACCTAACAAGGAGCGTCGCGTTCATGACAGCTATCGGTGGCGATAACTTTGTAGCTGTAGACATTAGTGATCCCACTAACATGACAGTCTTAGACTCCATCTCACATTCAAGTATTAACAACCCGAGAGGGTTTGATATAGATCTTGTAGGACAGACTGCATTTCTGGCGAATTTAAGCTCTAACTTTATAACGGCGGTTGATATCTCTAATACTTCAAGTATGACCATAGCTGGAACTCTAGAAAGTTTTTCGGATATAGGTAACGGGTCATTTTTTAAAATATTAAAATAACAGGAAGAACTATGTACGTAAAAATAGTGAACAATGCTGTACATACTTTCCCGTACAGCGTAAAGAAATTAAGGCAAGACAATCCCTATACGTCCTTCCCTGACGTTCTAACGGAATTAGACCTGTCTGGCTATGGTGTGCACTGTGTAGCTGTAAGTGATAAGCCTTCACATTCCCACAATAAGAAAGCAGCACGTAGTTCTGAACCTACCTTAATAGGCGGCGTGTGGACTTTAGGCTGGGAAGTTAGAGACTTTACAGTAGACGAGTTAGCGGCAGAAGCTAAGGCGGTCCGGCGTGACCGTGATGATTTACTTGTTAAGTCTGACTGGACTCAGCTGGCTGATGTCCACCTGTCTCAGGAGCAGCAGTCTACGTGGACAGAGTATAGGTTAGCCCTGCGTAATATTACAAAACAACCGACCTTCCCTACGCTTATAGACTGGCCTACTTCTCCATAGTAGCTATGGGCCAAGGCCTTTGTGCCGTATAGGCCTCAACATAAAAGGACAGACTATGTCACAAGTACAACTCAACAGATCGGACGTAGCTTTATACGTTCCAACGTCCTTGCTTGTGGGCGTTATGTTCTACAACTCAGCCGATAACAAGCTATATATCGGTAACAGCAGCAACCTGCCCGTTCTCATTAGCAGCGACCCAGCCACAATAATCCAGCAGATTGATGCTGTAGAGGCCACTGTCGCTGCACTAGATGCTCAGGTTGACGCTCTGGAGTCTGACTCTAACCACACCACCGTAAGCACTACAGCGCCGACTTCACCTACGGCTGGTGACCTTTGGTTTGACACTACTAACGGGCAGCTTAAGCTGTACACCACGGAGTGGGTTTTAGCTAATACCGTGGACCTCGCGTCTAGTGGTCTAGCAGGTGTGTACCCAGTCAGCTCTGAAGACTTCTTTGATCACATTGTCTACACTACAAGCGATCAGGGCGAGATCAATCAGGCTATCAACATGATAGCAGCAGCCACCTTATGGGCAGAGCAGTACACAGGGCGCTACTTTATTGTACGCACAGTGGTCCAGAGCTTCGATAGCTTCCCAGCTAACAACACAAGCAAACAACCCCTTCAGCTGTTAGGCGGTGAGGCTACGGCAATCGTATCCAGCACCTACTACAACAGCAGCTACGCACTAGAGGCGCTCTCAGCTTCTGACTACAGACAAATCGACCGTAATGGTCGCTCATACCTCTACCCCGCAATGGGGGCACAGTGGCCCGCCGATGTAGCATCAGGTGAGCCGGATGTGGTTAAAGTTACCTACACGGTCGGAGTTCTTCCGGCAGCGGTACCGGCACCAATTAAGTCCGCCATTCTGCTAATAGCTGCCAGCCTCTGGGAGCACAGAGAGAATGAGATCGTAGGGACAAACATTAAGGCCCTTAAGCCTGTCCTAGCAGCTAAAGATTTACTCCACCCATTCAAGTTGAGGTAAACCTATGCGAGCCGGAAAACTAAGACAGAAAGCAACTATATATGTCCCCACCACGGCTACTAATGAGTGGGGAGAGGTTGATCAGTCGTACACAGAGTTAGGCACCTACGCCTGTTCTGCTACGACGGTTCCGCGTAGAGAGTACGAAGAGTCAGACGCTATGGTCAGCAAGACCGAGTTTGATCTGCGCTTCCGTTACTACTCAGAGCTCACAACCTTACCACGTAATGCTTATATGACAATAAAAGGCACAACTCTCGAGATCAACTCTATCGCTAACGTGATGATGCGGGACCGTGAGATACAGATGATATGCGAGGAGAGAGCATGATCGACATTAATCTCCGAAGCCATATCCTCAGTAATGCCGACATCACAGCCGCAGTAGGGACAGGCGTGTATGCTTTAAGACTACCACAGGACACCAACACCACAGCCATCGTCTACGATGTAGGTGCTGGGTTCGCAGAGGCTCAAGTAGGCAGCCTAGAGAGTGTTAAACGCTACAACGTAACCTTACAGGTTTACAGTCCTAGCTACGTGACCATGCGTCAGGTAAGCGAGAACGTGATCGACCTATTGAACGGACTACACGGTCCTATGGGTTCCACCAGTGTTACTGGTGCCCATGTGGAAAGTGTAATCAACACATACGAGGAAGAGCAGAAGCTCTACCGTAATATTATTATTATCAACATATACACAAACTAAGGAATTTTAAAATGACTGCAATCGCATCCCCATTCCACGGCCTAGCAACTGAGCTGCACATGATCGCTACAACTGGCGACGCACTGAGCTCCTCTACCAAGGTCGCCGAAGTATCATCAGTAGGTACTCTGGAGCTGTCTGCTAACATCATCGAGTACAACAGCTACGGAAGTGGCTACAAGCAGAAGCTCGTAGGTCAGAAAGACTCTGGCACTTTGAGCCTTACCCTGAACTGGGTAGCTGGCGACACTAGCCACCAAGCTCTTAAAGCTAAGTACGACAACGGCGGCGAGCAGCTGTTCGTAATCAAGTGGGTATCAGCTGGCGAGAATGCTACTGCTGAGTTCACTGGCTACATCGCTTCTTACGCTATTGACACTCCTGTCGAAGATGTTGTTTCTGCTAACGTAGAAATCGCTATCGACGGTGCTGTAGATTTTAGCCTCGCTACTGCCTAAGTAGTGCAGTAACTTAATAACGGTCCACCCTTCGGGGTGGGCCTTTAAATGATTTTTAATATTGGAGACTTACCATGTTAGACCGTAAAGCAATTTTTCAGGCCGTAGACCTAGACATTAAAACTGTAACTGTCCCAGAGTGGGGCGGTGAGCTGTGTGTCCGTGGCTTAACAGCGCGAGAGCGCGACCACTTCGAAGCAAGCATCGGCGCTTCTGCAAACCTAGACAACCTACGCGCACGTCTGGTAGTTCTGACTATCTGTGACGACAAGGGAGAGCGAGTATTTAAAGACAGCGACGCTATCGAACTGGGTAAGAAAAACGCCCAAGTAGTTAATCGTCTGTTTGATATAGCCCGAAGCATGTCTGGTATGTCAGACGAGGACGTAGCAGAACTCGAGGGAAACTAAAAAGAGACCCAGCTCGTCGGTTCAAGTTCCGATTAGCTGGCCACCTTGGTATGACCGTAAGGCAGTTGGAAAATAGCCTATCCTCTCAGGAGTTAGCAGAGTGGATGGCCTACTATTCCATAGAGCCCTTCGGTCCTGCTCGGGAGGATTACAGGGCCGGTCTCATAGCCGCAACTACAGCCAACTGTGCTGGTAGTAAAAAGGTCCTACAGCCTACCGACTTCATACGCATTTATCAGCAGCCGAAGTCTATGTCCTATATGGACCGTAAACAGGAACAGGTCAAACAGATGGCACTGTTCAAATCACTAGCGGAGAAAACCAATGGCTAAGAAATTCCTGACCGTTAAGGTCTCAGGACTTAAAGAGCTAGAGGCCGCACTCAAAGAGCTGGACCACGACTTACATAAAAAGACGCTGAAGGCCGCAGGTAAATCCGCAATGGAACCTGTCGCCCAGCGTGTAAGGCAGAACGTTCCTAAGGACACTGGGGGTCTGGCATCTACTGTCAGGACCTCAGCTTCCACAGACTTAAGACGACTCCGTAAGATAGGCCGTAAGGCCTCTATGGTAGCGTCTGTGTCTGCTGGTAGAGCCAGTCGTAAGCATGGTGTCACGGGGCACCAAGCACTTAACATAGAGTATGGCAACAGCAAAACAAAAGCTCAGCCGTTTATGCGGCCAGCTATTCAGGGCAAAGAGAAGACCGTCTTTATGCACTTCCGTAGATTACTCAGGACAGGTATAGAGAAGTCAGCCCGAACTCAACAAAGGCGATCACGCCGTCTAAAATAAGAAGGGTACACAATGGCTACGATAAGCAGATTATCTGTTGATCTAGTCGCCAACAGCGCACAGTTTCGCAAGGACCTCGAGAAAGCATCCAACTCAGCAGACAAGTCATTCGGTAAGATGATGAAGGGAGCCAAGGCAGCCACAGCAGCCTTCGCTGCTCTTGGTGTCGGCGTGGGTAAAGTATTTCAGGAGTCAGCCAAAACATACGGCAACTTCACCGAGGCACTTAGTGACGTAGAAGCTAAGACAGGGGCTACCAGTAATCAGCTGGACGCACTGTCTAAGTCTATGCGTAACGCAGCAAAGGCGACTAAGTTCACAGCAACACAAACCGCAGAAGCGGGGACGTTCCTAGCACAGGCTGGTTTGAATGTTCGAGAAATCAACGACGCACTGCGACCAACACTGGACCTCGCAGCTGCTACTAAGACAAGCGTACAGAACACCGCAGACTTTATGACTAACATTATGAAGGGTCTGGGTATGTCCAGCACAGAGCTCGAGAGAGCCGCTGACGTTCTCGCTGTCACTACAGCAAAAAGTAACACCAACCTAACGGACCTAGCTACCGCTATGTCCTACGCTGCACCATCTGCCCGAGCTATGGGCATGGAGATCGAAGAGACCGCTACGCTGATCGGTATGATGGCCAACGCTGGTATCAAGGGCTCTATGGCTGGTACGGCTCTACGTGGCACCTTCGCCTCACTGGCGACCACAGGAGGCCTCACAGAGAAAGCTATCGCCGAGGCTACTGGGTCAATGACCGAGCAGAGTAAGGTATTACGTAAGCTGGGTGTCCACACTAAAGACGCGGAAGGTAATGTCCGAGGTCTTACAGAAATACTTAAGGACCTAAAAGCCGCAGGCGGTGACGAGCAGGACATGATCGCTATCTTCGGTCGTCGCGCTGGTTCTGCAATGATGCAGTTTATGAATGAAGGTCTTATGGGTGCGGACGCACTTAAAGAGAAACTAGATAACGCACGTAAGGCAGCCGAGAAAATGGCAGCCACACAGATGGACAACCTGAACGGCGACCTTCTGCTATTCAACTCGCAGCTGGAAGAGCTCCAGATGGTAGTAGCCGAGAATGGTATTAATGATCTGTTCCGTGGGCTCACACAGGCAGCCACTAAGTTCATGAAGGCAGCGGAGCCCGCTCTGGCCTCGATGGCTAAGTATGCGGACGAGATAGCTGTAGGCCTTGGTATCCTAGGTGGAGCTATTGTAGTCGGCGGTATTGTCGCACTGACTAGCGCTATGACAGGTCTAGCTATAGCCATGCTGGCTAATCCGATAACTTGGATAGTCGCTGGTATTGTAGCCCTAGGTGTCGGTATCTATAAAGTAATTGAGAACGCAGATATGTTGTCGTTCTACTGGCAGCGGACCATGAAGAACATGGGCATAGCTATTGATAATGTAGCGATGGTATTCAAGACTGACTTTGCCAATATGGCTCTGGCAGCTGAGAAGCTATGGCTTAAGATCAAGATCGGAGTTACGGGTTTTAAGTTGGCATTTGCTGAAGCCATGAATGGCGCTCTGGAAATGTTCGCGGGTAAGATCAACAAAATGATCGAGCTCTATAACAAGATACCATTCTTTGATAATGCAGAAGCAATTTCCTTAAACATAAGCACTGAAAAGGCAACCGCAGAAATACAGGCCCTACAGGAAAAACTGGCGGGACTTGGTGAGGCTGCTGCTTACACGTTCGGGAAGTTTGATACTTCTGTATTCACCCCATCTACTGTAGACGGAGGTGCAGGTCTGGACGCTGTACCGGCTGGTGATGCTAACCAGTCAGAGTTAGACGAAGAGCAGGCCCGTCTGGATGCACTAGCTAACCAGCAGATGAACCACTGGAACAAGCTGCTAACCTTCGAGAATGATTACAGGAAGGCAACGACGGACCTCGCTAATGGTAGCTGGCAGGATGTATTAGCAGCAGGGTCTAAGGGCTCTAAGAAGATGCTAATGCTCCAGAAAGCTATGGCGTTGAAGTCTATCGTCATGTCTACCGCTGAAGGTATAGCTAACGCCCTTAAGCTGCCGTTCCCTGCCTCTCTGGCAGCCGGTGCTAAGGTAGCAGTCGCTGGTGCTGTACAGCTCCAGAGAGTTAAAGGACAGTTCCACGATGGTATCGACAGCGTACCTAATACAGGTACCTACTTACTCGAGCAAGGTGAGCGAGTGGTCGACAAGCGGCTTAATAAAGATATGTCGACATTCCTAGCCAATCAGAACCAAGGCGGGAACACCACCAACAACAACCCTGTGCTGAACTTCAATGTCCAAGGCGGTAACGCTGAGGAAGTTGAACAGATGCTAATGAACCACAGAGGGAAGTTCGAGGGAATGGTGCGCGATATATACAACGAGTCTGCACAGAACAGCCCGTTCTAAACCAAAGAGGACCCCTAGGGGTCCTCGATGTTTTCCATTATGGAAGGTCTCTCCAAGTTAGACCGCCATATGCTACAAGCTCCCGCTTATAGGACCTTATGTCCTTAATGGCCATATACTCTAAGGTGGGTAGATCCTGAGCTCTCCACTTGGCGAGATTGGACTCTGCACTCTTAATCATTTGGAACAGATGGGCTATGTGTAGGGCCGTTTCTTCTGAGTTCATTTTCTTAGTTAAATACATTTCAGTTACTCCGCTATCTGCTGGTAGTAGGCCAAAGTACCGTGTTCTGGACCTCGATTCTTAAACTGATCAACCCACTGATCTAGGGTCATGTCGTTTAGCTTGTAGACAGCTATAGAAGCACAGTCCATATAGCTGAAGTCTGTGGGATGGCTCCAGTAGAAGTAGCCGTCACCTTTAACAAGTTCCCAACCGCTCTCTATTTCTTGTATTGCGTTATTCACTGTAGCTAGGCGTAGGTTAGTCATATCAATCACTCCGGTAGTCTTATTAAATACGTGCTAGATGTGGGTGGGCTGCGTAGAATGCGTCGTCGTTAGCTGCGTCCATAGCAGCAAGCTGGTCAGCTTTATCAGAACGCTGAACTGCCCAGTACTTAGCGTCTTCTAGTGTTTCGTGGCCCCATGATACGGTCTCAAATTTACCAGCATTCTCCCAAAGGATTTTAACGTCCCAGAGTCCCTCGTTCTTGATGCTCTTAATGATGCGTACCTGAGTAAAGCGACCACACTCATAACCAGCGAGGTCCGCGTTATATGCGCCGTTGATGTACTCGCTCTTGGTGAACTTCTGGAAGCTGCTGATTTTCAATTCTGTGTACTTGGCCATGTCTATATTCTCTGTGTTTGTGTGTTTGATGGCCCTCATTGTACAGTAACTTCATAACAATACAACACTTATTTCAACTTTTTTTAAATTAATTTTAGGAGGCCAAAAGTGCCCAGCCCATTGCTACCAGTAAGCCCTGCACCGATCAGCTACAAGATCACAAGCAAGGTTAACACTCTGAGGTCCGAAAGCCTATCAGGTAAGGTCCTCACCCGTAAGATCGGCGGTCAGAGATTCGAAGCCACTCTGGTCTTCCCCCCTATGAACCGTGGAGCCTTTAACGCCATACACGCCTTCCTAATGGAACGCGAGGGCAGCTCCGGTATCTTCTATATCAAAATACCAGTCTTCGGCGACACTGCCGGAGCCACAGGTGAGTACTACAACTACGACAACAGCACTAAGCTCTACATGGCTAAGAGCGACGGTGGTGATTACCCAGACAAGCTAGTAGCTGGTGGGACCGTCGAGATTGATGATGTCTATATGAGAGTCTCCCTGAAGAACAACGTACAGGTCATTGAGTACGGTACTGACGGTACTGTACGCCTAGAGATCGACGTAGAGGAGCGTATCTGATGCTTACAGTATCCACTGCATTGAGTAATGCTCTGGCCGGTGACAACTTCGAGTACGCCTACATCGTTGACCTACCTGTCGGACTACACTACACGAACCACGGCTCGGACCTAGACATGGACGGTACGACCTACGAGTCGAACGGGCTCCTAGTTAAGTTCGCCAACGTGTCGCGCAACCCTGACCTGAACCTCTCGAGTTATAACCTAGAGCTGTCCAACGTGGACAACACCATAGCAAAGGCCTACGCCTCTGGTACCTATAGAGGTCTGGAGGGTGTTATCTCTATGGTGATAATGGTTGACGGTGTTGTGCAGGGCTCCCCGCTTGTGATGTATCGAGGAACTCTGGACAGCTTCTCTGTCCGTGAGTCTTCAGGCTCTGCGGCCTTAAGCCTCAAGCTCACTTCACACTGGGCCAGCTACAACCAAAAGTCTGGCAGGTATTCGTCCGACAAATTACAGCAGGACCTACACAGTGGGGATCGCTTTTTTAAATACGCCCACGTCGAGCAGAACAACCTCGGCTGGGGTAAACGCTAGGGGGTATCGCCATGATATGGCAAATAGTTTTAGCCGTCGTTTCCATCGTCGGCTCTGTTGTTATGCAGAAAAAGATGGAGAAGGAAATGCAGGACCAGCAGGCTGGTTTCTTAGTTTCCAAGTCTGGAGGCTCCAACTCGTTACGTATTATCTATGGTAAGCGCCGAGTCGGTACTGATAATGTCTGGAAGGGTATAAGTCGATACCACATGGCTGAGAACACAGCCAACGCCGACTCCTACTATGTTAGTGGACAAGAATCCTCAGCTGGAACGCGGGACGACGAGGACTACCTACACCGCCTAGACGTATGGTGTCAGGGGCCTGTTAACTCAATCGGTAATTTTAAAATAGACCACGATAAGACATCAGTGGCACGATTTAATACAGGAACTAGGGCCTACGCCCGAATACTCAATAAGCACGGCAACCAGTCACAGACAGCCTTCCCCGCAATGGTTTCGGGATTTGGTCAGATCAGTAGTGATATGAAGGGTAACGAGGTAGCTTATAGCTGGAGTAGGTTCTTATACACAGCGAGTAGTCCTGAGTTCCAAGGTGAGCCGAACGTGACCGCTGAGATTGAGGGCATGCTGCTCTGGGACCCTCGAGTCAACCCTAACGACTCCAGTATTAAAACATGGAGCGACAACCCTGCTCTGTGCCTGCTGGATTATCTGACAGCCGACTATGGTCGGGGACTGGATGTTAGCGACCTCGATCTTACCAGCTTCATATCAGCGGCCTACTCATGTGAGGGACTGGTTCTCTTGCCTGCTGACACTGTGGTCCTAGATGCTGGTTACTTCTACAACCCTATAACCGGAGTTGATGTATACCTCAATTCTGGGGACACGTTCCCATGGCACAGGGTAGGTCAGCCAACCGTGCAGCGTAACCGTTACACAACCAACCTAATCCTAGAGTCTACGAACTCAACGCTGGACAACGCTAAGGAAATACTCAAGACCATGAAGGGCTCACTGCCATTCGTACAGGGTAAGTATAAGCTGGTCCTCGAGGAGGCTGGGACATCTGTAGCCACATTTGACGACAGTAATATCCTAGGCTCTGTGTCCATAGGTTTCGCGGACAGGTCTAAAAGGTTAAACCGCTGCACCGTTAAATTCCCAAACGAAAACAAAGGTTACAAGCCTGACACAGTTAGCTGGCCCGCTGCGAATAGCGCCCTGCATACTGGCTATGTCAATCAGGATAATGGCGACGACCTGCATACAGAGATCGAGCTAACAGGAACAACCGACCGCTATCAGGCCAGAGACCTCGCCGAGTTTACTGTGAGAGACTCTAGGACTCAGGAGTTCATAGAGTTTAAGGCACAGCCTTCGGCGCTGCTCCTCGAGTGTGGTGATATCATAACTGTGTCAAACGACATCCTCGATATTGTCAGCAGGGAGTATAGGGTCCGCAAGTGTACGATCAACGGCGACCTAACTGTCAGCATTAAGGCACAGGTTTACGACGCTACTGTCTATCCTTGGAATCTATCAAACGAAGACACTGAGGCTGCCAACCTAGAGTATGCACCCACAGCGTTCAGTACGCCGCTAGACGTGCAGAACTTTGTAGGGGGTGGTGCCACTAATCTCAACCAAGACGGTACAGCTGTCTCTCGAATTGCAATAGTCTGGGATAGTATCGTTTCAGGTACTGCGGCTGTAGATTTTATTGAGGTAGGTATTAAAGAGTCGAGCGAGTCAGTATACAGCTACACGACGCTGCCTCCGTATTCAACCTCGCACATATTCCAAGGCCTTACCGATCTAACAGACTACGACCTGTCGATAAGTTACAGGAACATATTGGGACGTAACTCTGCGGTCGTCACGGATTCAGTGACAACCCCTGACGCTAACACAGCCCTATCGTCTGATGATGACGTAGCTCGTGCTGCCGCTGCTGCTGCTCAGTTAACCGCTGACAATGCTGCCGCTGCTGCTGCACAGGCTGCCACTGATGCTGCCAACGCTGCTGCTGTGGCTGCTTCAGCACAGACCGCTCAGGATGTTGCGGACGCAATAGCCAACGATACCTCCACGATTAACGGATCACGTATTGTCACAGGGACCCTAGATGGTTCAGACATTACAGCCACTACTCAGATAACTGTGGGCACAGGTAACGACGTAGCGAAGCTCTCAGGCTCTGACAGCAACTACAGACTGTGGGTCGGACACATAACTCCAACCTCGGCACCTTTCAGGGTGAACAAGGATGGCGAAGTTACCATCAAGAGTTCAACGTCTGGCGAAAGACTGGAGCTGGTAGGTGACGCTGTGAAGGTCTACGACGCATCCAACAACCTACGGGTTAAGCTCGGCAACTTAGCATAAACACAACCGGCCCTTCGGGGCCACAACTTAAGGAGGTCCTATGGCCTACGGTTTAGAAACATACTCAGCCACAGGGCAGCTCCGAGTTGGTCAGCAGTCGAGATTAGTCCGCTATGTGGCCAGCTACACAGGGACCATCTCAGCTGCTACCCAAAACATAACAGTGCCCAATATGGTAGACGACGGGACGTGGGGCATACAAGCCTCAACAACTGACTCAGGTGCTAATGTGTACATAGGTGCCTATATCTACAATGGCTACTTTCAGATAGTAAACAACTTTGCTGGTACCGCATTCGATTACCAGATCGCAATCTTCAGGAGCTAACATGGCATACGGACTCGAAGTATTAAATGACTCTGGCTTCACGCAGATAGGCGACAGCCTGTCGAATCTTTTAGTCGTGGCAAGCGGCACAACTACAAACGGGGGTATAGTCAACTTCCCCACAGGTGTGACAGGAAGTAGTGTTTTCGTGTTTGCTAAACCAGCCGACACCGGAACCTATCAGCAAATGGTCGGCTTTGTAGACAGGATCAATAATAGATTCAGACTCTGGCGCACTAACTACACTCAGTACAGTAACCCTTGGACCGACCCGTTCCAGAGCGCTGCGGCTGCCCCCACCGGAACGATAACAGGTACCCCTGCAACCGCTGGTGACATTGACTATGTGGTTTGTGTTGAGCCTAAGGATGTTGCAGATCCTAACGACCCCTATGGCTTGGAGGTCTACAATGCCTCCGGCGATATTATATTCCATACATCCTCAGCTGTTATGGACATCACTCACATACACCAGTTTGAGACACAGGCCAGCTACAGCACATCCAACCTACTGGCCACCTTTACTGTTGCAGGCGGTGAAGATGTCGCTGACTACTATGTCCTAGTTAACGCCACGTCCACCTACAGGGCAGTGACAGTTGGTCGCAGCCGTATCCTTCTCAGATACAACCCCACCTGTACCTACGACCACACTGCTAACACTATTAAGCTAGACCGAACCAGTACAGGGGGTGGTCCTAATCAATCTGTCCCCTTTAACTACTGGGGTGAATCCCAGCGGACACTACTAATAGGAAAACTATCATCATGATTAAAGTAGCACTAGTAAATTCAAACGGCGAGGTCGGGGCCGTATTCTCTCCCGCCACAGATGATATGTATAAGCACCTAGAGACCTACGGGGACCAGTTGGCTGTACATATACTACCAACAGCTGACGACTCAGACGTTCTACATAACTGGTACTGGGACGGTGACTGGAAACCTAGAGAGCCTAGGCCTAACCGCTGGTCCGTATGGCTGAACGGTGATTGGGTGATCGGTGACGTTAAGGTCTTAGAGATAGTACGCATGGAGCGCGACCATCTTCTCGCTGAGTCCGACTGGACCCAGACCATCGACGCACCTATGTCCGTCGCTAAGCAGGCCGAGTGGCGTGTCTACCGTAAAGCACTGAGAGACCTCACCGACAATCTGGACGGTATCATTAATCCAGATGATGTCATCTATCCGAGGAAACCCTGATGCCCTATAAGCGGATAGCTCTGGACCTGCTGAAGGTCCACGAAGGATACAGACAGTTTCCGTATAAGTGCAGTTTGGGTATCCAGACAATCGGATACGGAAGGAACTTAGAGTCCCGAGGACTCTCAGAGCCTGAGGCTGCCTACCTACTATCTCAGGATATAAAGCAGGCCGAGGACCTACTGTTCCATGAGTACGAGTATTACTGGCAGCTAAGCGGAGAGCGCAAAGCCGTACTGATTGACATGATGGTCAACATAGGCCCTACACGGTTACGTGGCTTTAAGAGAATGCACAAGGCCATCGAGGACCGAGACTACGAACTCGCTGCTCTGGAAATGCTCGACTCTAAGTGGTCCAGACAGGTAGGTCCGAGATCAGTGACACTGTCTAAGATAATGCACAGCAATGATATATAAGGAGGGACTATGTGGTCTCTAGCATTTAAGGCCCTAACGCAATTAGGGACCCGCTATTTTAAAAACAGAGCAGCCAAGAACGAGGCTAAGCTCGAGAAGGACCTCGCCATCCTGAGGGGTGATCGGGAAGCAGACGTATTATCGTCTGAAGGTATGTCCACCAGTATTAAAGACGAATATCTTACTTTAATACTTACCATCCCACTGATCGTTATATTTTACGCATCAGTCTGGGGTGATCCAGCTATGGTGGCCCAAGTCCGCGAAGCATTCCAAGCCATGTCCGCTCTCCCTGAGTGGTATCAGTGGTGCTTCATGGGTTGCGTAGCTGCTACCTTTGGTCTCAGAAGTATTAAGACCTTTGGTAAGTGACAGCCTTGGTGTTGGCGACACCTTAAACCGCCAGCACACTCCAACCATAACAACATACCAAAGGAGGTGTTAAATGAGTAACTACTACTCGAACCTAGTGGAAAAGATCGAGCGCCAGAATTCCTACGCTATTAAGGATAAAATGGAAGTTCAATATCAGCTTCGTGATATATCAAAAAAGACGCAGGGTATGTTAGCTAATAATGGTAAGTACCTTAAAGTCCTGATCAGCTTACAGGTTACACAACTGGCTGCTAATCACGCGGACTTAATACCAACTATTCTAAAATTCATCTTGTAACACTCACCCCACCCTAATCCGGTGGGGTTTTTTTTTACTTGACTTCAGTGACTGTATGTGAAACTATCCGCAGACTACCGACATAATAACTATAAAGTCAATATCTATAGGAGACACATTATGAACAAGCAAGGCGCGAGAACACCCGAGGCGATAGCCTTAAGAAAGGACGGCGGTATATTTTTAAAAGCCCTACGTAATCATGCAGGTCTTACCCAGCGAGAGCTGGCTGAAAAGCTGAAGATGAACTACTACACTATGATAGCTCAGATGGAGGCAGGCACTGCTAGAGTTCCGCCTGATTCCTATGTGCCTTATGCTAAGGCCCTCGGTGTTGATGCTCAGCTTTTTGTACGTAAGCTGATGCAGTACTACGACCCGCACACATATAAGGCGTTATGGGGTAGGGATAAGGTCTCACTGACTGACCTGATAAGTTGAGAGTCTACAAGCGGTCAGGTTCTGACTTCTGGCAGATAGAGATCAGCACCCCAGACGGTAAACACAGATTTAGCTCTAAGACCATGCTGAAGCGGGAGGCTGTTCATATAGCAACCCACAGGCAGCAGTCCGTTAACGATCAGACAAACTACGGGCGCAGTAGGAGCATAAGCCTGTCGGATGCCTGTGGTCTGTACCTAGAGGACCAGAGAGGAAAGGCGGAGGCAACCTATGCCAATGCTCGCTTCAACTGTTTACACCTGTTAGACGGGACTGTATGGTCCCCTGATGACCCCTTTGAGTCTATAACCAGCAGACAGGTGGACAGGCTACAGAAGATCAAGGCTAAGACCCTAGGCAACAACTCCATCAATCACATAACCACAGCCCTGACGACTATGAGGAACAGGGCGGAGGTCTGGGAAGTACTGGCCCCAAAGTTTAAAGTTAAGAAGCTAAAGTCTGTACAAAAGTTCAGGTACCTACGCGAGGGTGAAGAGGAAAAGCTACTCGCTGCCATGAAGGATCAGGACCTTAAGGACCTAACGATCTTCCTGCTCGACACGGGCATGCGTATCAACGAAGCGGTCAGTACTATGTGGACCGACAGGACCATCGAGAACGGCCTACAGTGCTTCGTAACGTACAGAGCTAAGACAGGCGAACGTACACTCCTGCCTATCACTAAACGCCTTCTGGAGATACTAGAGAGGCGTGAGGCTGGGTCCATCAGTGCCTACGTTTTCCCGCACAAGACACGTATCGGAGACCACAGGACCCCAGCATCTAAGGCACTAATAAAAGCGGCGGACAGGGCAGGCCTGAACAGCCCCCAGATCGTTTCTAAGCTCGGTAAATTCACGGCACACAGTTGCAGGGATACCTACGCTACTCGGCTTATAAAGAGCGGCCTGACCCTCTATCAGGTGCAGACAATGCTGGGACATGCGAGCCCTATTATGACTCAGAAGTATGCCCACCTGACCACCGCAGACATAGGGGCTCAGGTGCTAGAGGCCCTCAGCTAAAGCTGGGAACATCTTTTTATTAGGGGCTGCTGCGCGGGCCTCCTCGAGCCTACGCTGTAGTAACTCTTCGTCCATCAAGACCTCTTCGAATTTTATATTGACCACTGACAGGTTACCGTGACGAACCAGTCGGTATTCAATTCGAGCGCCTGTGAACGAACTCAGGCCAGTGTAGACCTCAACACCGTCCTCCATCTGTAGGAACTCGGCTGTCTTGTTTGGGGTGTACTCAAACCCGACAAGCTCAATCCCTGTCTTCATAAAGAACCACTCTCTGGTGTAGGGGTTTGCTCTCATACAAGTGCCATTGTCGTGCATGATTATCCAAAACTCTTCCAGATGGTTCCACTCAGGCTGCCAAATATCTTCAATCATACATTAGGTCTCAGGTTATTAAGTGCGTCCTCCTTGAACAGTACTCCATAGAGGTCCACATCATAAGCCTGTAGGAATGCCTGAGCAAGCAGCCTGCTGTCTAGTTGTAGAGCCTCCGCCCATAACTCTATGTCCTTCGTCGGTAGTTTGGCCTTACCATTCTCGACAGCAGAGATAAAAGTAAAGTAGGTCTGGTCCGTAGCTAGGGCCATGTCCATCTGTGTCATACCGAGAAACTCCCGCTGTAGCTTCAGCTGCTGACCGAACCGCTTACGGATGTCTATATCGACTCTGGCTATTTTGTCTGTGCTTTTAATAGTGTTCTCCTGAAGTTGGCCGGATGGTACTACACTGATTCAGTAGAAGCAATACCCCGCTAGTCAGAAAATAACTACACCGTTTCACTATAAAAGTGTTGCACTAGAGATTATTATCAGGATAGAATCTGAGCTATAAAGGAATCAGCTCCTCAAGACGATGGAATCAGCTCCACTAAGACGAGCCTTTTAACGACTTTAATGGGAACGCAGATGGACAACGTGATCAACTTAGGTACCCGAGCCTTCTTAAAATTCGGCGCAGATAACGTAACATTATTTCAGTTATGCCAAGCGGAGCAGGACGGATTGTTCTGTGATGCGGTAGATAAAATCGAAGATTGTCAGGTTATATGTATCAGGGAATGGACACAAAACAGACACAGTGCGTAGGTAGCTATTAAGTGACTTAATACTGGGACCTCTACAGGTCCCGTATTTACTGACAAAATGGCTCCGCCTGCTGGGCTCGAACCAGCGACCCAATGATTAACAGTTACACGGTCGATAGTAGAGCTGCCCTGTAAGCCAGTAAATACAACACATTATTAAGTTACTGACTACCACCCCAGACGTGGTAAGGGATACATTCGGACACAAAAAAGACACAGAACTAATACAGGTTTACTGTATACCCCTTAGAGGTAGGTGTTAACTTTTTTTATTAAATAAGGTTGACGGTTAAATTCTAGGCGCTATACTCCGACCAACAAGTACAGCAACTCACTAATAGAGAGACAGACATTATGAAAACTATTACTACCGAGATGATGATTAAGGAAATCATGTGGGAAAACCACCAGATTGATGAAGGCGTGGCGAAGTACCGAGAGTCTATGGAAGGTAAGGACCTAGCCGATACTACTGGAGGTCAGCGTCTGCTTAAGAAGGCAATGCCTAACACTGTCGCTGGAATTGCTAAGGCGTTCGAGGACGTGGACGCGATGGTCCTAGGGACAACAAACGGACAGCAGATGGATAACTGGGTCTACATGATCGGCCTGTTGAGCGCTGAGCAGTCTGCTGTTATCACTCTTAACCATATGCTGGAGCACTGTCAGACGGCCTACACGTCTAAACGTGCAGAGACACTTACATACCTCGCTAAAAAAATAGGCAACACATTGAACCAGCAGGTTAAGTTCGAAAGCTGGAAGGTAGAGTCCAAGGTTGAGTCGGACGGTAAAGGTCTTAAGAAGTCGCACGCCCAGCTATTGATCGAAAGATCGAAGGGGCAGGTTAACCGTCAGAAGTTGGCCCGCTGGGAGCGTAAGTTCGAAAACTACAGAAACATCAAATGGGGTCAGGACACTATCAGCATAGGTGCCAAAATGCTGGAGATTGTCGCAGGTGCGAATCCAGAGCTGTTTACTTTAGACACCGCACACGATAAAAACAAAACCACGAGAACTTTAGTA
>VMHT01009403.1_pt1 | contig 18304 bp, 8 predicted proteins | sample 4693611 | NCBI WGS metagenome assembly VMHT01 (sample SAMN12280063, study PRJNA550983) | marine metagenome | isolation source: seawater sampled from same location over 5 years 0.02-0.2 micron viral filtrate | place: USA: collected off the coast of southern California halfway between the port... ...
AAGAACAAATCCGGCACACATTCGTTCAATGCAGTATTTTATGAATCAAGGGCAAACATTTGAAGAAGCACACGAGTCAGCAATAGCATATGGGTTCGAACCCGATGGCGGAGTAATGGCAATGGATTTAGACCGCAGAGTAAATTATCTCGGACAAGTACCAGTCACCGATGCAACAGCAGCATCTCATACAATTAAAGAAAACTCTGATTTTGTTAAGGGATTGACGTCTGGTGGCACGCTTTTGGGTTTAGGAACTGTCCTTGCTATAGGAAGTGTAGTCGGATTAGTAGTAATATCAAGTAGGTGAACAAAATGAATTTTATAAGAAATAATGGTGAAGTAGTAGAAGTTAATGACAGAGATGTCCAAACTCTTGAAAAGGGAAACGGCTACACACTTTATGGGGCAAGACACAATCCAAGTGGTGAACAGATGGTGGGCGTAGTATACAACAACAATGTATCAAAGGCTACGGAAGAGCATGCAGACAACGATTCAGGACAACCAGAATATAACGAAGTATTGGCAAATCCTAAGAAAACAACAAGCAAAATAACATGGAGAAACCTTAGATTGCAGAGTGCAATACAAGGGGAAACAGTCGTTAGAGGAAGAATCGGATCAGGTGTTGCATTACTTGACAAAATTGCTAGAAAGGCAGGAAGCAGTATCGCAGCAGGCGGAATTACAAATGAAATGTCTGTAAGAGATGACCCATTGTTATTCATTGCTAGTGCTCAAGATTGGTATGCTTACATTAAAAATATGAACACAGTTGACATAGGTGCAGAATTTGCTGCCGGTGTTTCACACTCACAACGTTCTTCTAATGCGTTATTCGCACACGAATGGGAGAGTGACCCAAGTCACCACAACTTAATGGGAAGATTACTTCCTGGTGCAGATAATCAAGAAGCAATAGCAAAAGGTCAAATTGCTTACGATGTATTGACTAGAGGTAGAGAATTACTTTCACAACAAGGATACGGTGCTACACAGCAACAAGTGATGCATAAACTTGTTTTCGACATACTGCGCTCAATGCCAGTAAAGCAATACAACTATTACACACTCTATCAACTTCATCCAGATGAAGGAAACGAAGTTTACGCTGAGTTCAAAAGCAGATACATTCCTTTAGAAACAGCAGAGGTAGAAATGGTATTAGAAATGCAAAGAGCATTAGCAACAGAAGGCGATGCATACGCATTTAGAACTACGACCAATGAACAAACCGGAATACTATCTTCACAATTAATGCGTGCAGCGGTTGCTGATTACGAAGTTGGTGATACAATAAATGTTAGAACTTTGTTAATGACACTACAAGCACCACCATATAATTACAGAGCAAGAGCAGTTGACATAGCAATGGCATCAGGTCAAAGTAGCGCAGCAGTGGCTAGCGGTACAACGTTTATGGAGTTCAATCTACAAAACAGAGAGATAATGACTGAAATGACTAATAATGGTAGTGGTAAGAAACTAAGCAACGAGAAGGTTGGCGCTTATGCTCTTGGCATTGAATCAACTCACTTGGATGAAAACAATAAGTTGAAAATTAGTAAAGACCGCATCGCCAACTATCCTACAATAGTAATTGCAGCAAGTCAGTATGACCCAACACCACTGTATGTTGCAGTAGCAGTTTCCGGTGGCAAAGGTGGCGGCAACAAAAACAAGAATCAACAAGGTAAAAAGAAAGGTGGTGGCGGCAAGTGGAGGATAATCAAGTATAACGAAGATTATCTAAAACTTGGTAAAAATGACAATGCTGGTAAAAAAGCACAAGGAATTAGAAGAGGACTTGGTAAGAAAAACCCTGCTAAGAAAGCAAAGAAGAACCCAAGTGGTGTCGGTAGGGGCAAATATCACTTTGTCGAATTATGGCCAACAACACAATTAGATATTAAGAAAAGAGAACCTGTTTCTGGTATGGCTGGCGGAACACGACATGGTTCCGGTAAGTCGAAAAAAGGCCAATCATATTGGACTAGAGGTGTCAGTAAGCACGCCAAAGATATGCAAGGTGTTCAATTGTTAATGATGGGAACACACAAGAAAACAGGCGAAGAAGCACCATACAGGATTAAATTTCCTGTATCTACTTTCAAAATAGTAAATCATCCAACTTTGAAGTATAGAACTTTAATGCCAAAGAAGGAAAAAGCAAACAAAGCATTTATCGCGGCGTACCAAGATTTCATAGACCACTATGGAGTTCCAAAACATTCGCCATCGAAAGATACTTACAACCGATTTATTATACCAAATGTAGAAAAAGCACGTAGCCCTTACTACAAAGATATGCGTAAGAAAATCGGTAACAAGTGATTCAAATGAGAGTAAAGGTACCAAGAGATTTAGCAGGTGGTTCGCTACTTAAGGCCCACCAGTGGGTAAAGTCAAGCGTAGCAAAGTCAAACCCACACAGTTCAACATCTGACTATAAAATACAGTCAGTCGACGGTACACCACTTACACTTAGTGATTTAACAAGCAGAACATACGACGAAGTGTTAGTACTCACTGGTGCAAGAAGTAATCCTTACCCAGTACCCCAAGAAAACTGGGGATACCCCTCTTACAAGTCAAATAAAAGACTAGGCAACAAAGTTACTAAACTATTGGCAAAAGACCTAGACCCTTCGATGGTTGAAAGATTGGCTGCACAAAATGGAATGTTTAGCGCATTGAATACAGTTACTAAACTTCTTTACACAACAGAAAACAAAGAATCTGGTACAGACCCTAAAATCGCTGCACTGCTACAAACATATGCTAATGCGATGGCAGTAAAAAAGAACCCAGGTAGACCATTCTTTGCTACAGGTATTAATGATACATTTAGAGGCGTTGTCTCACCACAAGAAGCAGTTAGAGGATTTATTTCTGAAGAATTTGGAATACCATCAGAATTAGGTAAGTTCGACCCAAGAGGAAATGAAGCAACATCTTACATTATAGAAAAAGCAAAAATTGTAAACATGTATGACTTAGATAACCCAGACAATATGAACGAGTTTGTTGACGATGTATTAACACCGTTCCTAGCAGTTTCAATGTCCAATGCTGGATTATTAAAAGCCATGCAACATCAAGATTATATTGAAGTGACCAATAAACAACTAGAGAAATCAAAAGACGGCCCCAAATGGCAGAAATTAATTTCTATGGTTCCAACTAGAGCAGAAGAGTTCTACGATGGAATGGATTACGGTTTGGTTGCTCATCCATTGTTTTTGCGTAACAGTTTAGGGCTAGCAGTTATGAATGAAAAACTAATAAAGCATATTGCAAAAATAGTTGAGAAGTATCCACAAAACGCCAAAGACGCACAGAACAGTAGAACAATCAAAAAAAGACGAAGTATCTGGGCGACAATTACAGACAGTTTCCAACCAGAAAACGACTTGATGTGGGGAATGGTAAAAAGCCAGTCTGATATAATGAGAGACGGTACTACACCAGAAGAAACAATGGAAGCATTAAAAGAAATCTTTGATAGGAAAACTAGAGACACGGATATTGCCAAGTATGCTCAGTCAATGAAATCAGAATTTTTAGTTTCGTATCAAAAAGACATAGCAGGTTTCAGACCTACCGCACCTCCGTACTGGCCAAAACCAGTTGTGTTGGCATTAATGGACACATTGAGAAATCACATTCACCAACTAATAGACGACAGATCACTCGACATATCAAAAGCACTGATGCCACTGTCGATAATGGGAGCGGGCATATTGCCAAGCGCGTTTAGAACATTGGAACAAAAACACATGAGGCTAACTAATTCAGAAGCACTAAGACAAGAAAAAGTGAGAATACTCACAGAAAGCGGCAGAAACTCTAGGATTAAAGCACAATGGAGAGACAAGTCGAACAAATTCAAAAATAAGGATGTTTCACTGACCGCGAAGTGGAGTGACACAGATATACGTGAAGCCACCGACGAGATAGGGCAGATACTTAATGAAGAAAGGACGTGGGGCGATACTGAACTACCTCAAAGGACTATACATTTACTAAGTGTATTTATGGAGATAGAAGAAACTACTAGAAGTAAGTATAACTATACTATGAGTGAGAACGATAGAGCCTTTGCACTATATATGCTAGATAGTGTAGTAAGCCAACTGAGAAACAAAACAGAAGGCGCTACTGGAGAAGAGGTCAGATCAGATGGAAGCAGTTCGATGTTGGAAAGATATAGAGAAGTCTATCAAGGGGATGGCGGCAATGCTGGTAAAGGTAATGATAGTCAACAGTTCTTGAAACAAATGAAACTACTGGCTCTAATTGATGACGCAGTAGTCGAAGCAAGGGCGGAGATTTTTGCGGCCTCAGAAGACCGTCAAGATGCAGTAAGAACTGAGGCGAGAAATAACTTTAACAATCTAGTGGATCTTCAAAACAAAGCAGGAGTAAACGTTCTTGGTAAAACCAGATGGGCCACAGACCTCCTGCAAACAGAGGCGATTGATATGTTAAATAGTCCCTACGTGGGACCTGTCTACGAACAGGAGCCGTGGGTGTAATGGGCGAAGCAATGGGAAGATTACAAGAGTTTGTTAAAAGCCTACAAGAAGGTGAATTAGGTCAACCGCTGTATCTCAACAGCGACATTAATAACCTACGCAAAAATATGGTCAGAATAGAGGGTAGAAGAAACAACCTAAAAGAAATGCAAGAAGTAGTTGACCAACACTCTGCTGAAGTAATAGCAAAACTACACGATGGAGCCAAAAATATACAAATCGAAGCAGATAGAGTGTGGAGCACATTTGCTGCATTTGCACAAATGGGTCCAGTTGAGATTGGTCGAGGTATGACTGAGAAAGAAGTAAACAAGAAAATTGCAGAGAAAGAATCAGAGTACAAAGAATACTTTGAAGAACTGCATATGCAAAGTGTGATTTTTACTAATATTGGATACCATTTTTCAGCAACGCAAGATATTTTGAAACTACAAATGTCACTCATGGATAAAGACTCGATATTTGGTGATAGAACAAACAAGTTCGCCATTCAGCAATTACTGAAAGAACACAAGAATGTCAGCAAAAGAATAAATAAATTGGGTTCTAGAATAAATGACATCACTGACCTTATATCGAAGTTTGGTACAGGCAATACGGCAGAAGGGCTGCCAGCACTTTTCGGTCTCGATTCCCGATCTGTTGAGTTTCCGAGCCTGGAAAAGCGACCTAAACCAACATCTCTAGTGGAGATTAAATTAAGAAAAAGCAAAGGAGTTGATAGAATGTTTTTCGAAATAGCAACAGCATACTTGTACTATGTTTATGATGTTTACGAATTAGAAGAACAGGCAAGAGAATTGGATATGCGAATTACAGAGATGCAAACAGTCATGAGCACACCTCCGAAAACACCAAAAGAAATCAAGGATATCAAACAAAAGGCAACCGATAGATTCAACAAAGACAGACAGTCTACCAACGCCAAACTCTCCAAAGCATACGTTAGAATAAATGCGCTAGCAAGATCTACTCCTAACTACGCAGACGTAAATATAAATGAATTAAAAAACATTAAAAGAGACTCAATAAACACATCCAATCTACTCCTCGCCAGCGCACTACAAAATGCCTTCTAGGAACACTACCTGTATAAGTAGCGACCCTGTCCGATGACTATGGCTAGCGCAGTCTATTGTGGCGATTGTGGTATTAGAAACAATCCCTCACATATGAATTGTAAAATGTGTAATAGTAAATTACCCATGCCTGCACGTCAAAACCCACTGTATGCAAAACTAACACAAGACAGGCCAAAGGCAGTCGTGTTTGACCTAGACATGACATTATTTGACAACTCACAAAGATTCACAGATGCAAGAAGAGCAGGACTTGTTGACAAAGCAGGAAAACCCAAAGTAAAAGGAATGATGAGTAAAAGACAGGCATTCAACAAAAGAAATAAGTTTCTTTATTCTAATAAAGAGTTAGCAAAAGATGTCGTGATTCCGGGCGCAACCCAGTTGGTTAGTGATTTGAAAAACGATGGCTACACCATAATTTATCTTACTGCAAGACCAGAAAAGTACCAAGAACAAACAATTCAACAACTGGAAAGTAACGGCTTTCCATTGTTTAGAGATACGGATGGTAACTCATTAGTGTTTTCTAAACCAGCAGATAAAACACAAGTTCCTGCTTTCAAAGGAAATAAAGTTAGAGAACTACTTGGTAATTACAAAATAGAAATGGTCTTTGATGACAACAAAAGCAATCTAGAAGAAATTGCCAAGTTAGGAATCCCAGGTCTGTATGCATCACTTTCTGACCATGTTAAGCACAATCCACATAACAAGTATGGTGGACAGAACACGTTTACCTCAGATCCAGACGATGACGTCGATAGGATTGACGATGATGACGACGATAACAAAATATATGGTGTGGTAAGAACCCTTAGAGATAACAATAACCCAATGGGACCAAAACCAAACCCAGCCAATATGAGAGAAGAAGTTAGAAAACTACTTGATAAAGAGGACCCAAGATGGGATAAAAATATGCCAAGGAGTGGCGACATGGCCAGTTTTATTTCCCTAGGACCAATGCGATACGATGCACACCCTGACGGACTAATGTCGGCAATTTTCAGTTTAAAAAACAGTGAGAGATACGGATCAGTGGTCCCAATCCCACATTCTCAAATCAAAATGGCTTACGAGGAGGGGTTCAATAAGAGTACCGATTACATCAACGAGGATGACAGACCCTTACTGGAATCAACTATTGATGGCTACTCAAACACAGACTTACCAAACCCACTACCAAAACCAAAGAAAAAGAAACTTTCAAACGGTAAGTATCGCAAAGAACCAAAGAAAACTTACGTCAATAGAATGATGGAAACTAAGAAGATGAAAGAAGATTTCCCAGATAGAAAGCAAAGATTTGCAGTTACTATGACACTTGTGGAAAGGTTCTACGGTAAGTCTAAAGCAACACCCAAATCAAACCCAGCACATCCAAGTAAAGTAGAGAAGGCTAAAAAACTTTACAAACATATGAATGGTAAAGAACCAGCAAAGATCGAGAAAAAGAAACTTGACTTAGGTGATGTATGGTATCAAGTTGGTGAAGGTGGATGTTGGCAAATTGGTTACATATCTGGTAAAGATAACGGCAGAGATGACCAAAAATACACCCATGTTTTCAATGAAGAAACCAAAGACGGCAACTTCCCTAAGTTGTACGCAACAATGCCAGAAAACGGTAAACCAATGCTAATCATTACCGGTGGCACATGGAAGATTAAAACAGACGCTACAGGAACAGCATGGATATACGATTGAGGTGATTAAGTGAATTACAAATTAGGCATATCTGAGAAAACATGGACATACATTGGTGTGGCATCCGGTACGCTACTTTTGATGAGTTCTTTGCGCACAGCAGCCAATGTTATTGGCAGCGATGGTGTGTTTGGTTACGGGAAGAGTCAAAAACTTGCAACCTATGGCAAGGGCAAGGAGAAGACGTGGTCATCAATACAAGCACTTTCATTAGGACTAATTGCGATAACAATGGTAGAAAATAGCCACGACAATTTAGTCAAATTAGCAGAGATACGAGAACAAGGAAAAGAAAAGATACAATTTTGGTGATACAATGGCAGAAATATGGAACCCCTTCGATGACGGAAATCCCGTTTACAAAGAACTAGCAAAGCAAACCGCAATAAATAATAACACATGGAGATGGATAGGAAGCATCGCAGTTGTGATGATTGTAGCAGATTACGCCGGTAAGAAGGGATTCAAAATACCAGGATTAGGCGGGGTCAGAAACAACCCATATGGAATAATCCGCAAGTGAGGCGGAGGTATGAGTAAATATGCATTTTCTGAATCGTTCGGTGAATTTACCGACAAAGATACAGAAGACGCAGTATTGACTAGATACAAAAAGCACGTCATTGACCATATACTTCAACACTATGAAATACACGTCAATAGTCACAATCGTGACAATTTAACTTCACATCAGTTGTTGTATTACCATGTTTACGGTGATTATCGTTTGGTATTAGATAAAGATAAAGATGGTAAACTAATAAGTAAACCTAAGTTTGTTTACAAAACGACAGAATATACAGAAACAAATATATTGTTGGGCGCACCGATGGATGAGTATTATCTAAACAGTTTTCTAAACAAAGAAGAAGAAGGCATCATCAATGGCATATATAATTCTGTAAAAGATGATGGCGCATTAAAATACAACACGGAAAAAGTAGATTGGTTAAACACCGAACTACAAAAAAGAGGCACAGGAACCAAATTTAACTTACCAAGCATTGGTACAGAGATTGTAAAAATGCATGCTTACGGAAACGCTTCGGATGATATTAAAAAAGGCTTGATTGACGAAATGTATGCATTAAGTGAGTTCTTAGACTCAGAAGATAACAGAAATGAGTATCCGGTATTATATAAAACAATAGAAAACATTCCAGACTCAGAAAGAGAAGTGTATGCCTTCAATGCTGTTAATAGATTACTCGCTAGATACAATGCGAGTGTTGTTGAAGAAAACAAAAGGATACAAGAAATGTTACTAGACCAACCTGATAACCCAGATGGCACTGAAGCGGTTTTCAATCAATATGTATCAAAATCCATAGCCGTCTTAATAGAATCATTTTTGACAAATCCAGAGTACCGTGAACTCTATGATGCATTCGAAACAAATCTTCCAGATGAGGAAAATATTTTAAAAACTCTACGAGATATATATGATATAGACAACGATTATGACACAGAAGGAGCCATTAGCAAAATAGTATCGACATTGTTTGCAAAGTCTACGCAGAAGTACAATGTTGGCGACGAAGTAATGTTTTCAGACAATCTGTCAAGTACAAAACTAATCGCAATAGCAGATTTATTAGAAGTAGACCAAGAAGATATTACGTCGTCCAAATATGTCATAATCGGATTTAGTGAGACTGGTGGATATGTTTTGCGTACAGTAGATTTAGTTGGTGGTGGCTCTGACAGACTAGATTTAACTGAGTGGCCAGATGACGTAAAAATTGCAGAAAATGATTTGATTAAATCAACTACACCGTCATTTGATTACGACGAAAGTTCTGGTGACGTCACAACCACTGGTGGTAAGAAAAAGAAGAAGGGCGGTGGTAAAGTCGTATTAGAGCCAGCGTTAATTATTTATCAAAGGATTCTACTTGATACGTTTTCTGCCATACAAATATTGTGTCACACCAATGAATGGGCAAGACAGGGTGGCGACAATGCAGAGGCTAAAACCGAAGCAAAAATGCGATTTCTTTCTAGGGGAGTTAACGTATATGCTTCAACACAAAACAACAATCAAAATAAACAGAAAGGAAATAACAACAAAAAAGGCAAAATAAAACCAATTGATATTTACGATTCATACCCCAAAATAGCACATTTTGACAGGGGAAGTGTAGTTGGAATACCACCAAATAAAGACAGTAAAGCAAAATTAGGAAATCGTGGTTTGTTAGATGAATTAGCAGATTGGAGAGGGTTTTACACACTTTCTGTGCTAGCCAAAGCAAGAAAGAAATCATACGACAGGCAGTCTATGGACACTTTTTACTCATCCGATATTTTACTAAAAGAAATTGCTTGGATGGCGACTGCCTTAAGTGACGGCTCAAAAGTACTTTCTAAGAAAGAAGAACCAAGAGGCTTGATGTCACAAATTCAATATACATACGTTTCAGGTGTGCCAACAGATAAGGACGGTAACGACTTACTGCAACAAACAGCCGTTGCACCAAAGGAAACTGTTTTCTACGAAGTTGACGTACCTTTGTTGAAAGAAGTAATAATGACTTACACAGATGTTTACAATAAATCTGTTATATATCGTGCGTTCAATACAGCAAAGAACACAAAGGACAAAACCATAACCGTTGAAACTGACGACGTAAAGACATTGGTTGCAAAAGCATTTGTCGAACATACAAAATCCAAAGAAGCAGAGGCGGAAGGAAAACCAGATGCAGAAATAAAAGCATTCAAAGATAAAAAAAGCGAATACCTAGGCCAAGCAATGAGGAAACAGCCCAATGCGTTTAGAGTAGATCAACCGAAAGGAAAGTCGGGTCGCGACGAAGATAGTTATCCTGGCATAACGTATCTGCCGAAAGGTAAGGGAGGCGAATTCCACGTTGATGTTACAAAGATACCTAGTAACGTTTCTGGTGCAGATAAAATACCAAAAGACCGGAACAAAAAATCACGTACAGCAGGCCCCGCAGATAATGGCGAATCAATATACGACACAACCACAATAACAACTAGAGCCCCTGTAAAAGAAGCCGATCTTGCAAGAACCATATGGCAGTCTGTCAAAACAAGAACAACAGGGCTGTTTGACTTAGAAGGTGCAAGACCTCACGAATTTATGCACCTGTTATTCGAGGAGATGAACTCAGTTCTCTCAAGGTCTAAGTTAATCAAAGCACCATATCCTGAAGCATGGTTTGGTACAAACATTGTTGACAAGTTAATTACCGATCCTATGCAATTAGGAGAGAACGTTGAGATAAGATTTTACGAAGAAAAACTGGCAGAATACATTGGTGCATTGGAAAAAAGATACATGAGCAATTTCTTAATCCCATCAGTTTTACTGACACAAACACAAATGGGTCGTATCAAATATAACAAAAACCCAGAGAAACTAAAGATGGCGTTTATGGAAAGACTCGCAAAAGATGCAGCAAGTCCGCAATTAGTAACGACTAATTATATTCTCAAACCATATGCAATGACAGTGGCTATCATGCGTAGTGTTTTACAAATCAGCGAAGACGATCGCAATGAGTTTGTCGCACAGCAAGTAGACGAAGATATGCGCACGGAGATACGCAGACATATGTATCACAATGACATTAGACCACTACTTCCAAGGCAACACCCACTGTTTGAACCAAGAGAGAAAATACCTTCAGAAACACCTCCAGTAGTAACCGAACCACCGGTTAATCAAATAGAACAACTCAAAGGTGCAATTTCTGGAGGGGTTAAAGACGGAGTAATGTCTGCTGTAAATGAGTTGAATGAAGGACCAGTAGAGTCACGACCAACAGAGGAGGAGGAATAATGAGTGACAACGCATTACTATTCCGTGAGTTTGATAAGTTCGCTCAGTTAGAAACCATTGACAAAGAAACACTTTCAGAAGATGACATAGATATATTTTTGGATAAATTTCTTTCTCCAAGAAATGTATTCTTCTATCACGAAGGATTGCGCATACTTTGTGCAAATGCAGAAGATAGAGAAACTGGTGAAAAACCATACGACATGGAAGGAAAAACATACTTAGAAGCAATTAACGAATTAAAACCGCTACTAAGTAAAAAAGTAAGAGATAGTTACGGAAGTGTTTCTAAAGATGCCAATGCGTTCGCTTACAACCCTGAACCAAAAACAGTCAAAGAGATGGCAACCAGTTTGGCTTATGAAGCAGGGTTAAATGCAAAAAAGTGGCAAGAAATGTCCGAAATAGAAAGGCTACAACATCCAGTAACAGCCAACGCGCAGGTAACAGCCAATGCAATCAAGAGCAGGTTGGAACAATACCACGCCAAAGTATTGCCATTTATGTTGAGAAAAACAATGCACCATCCAATATCATTCATCAAGTTTAGTCAAACACGGGGCTACATACCTACACCAATAAGGAATACTAAAGACGTTAACGAAGTAACTCTGCATTCAGAAGAAGACTTGCAAGAAATGCTTAGTAGCGAGCGATATAGAGATACAAACTTCCCTGGGGCCAAAGACAGTCAAATACGTGGTCTAGTTTGGGATCCATCTCCTACAAGAAAAGGTTTGAAACTAGCAGTCATAGATATAGACAATCCTGCACAAGTACCCAAAGCGAAACTAAGAGATGTTACACACAAGGCGGCCATTAGAATAGCAAACGCAGGTCATCCGTACATCATTATGTATACTGGAAAAAACTTTCAGATATGGATAGGCCAAAACAAAGACCAACCATTAGGAGATGCACCAGACGTCATAGACTACCTTCGAGCATTACTAAATGGATTAGGAAACTTTCAAGGCAAACAACAAGCCATTGAAGCAGAAGAAGTATGGTTTGACGAAAGCGTTCTAGCCAGTAAAGAATTACCAACTAGGATGTTCTTTAGTTTACACTATCCATTAAGAAACTTAGAAAAGACATACAGCGGATTAGCAGCAGTACCAGTTAGTATTGATGAAGTAAAGACTTTCGACCCCTACAAACACGCACATCCGGATGTAGTTTTATTAAATTTTGATACATACGCTGGGATTATTTCCGCATTCTTTGACGAAGTAGAAGTTGGACAAGATTTTGGTTCCGATACAGAAACCGCACCAGAATGCATTAGATTAGATAATAAATACCCAGAGCATGAACTAATATCTCTAATAGATAGTAAGAGTAATACTATAGGGGTAAAGTTAGAAGATATATCTAATAAGATAGAAGATGAAGAGTCTGCATTTGTTTACGCTAAAGCAAGAGGAATCGACGCAGTAATAACATATAACGAGAGAGGTGGCATCCGATTCGGTGGCAATACCCTAACATCTTCTAAAGTCAAAACTATTGGCATGAAGAAAGAAGCAGTTAGTGACAACGCATTGTCAGCAATAATTACTAGAACTGGCATTGTCATACACCACGACCACATATCTAGAGACTTGCAACGATACTGTCAATCTAAGAACATTAGTCAGGTTACATTAGTAGGACAACTAGTTAGCGTGGATTTCTTAGGTAACGAATTAGAAGAAGGAGAGATACGTGGAATTGTAGCGAGGAAGGATGGTGTCTTACCAGAAGAATTCAAATTACTAAAGTTTGTTGTAAATAAGATAACATCTTACAATCACGATGCTGTACCATTAGAAGTGATGGGCGAAACAGTCAGGGAATTGACCACAAATAGATTGTTATCTGGAGCAAACAATTACTACACTAAACCATTAGGCAATAAGGTAAAAGGATTCTATAAAACAATGAGAAACCAATACATCGGCAGAGAATTAGTTATTTTAGGTGAAGAAAAATACTTGGTTGCGGCAACACAAACAATGAACATGGTTATCTTGGGTATGGATCCAAGAACAACAGCGTATCAACAAAATTCTAAAGAAATAGGAAATGTATATGTTGGCGTAATCAAAACAGACCGAAATAGAGGTCCGATTTATTATGTCATGGCAAAGGCAGAAATAGCGTTAAAGAAAGAAGATAGAATAAAACTCAAAGACTTGGTTGTAGGTGAAAACAACAATAACATAGTACCAAACAATGTAAGAGACGATGCTTTCATCGAAGATATAGTTGTAGTAGAGCCGTCTATTGTTGTAGAAGTTGCGTACGAAGATATCAGTAAGAGAATGACTAACGCACTACCGTTCCATTACTTACCAAGTACATCGGCTGGAAGACCAGCGATATACAGAGTTGTGCCAGCAAAGAGATACATTACAAAAATGATTGGCGCAAAAATAATTTCAATCAAAGAAGACCTCAACCCACTCAAACAAACTGATGTGGCATTTAACCAAGATAATTTAATTAAAATACAAGGCACTGCACCAAAAGGTGGCTTTACAATAGTTCAGTCTCTACCAAATCCAATCAAGAGAGACGACATGTATTTTGCTTATGATAAGTATCTAGGTGAAGAAATAGACACCAAAGTACCGTGGAAGATGTCGGAAAAGGCATTCAATAAACTTAGTAAACTAACAAAAGATACCGCAACAATTGGCTACGTAGATGGTAAAAGAATATACTATAATGATGCAAAACATTGGGTCATGCATGGAAACAACAAAGACTTCTTTTGGGCATCAATGACATTCAAATCTATAACATCACCATTCAAGTTACGAGGCATTGACATAATGAACGCAACAAAAATGTGCGCAGAGTATGGCATCAATTGGCATTTAGTAATATCAGAAAATACTTTCTATTGGCTTTATTGTGACATAGAGAACAGTCAAATTCGTAAGGAGCATGCCAAGTACATCAAAGATGAAGACTACGATGGTGACGTAGAAGAAGTTTTATCTGACCTATTACACACAGTGAACTCTGCTTATTCTCCAAAAGAAGAAGTAAAAGATGCAAGAGTTCCGGGCTTTATATTTGACGTGACAGTTGTTGAGAAGATTAAACAAAACCCTGCTTTTTACGGCGTACCAAAGAAACTCAACTCATGGATGGATGTTTACATTGATGGCACAGAGTTGGGTACAGATGAAGATGGTAAGCAAAAATATAGGTATGTAGAAGCCGGTGGAACGATAGTACCTATGACTACTTACGGCGGAAGAAAGGCAGACGTTCCCTTAATCGGAGGGACACCAGACGTCCCAGGAGAACTAAACAGGGCAGTCGAAAGATTCGACAAAGGAGAACCAGGTTACAAAGTATTCATTGATACACAATCTGCAAACAGTATGAACAAGACACCACATTACACCATGACTGATTTACCATTTTATTATTCTACGGCTGTGGACGACGCACTAGGCTATGGTAAAGATGGAAATAGAGTTATGTTCGGGAAAGACCCAGACAAACTAACAAAAATCACAGATAAGTACAACACAAAGTCTTTCAAAACTGAAATGGATTTACATGACTTATCAAACAAAGAACAAGCAAAGGAAGATGCAAAAATACTAACCTCTATGTTCAACTATGTGCCAGGAGGCAAAGTTATCGACAAAGATGCGAAAGAAACGGAAACAAGAACTGGTTCCGGCTTTAGTGCAGAATATCAAAGTGCTTACGACGGTGATAACGCCAGATTGAAAAGAGCGTTGAAGCCTACACTTTTTGCTCACTTTGGTGCTGTAAGAAATCCACCAATCAAACAAGAAGCGTGGTCGCAATATGTCAATAAATACGTTAGCACCCATGCTTCTTGGGATGCTGAACCCGAACCAAAAGAAACATGGGAAAGATACAGCATGGGCGCATTCCCTGTACACTTTGTTGAAATGCTAGAAAAGGAAAGATTATTGTTAAAAGCACAGTCCGAACATTCGTTAACAGAAGATGAGTTGCGTATAGTCAACGAAACCTTTAGTGCAGAAACCACAGGGGATTTATTAGAAAGTCCACTTGATGATTTATTTGAAACGCTAGAAGAAGAAGATGAAGAGGAGGGAGTCGAATATGAACCAGATGATGAAGACTACGACGTCGAGTGATATCGCAGCCCTTTTGAATTTCCCAGAAAAAGGAGAAATACTTTCTGGAAACAAAGTCATCGAAACAGAAACTAAGTACAAAGATAATGTTTTCAGATACCGAATAACATTCCCCAAAAACGTTAGGCGTAGTGATATACCAAATATACTAAGAGAGTTTTACAATACAAGTTTATTTACAATTAATAGTGTAGATCATGTTGTAGAAAACCACGATTATCAAACAAGAACTACTAGGAATAACACAGTCATACTTGGTTCTATGCAAATAACACCATTGAGTCTTACCAACCCAGTAGCCAAACAATTAACTGCTTTACAAGATTTTGATAACGAATATGAAAAAATGGTGATGACTTCACCTGAAACTTATTTTAGAGTATTTGCTTATAGAGGATTCGACGGACCAGCATTTAGGTCTAAACTGTTTTCTTTCGTATCAAACATGGGAGAAAACTATGGATACTGTGACGACAAATCAATTTATCATCGCAGAGCATCTTTAGTTATGCCTAAGATAAAAATAACCAAAGCCCCAGAAAAAGCAAAAATGTTCTATCATACACATCCCAAGAGAGACGAACCATCACTGAGTTCCGCAGATGATTTCTTATTGTATTTTGACATGAGTCATAAACCACGAAACATTAGACACTTCTATACTGTTATGGCAGATAGAATGGACTACTTTCACGTTGTACCTAAACCGTCTAAGAAGAAAGATTATGTTAAAATCGATGAAGATAAGTTCATCGCAGGACTGGATGCACAAATAGATGAAGCAGGAAAAAGATTAGACGAAACAATGTCTAACGAAACATACGCTGACGACCTACTGTATTGCGAAAAAGTTACCAGGGAAGTAGTCAAGTGGCTAAACAAAACTTATGGAAAATACTTTACAATAACATATAAGTGTCATTACAAAGTAAAAAAGAACCCAGAAGAACCAACTGGTAGCGATTTACATTTAGAAGATGCTTTCATTGCAAAGGCACTCAAAGATCTGAAAACAGGAACTGCATCTTGGCCAGACTTTGGACCAAAAGACAGACCAGAAGAAAAGTATGCATACTGGCATTCAAAATACTTTACAATGAATAAAGACGTCAAGGGAGTTGGATACATGGGATTACTTCCCGGAGACGACAGAAGACTTACGCATTTCCTTTATTCTAATTATAGAGGTAGTGAATATACCTATGATGATATACTAGGTATACTATGTATAAGTAATGATATAAAGATTAGAGATGCTAAGATAAGAGATGGTAAAGAAGTACCTAGTAGGATAGTAGACATATTAGATTACCTAGAAATAACCAACGAAGAGATTAGAGAAGACATTATGCTTTACGATGCAGTAGTTGCAGTAGACGCTTATGGTTCTCTATCGGAAGTAATTGGTGAAGAACATAATTTTATTTTACCGATAGCAGACTTTTCAATAAAGAGCGTAGAAGCAATGGACGAAGTCCGTAGCGGTAAGAAAGAATTGAATCGGGCAAAATATGACATTATGGTTACGCTCAAAGAAAAGATGGGTAAAGCAGTAGCAGATGCCTTGGGAAAAAGGAATAGAGAACTAAGAAACATGAGCACACCTGTAGCGGTCTACGGTCAAGATGGAGCAGCAGTATCTACAGTGGGGGTTAATCCTCCAGTCCAAAGAACTAGACGTGACTTCGGTATGGTCTTACCAAAAAGAGTATTTGAAAATCCTGAGTTGTTGTTAGAACTTTTAGAAGAGTATAAAAAACCAGATAAAGACTTACAAGTAGGGCAGACAAATGCATACAATATTGCTATACCAGTAGAGAACTCTGCAGTATCTTTCACAATACAAGGTACAGGAAATGTGCAGATATTTGTTCCATCAAAAGGATACCCAATGCCAGAAGATTCTGACGAAGCAGTTCTGCAAGCAGTTAGAACGCTTGTAGAAAAGTTAAACACTTTTGATTTCAATATCGACACAAGTGATATTGCATTTGGCACAATAGCACCGATGCGTAACCCGAATGCTGGAACAATCATTGCGATAACTGGACTAGTCAGTTCAACTAAAAACAAGTTTATTGATTCATTGTCAAAAAGAATGAACGCTAGTGTGGTAACAACAATCACTACCAAGACACTGAAAGAATCTGAAAAGAGACCAAACATAGTAGAAGTTAGTGATGACATCTTTACTAAGATGGAAATAAACGGAGAACTAGCCGTAGTAACTGAGTCTCTTGCTGGATACAAACGAGGTTTCAGTAGAAGAGATATGCAAAAGGGCGACTATATGTTAGTCGATGCAAGGATACAAGATTTGCATTTTTTAATCAATGCTAAACCATCTGTAATCAGTTTCTTCCTACACCCGACTAATACCGAGGCTATTATTGAATCATATCTTTCAGATAGCGTCTCACCACAAGAGGCAAAACGTGTTGCAGGTATGATTGACGATACATTAGATGCGGCAGAAGGCGAAGTAGAACATATTATTGAATATGATATTGAAAGACCTGCTGCTGCGATTGAAGAAGTATACAATATAATCCCAAAACCAAATCCAATGCCTAAATCAATTGGTTCTATGATGGTTTCATCAAATGGCAACTATTACTTACGAGTTAGAAACAATCCTTCACACAATAGTTGTCCAGCAGTAACGCAGAACTTGGAATTGAACACCAAGAATAGAAACTCTGCAATAAAAGCAGATTACATAAAATACGGCCCACTTAATTTAGCAGACGAAGATTACTGGGTCAAAGCAGCGGAACACTGGAACACAACACCAGAAGTTGCTAAGGAATCAAAGTGTGGTAATTGTGTTGCATTTGACATATCATCAAGAATGTTAGATTGTATGCCAGGATCTGTACAAGATGACGGGCAATTAGGAATGTGTTGGATGCACAATTTCAAGTGCCATTCTGCTAGGACTTGTTACACTTGGGCAGCAGGCGGACCAATAACAGAGGATTCAGTTTCTTATGATTGGCAAGAAAGGTCAGCAAAATCCAACCC
>VMHT01084398.1_pt1 | contig 18302 bp, 27 predicted proteins | sample 4693611 | NCBI WGS metagenome assembly VMHT01 (sample SAMN12280063, study PRJNA550983) | marine metagenome | isolation source: seawater sampled from same location over 5 years 0.02-0.2 micron viral filtrate | place: USA: collected off the coast of southern California halfway between the port... ...
AGGTGATGGTGCTAGTCCTGCGTACTATAGTCACACCATACTGGCAAGACCTGGTTTTGAAGAGTCACTCATGCCTACACAGCAATCAGAATGGTTAAACATTGCTAACAAGGTTCTCTTAGAAATCTTTATGGCAAATGAAATCAAGGTTAAGAGTGTACTTAGGATCAATGTAAACGCTACACACTATACTGATGGGTACACTACACCTTTACATATGGATCATAATTTTGAGACAAATAATATAGTAGTATACCTCAATCAATTTGAAGGTGGTGCTACAAATGTTGAAGGTAGTTCGCACAAACCACAAGAAGATGATATAATAATATTTGATGGGTTCCATAGTATTGAGCAACCCATTAACGGTACAAGACGTGTCGTTTTAGTCGCAACTTACTTATGAAATCTTTGAAGACACCACTGCGTTATCCTGGCGGTAAGTCAAGAGCAGTACAAAAACTATTCCAGTTCCTACCAAAGGATATCACAGAGTTTCGTGAACCTTTTCTAGGTGGTGGTAGTTTTGCTATCGCTATGACAAAACAGTATCCAGATCTACCCATCTGGGTCAATGATTGTTATGAACCATTATTTAATTTTTGGGTTCAACTACAACAGAATGGAGAAGAGTTAACAGGAGATATAAAAGATCTAAAGAATGAATATGGTACACCTGATAAGGCAAGAGAACTATTCAATGACTACAAGGATAGTATCAGGGATGGTGATGATCTAGAGAGAGCAGTAAAGTTTTATGTTATTAATAAGTGTAGTTTCTCAGGTCTAACTGAGTCATCATCTTTCTCTCCTCAAGCATCAGATAACAACTGGACAATGCGTGGTATCTGTAAACTTCCTGCCTACTGTGAACTGATACGTGATTGGAAGATCACATGCTTAGACTATGGTGATCTAGTAGAAGATTGTCTAGGTAGAATTGGCACACTATCATGTGCTGATAATACATTCTTCTATGTTGATCCTCCATACAGTATCAAAGATAATCTATATGGTGAGAAGGGAAAACTACATAAAGGATTTGATCATTCCCGATTTGCTGACACAATGGATGACACAATGGGTAATGTTATGATATCATATAATAACTCGAAGAAGATCGTTGATCGTTTTTGGGAGTGGCATTCGTATGATTGGGATCATACTTATACTATGAGATCTACTGGTGATTACATGAAGAATCAACAGGAGAGACGCGAACTATTACTTACGAACTACTCATGTCTGAAGGAAGCTTAGGAGTCAGAGTCAAGAACGGAATCTGTTCTCTATACCACACACGCAGAGGTGTGCTCACTAATTTTGCTAGAGGTGCTACACAGGCACTCATACAAGGTGACGAGATACATGTCACTCTAGACACAGGATCAGTAGCGATATATGAAATCAATCAACACCGCACAGGTGTCAACGGACCTAGGAGGATCATCACATGAATACACAAGGTATGTCATTTGGTACAGGCACTGGTGGTAAATCAGTTCAAGAACAACGTGATGCCATCCCACCTATGAAGGTGAATAAAATGAATCTTCTATCTGACGCACTCAAGATAGAGTTAAAGGAACTCATCAATGAAGTACTAGATGAAAAGATAGCGAAGATTATACGAGCAGGAGTTGAGTATGAAAGCAATTAATATCTCAGCACCTGTTGTATATAAAGATACTTTTAAGTTTGACACAGCAGAACAGGTTAAGACTGCTGATGGATTGTTTGACATGGTTGATAAGTATGATGTCACGTCAGCACTAGAAGAAGGTGGTAAGTCTACTGCTGACCTATTCAACATACTACAACCTAGTAATCAGTTTCCACATAACTTACCAGAGAATGCTAAGTATGTGATATGGTTAAGACGGAAGATGGAATACCTACGTACAGCATGGAGGTACGAAGGATACCCACATTTTATATCTAACTCATGGTATAATGAACACTACCAGTGGGACTATACAGATGAACATCATCATGGTGTAGGTCTTACATGTACAGCATACATCCTCAAACCAGAGAACTCTGGTGACCTGTGGATCTATGACCCCATGACAGCAGTGAGAGCAGCAGAACCTATCAGTGGCAATCATCCTTGGAGAAGGATAAGTGTTTCAGAAGGTGACGTTGTGTTCTTCCCCTCTTGGCTTCGTCATAAGACAGGTTATAATGATACTAAGAACAGACGTTTGACTCTGACCATGAATATCACACCTGACTACAGAGCATACACTAAGAATCCACCTGTACTATGAATATATTTGTCACCGATCCAGACCCTATCAAGTCAGCACAAGTATTACCTGACAAGCACATAGTCAAGATGCCTCTAGAGACATGTCAAATGTTATCTATTGTAGCATCTAGTAAGTGGGGTCATGGTTTCGGTGACTTACCTAAACTTAATGGTGAACCATACAAGACAGAGAAGGGTGCGTTCCGCAATCATCCATGTACCATCTGGGCACAGACTAACTTTCGTTGGTTGATCAGGCATGGTCTCGCTCTGTGTGCTGAGTACACACATAGATACAGCAAAGTACATAGTTGTCAGCATACTATACTCCATGCTAATATAATATTTCCCAACAACAATGATATCCCCACGAGCTATACCAGAGCCATGCCCGAACAGTTTAAATATGACACAAGCATTGACACTTTTACTGCTTACAAGAATTACATTGGCAGCAAACCTTGGGTTGCATCTAATTATCTTCGTGACCCATCCCGCAAACCATATTGGTTATGAGTAGTGATCTTTCAGAAATACTTTCGTCTATCAACAATACCAAAGAGCATTTGTATCTTGATGACCCTGATCGTATTAAATCTTATCCTCCTTATATTATCAACCGATGTCTCAGTGGACACATTGATGCGATCCTATTTGCTAATGAAGTAAACAAGCACCCCAATCTAGACAAGCGTCTTCAATATGACTTTTTGCTAAATACTTTGAGAAAGCGAAAGCGTTTCACACCTTGGTTGAAGAAAGAACAGATTGAAGATCTGGATCTGATCAAAACACACTATGACTATAGTAATGAAAAAGCGAGGGTCGCATTAACTCTTCTTACCAACACCCAAATTGAATACATTCGTAACAAACATGAAAAGGGAGGAAGACGATGAGTACTTCATTCACTGAGCAGGAAGTCACATGGACACCTGATCAAATGGTAGAGGTAAACTTAGGCGAACCAGATGATTTTTTAAAGGTAAGAGAAACACTAACAAGGATAGGTGTAGCTTCTAGAAAAGAAAAGAAGTTGTATCAATCATGCCACATACTTCATAAGCAAGGCAAGTATTATATCGTACATTTTAAAGAGTTGTTCGCGTTGGATGGTAAGTCAGCAAACTTATCACTCAATGACGTTCAACGTCGCAATAGAATCATACAACTACTCAGCGACTGGGGGTTGATTTCTATACAGAAACCTGATACAATAGTAGACGTAGCACCTCTAAGTCAAATCAAGGTCTTATCTTACAAGGATAAGTCAGGATGGTGCTTAGAATCCAAATACAATATAGGGAAGAAGAAGACTTGACAAGTTCTTATCTTGTGTTACACTAAATACGACCAATACAATTATTATGGCATCGAGAAAATCGTTTGAAACCACCACATGTTCAGGTGAGATCGCAGCACTAGCATGCGAGACATTATGTACACAATACGAAGAAGGAATCGCAACCTTTACACCTCGTAAGTACAAACAGTTCAAGACTGCATCAAAAGTAATCCGTAAGGACATCGCAGCAGGAACAAGACGCAGAGGTATAGAAATCAGTTTCAACACTGGTGAAGATGCTTGGGCAAACAAAAGAATTAGGCAGGAGAGAGAGGAGCAAACAAATCTCTTCAATCCACTAGGTTAATTTTATGAAAGACTTAACAACCAACGAACTCAGTTTCTTAATTGACTTAATGGACACTACCGTTGAGCAGAAACCAAAAATGATTACAAAATTTGAGGGTTTCAATGCTGTAGACGCAGCAACAATTTACAAGAAGGTTTGGCACTCCTATACAGGACACCACGATTATCCTCCTTCAAGTTTATTCGTACAAGACTAATAGATAGGAGGGGCAACCCTCCTTTTTTTATGAAGATAACTCCCATACCAGAACTAAAAGGATACGGTGTATTTGTAGATGGCATAGACATCAAACAACTGACAAGAGATCAGTGGATGTCACTTGGCAAGTTACAGATGGAACAACTTGTCATGGTCATTCGTAACACAGGTATCAACATCAACCATTTCCATAAGGTGATGAAGATGTGGGGTAAGTGTAGACAAAACTATGCTGCTAAAGAAGAGCATAGTAGTGAGATAGCAAAAGAATATGCGAGGATAGGTGGTCATGCTAAGACAGGACACATAGTCAGAGTCGCAGAGAACAACGGATTGTTTGGTAGTGGAGAATTACTATGGCACAGTAATGAATCTGGTGACATAGCATTCACACCTGGCGTAGCACTCCTCGGTGATCATGGTATGAAGAAGAGTGCCACTGGGTTCATGGTGTCATCACCTTATTACTACAGTTTGCCAGAGTCATTCCGTAGTGAACTAGATGAACTGATACTCATACATAATTTCCAAGAGGGTAAGATCAATGCTAATGATGAGAACAATGTAGTATATAAGAACATGTGTCCTGACCCAGAGACAGAGATACCTCTGGTGATCCAGAGTCCTGCGGGTATTAAGGGATTACATTTTCCATACAATACCACCACACGTATTAAAGATTTTTCTCAGGAGGATTCGATTAGAATATTGAATGAACTACGGTGGGGACTGTCATCATATACCTATGATTACTGGTGGGAGAATGATGATGACCTAGTGATCTTTGATAATAGTATCGTACAGCACAGAAGGTTAGGTGATACAACAGACAGACTATGCTACAGGTATCAGTTTGACTACACATACCTACAGTATAAAGTCACAGGTAAACCATACATGCCATACCTACAAGAACCATACATCAGTAGGTACAAGGAAAAGATGGCAGACATCACTAAAGTCTTTCCAGTATTCGGATATCCACCCTCCTAATTTTAGACAAGTGTTATAATTAGTAGTGTACGCTTCGGGTACACAAACTAACGACGCTTAAGGAGGTCACAATGAACATTCAAAGATATAGTGCTGCCGATTTACCATCACTATTTGACAAAATTTCTAAGAACAGTATAGGAATGGATGAGTACTTTGATTCTTTCTGGAATCAAACGACCACCAACTATCCCCCCTATAATCTTATTGCAGTCTCAAATGTACTATCCAGATTAGAGATAGCACTCGCAGGATTCAAGAGAGATGAAGTCAAGGTCTACACAGAGTACGGTAAACTAATCGTATCAGCAGAGAAGGAAGAGAAAAAGGAACCTGAGAATTATACTCACAGGGGATTAGCACAACGTTCTTTCACAAAACAGTGGTCACTATCTGACGACACCGAGATAGGTGAGGTCATATTAGAGGACGGACTACTCACAGTAACACTGAAGAAAGTAGTACCAGAACACCACGCAAGGAAGGATTACATCTAACCTACATAAGGGGGATTGACAAATGTCAGTTTCCCTTTTATAATATATGCATAGATTAATTTGCCATGATAGAAGAAGACAGAATTAAATTAGTATTCACACGTGATGGAGACAACATCATCTGTGATTTACAAGAGGCAGTTGATAAAGACACTGGTAAGAGACAGGCATACATCATGACCGTACCATATAAGGTAAGGATTACTGAAGAACCTGACCAAGCAGTTAACATGGAAACATTTGAAGACCAAGAGGTCAAGATCAGATACACACCATGGAATCCATTTACCATTGATCAGAAGATTGCTATCACACCTGACTATGTGATCTCTGTCATGGAACCATCACCTAGTATCTTACAGACATACCTCTCTAACGTCAGAGCAAAGACAGGAGATCAGGGTGCTCCAGAAGTAACACCTACTGAGGTTGTCAAGTGATCAAACTATTAATGCTCAGAACTGGTGAAGAAGTTATATCTACAGTCAAAGAGATAGTTGATCCAGAGAACGAGAAACCATTAGGTTACCACCTACACAAACCATTCAGACTTGACATCGTTGACACCTCACAGGGTCAGGGGTATCAGTTAGAGTGGTTCCCATGGGCACCTCTAAGTAAAGATAAAGATTTTTATTTACCAGGTAGTCACGTAGTCACAGTATATAATCCACTGGACGCACTGACTACACAGTACATCTCTGCTATAGATGAGGAGAGATATGCTGCCAACTTCAAGAAGCATGAAGAGAGATTCAATCTCAGTTACGATGAGAACGATCTAGATGATATGTTTAAAGAAGCAGAAAAGATTATGAACGAGGATGAGAACACTCCACCTGTATGATACATACGATAACGTAGTTCTCTCATATAAAACAGATCATAAATTTCATGGTGCTAAACGCATAGTAATAGAAGGACCTGTTCTTCTAGGCAAAGTTATAGCAGAGTATCCTGCTAAGATCAATGGTCAGTTTGGTATCGTAGCCTTCGATCAACCTATACCCGCCCCACTATATCAGAATTATATTCCTCAACCTTTTCCACTCTTCGTAGGTGGTACACAGGAGTTTGATCATCTCATGTTCAACGGTCCTGATTACTTTAAGATAAGGGTTGACGAATATAGACCTTGGGTGTATATTAGTAACATCTACGACAGTGGACTTGATCTTACTCCTGTCTACAAATACTTCCGACAAGATTCAGACTGGAAAAAATTAGAAACATTATGGAAACACAACTCCTCTTACTAAAGTCAGGGATCTACCTGATCACCAAGATAGAAACTTTGGATGAGGAACCCGCTGCTCATCTAGAACAACCATACCTTGTAAAGGAAGATGGTACTCTGGAACCTTGGCCACTACACACAGTGGATGAAGACGTGTTAATATATTCAGATACTATTGCTACAATCTTAGACCCTAAAGAAGAAATTCTTGACAAGTATAAGATGGTGACTAAGTGAGTTTTTATACAAACGTAAATTTGGTTGGTAACAACCTACTCTACATAGGATATGAGAATGGACAACGTATTCAACGTAGGTTTAAGTTCTCTCCGACTCTCTTCGTAGTTAGCAATCAGATCACTGAGTACAAGACTCTTGATGGTCGCTATGCTAAACCTATCAGGTTCGATACTGTAGGTCAGGCACGTGATTTCAAGGACAAGTATAAAGACGTAGAGAATTTTGAGGTACATGGTTATGATAGGTTCTTATATCAGTATATTTCTGAGGAGTTCTCCGACGAAGTTGACTACGATATCAAGACTCTCAAGATTACATCACTTGATATTGAAGTCGCATGTGAGAATGGCTTTCCTAACGTACGTGAATGTGCGGAACAGTTACTGGCGATCACAGTACAGGATTATCAGACACGTAAACTTAAAGTATTCGCAACGAGGGATTATCACAACACCCGTAAGGATGTTGATTTTATATACTGTGACGATGAGAAACATCTGCTACAGTGCTTCCTTGCTTATTGGCAGACTGATTTCCCAGATGTTCTTACAGGGTGGAATTGCGAGTTGTATGACATACCTTACATCTGTGGTCGTCTTGAACGTTTATTCGGAGAGAAAGAAGTAAAGATGATGTCACCATGGGGCATGGTGAAGAGTGAAGAGATGGAGATAAGAGGACGTAAGAATATACTATACAATCTAATGGGGATAAATGTACTAGACTACATGGATCTCTACAAGAAATTTACATACACTAATCAGGAATCATATAGACTAGATCACATAGCATTTGTTGAACTAGGACAGAAGAAGTTAGACCATAGTGAGTATGAAAACTTCAAGGACTTCTATACGAAGGACTGGCAGAAGTTTATTGACTATAACATCAAGGACGTAGAACTTGTTTTACAGTTAGAGGATAAGATGAAGCTCCTTGAACTTGCTGTCGCCCTAGCATATGATGCTAAGGTGAACTTGAAAGATGTGTACTATCAGGTACGCATGTGGGACACCCTGATTTATAACTTCCTAAAGAGAAGGAACACAGTGGTTCCCCCTATCAAACGAAGTGACAAAGATCAGAAGTATGCGGGAGCATACGTCAAAGAACCTATACCTGGTAAGTATGATTGGGTGGTGTCCTTTGACCTTAACAGTCTGTACCCACACCTCATCATGCAGTACAATATATCTCCAGAGACACTGTGGGAGACACGTCACCCTTCTACTAATGTTGACCGCATGCTCACTAAGGTAGACCAGATAGATCCACAGTTTGCTACGTGTGCTAACGGTGCACAGTATCGTAAGGACATCCATGGGTTCCTACCAGAGATGATGCAGAAGATATACGATGAACGTGTACAGTCCAAGAAACTTATGCTCATAGCAAAGCAAGAGTATGAAAAGACACCGACTAAAAAATTAGAGAAGGCAATCAGTAAGTATAACAACATACAGATGGCACGTAAGATTCAACTGAACTCTGCCTATGGTGCTATTGGTAACCAGTATTTTAGATACTATAATCTAAGAAACGCTGAAGCGATCACGTTGTCAGGTCAGGTATCAATTCGTTGGATCGAGAACAAAGTAAATGGGTACTTGAATAAGTTGTTAAATAGTAATGAAAAAGATTATGTGATCGCCAGTGATACAGATAGTATCTACATCTGTTTAGATGATTTAGTTACTACAGTTTATGGTGACAAGGACGTAGGTCAGGAGAGAGTGGTTGACTTTCTTGATAAGGCATGTAAAGAAAAACTAGAACCCTTCATTGACAAATCATATCAGGAGTTAGCAGAGTATACTAATGCTTATGAACAGAAGATGTTCATGAAACGTGAGAACATTGCTGCTAGAGGTATCTGGACTGCGAAGAAAAGATACATCCTCAATGTGTGGGATAGTGAAGGTGTCAGATATAATCAACCTAAGCTGAAGATGATGGGTATCGAGGCAGTCAAGTCCTCTACTCCGATGCCTTGTCGTAAAGCTATTAAGGACGCACTAAACATAATGATGTCAGGTGAGCAGGATGAACTCATCACGTTTATAAACAACTTCAAAGAAGAGTTCTACTCACTACCACCAGAAGACATCGCATTTCCGAGGTCAGTCAATGGACTACGCAAATTCAAATCAGACACAGACGTGTATTCAAAGGGATGCCCGTTACATGTTCGTGGATCTCTCCTGTATAATTTTTATGTCGCTAAAAAGAAACTGGAGAACAAGTACCCTATCATTCAAGAAGGAGAAAAGATAAAATATATCTACATGAAGGTAGGTCGTACGAATTATACTGGAGAGAACGTACTATCATTCCTCAACACATTTCCGAGGGAACTTGGACTAGAGGAATGTATTGATCATAAGATTAATTTTAAAAAATCTTTTCTTGATCCTTTACAAATCATCACTTCTGTGATAGGATGGGATACAGAGAAGAAATCATCGCTTGAGTTTTTATTTACATGAGTTTTTTGAAAGATGTCGTTAAAGAAATTGGTAACGACTACGCAGGAATACTAGCAGACGGATCAGTAGGAGATATAGGAGGGTATGTCGACACTGGTTCTTATATTTTCAACGCATTGGTCAGTGGGAGTATCACAGGTGGTATCCCATCTAACAAGATCACTGCTATCGCAGGAGAGAGTAGCACAGGTAAAACATTCTTCTGTCTTGGTATCGTAGAGAACTTCTTAAGGTCAGACAAAGACGCAGGAGTTATATACTTTGAGTCTGAAGCTGCTATCAGCAAACAGATGATGGAGGATCGTAACGTTGACACCACACGTATGATGCTCGTGCCTGTCACCACAGTACAAGAGTTTCGTACTCAAGCAATCAGAATACTAGACAAGTATCTAGAACAACCAGAGAAGGATCGCAAACCATTGATGTTTGTATTAGATTCTCTTGGTATGTTGTCAACATCTAAAGAACTAGCAGACAGTGCTGAAGGTAAAGACACACGTGACATGACTAGAGCACAGGTGGTCAAGGCAATTTTCAGAATACTTACATTGAAGTTAGGTAAAGCGAACGTACCTATGTTAGTTACTAACCATACATATGATGTGGTCGGTGCTTATGTACCAACAAAAGAAATGGGTGGAGGTAGTGGACTTAAGTACGCTGCGTCTACAATAATCTATCTCAGTAAGTCTAAAGAGAAAGACGGTAAAGAAGTGGTAGGTAATATTATCAAAGCAAAAACTGCGAAGAGCAGACTATCAAAGGAGAACGCAAATGTATCTATCAGACTCTATTATGATGAACGTGGACTCGACAAATATTATGGGTTACTGGAACTGGGTGAGAAGTATGGAGTTTTTGAACGTAAAGGGAACCGTGTTGTTGTTGGGGAGTCTAGCGTCTATCCTTCTGCTATTCTCAAGGATCCTGACAAGTACTTCACAGGAGAAATAATGGAGAAACTAGACTGGGCAGCAGGACAGGAGTTTAAGTACGGATCATGAAAGTAGAAGTATTCCCTACCTTACTCTATCGCTACCATCTAGACGACCAAGATCCTATCAAAGCAAGAGTAGAAGAATTTTATAAAGAACATAAATTTAATACTAACACACCTGACCAGTGGAACTGTAACCTGTTCACATCTTATGGATCAAGTAACTTTCCTATTGGAGAATGTCTAGACGCATTCACACCTACACTGGATGAGTTCCAGACAGAATCACAATCTTATGGTAGTATGATACTGACAGACTTGTGGTTGAATGTATACGAGGCACAGAACTGGCAGGAGAAACACATCCACTCGCCAGGTCAGTGGTCTGGTGTATACTATGTTCACTTCGATCCGAATGAACACAAGGCAACTAACTTCTATCACCCCTGTGAAACACTGCTTGCTACAGCGGGCATCACACAGAACACTGTTGTACCATGGGTACAAGAAGGTGATATGATTATCTTTCCATCATGGTTAGAGCATGCTGCTCCCATGAATAAATCCTCTAAAATGAGGTCAACTATATCATTTAACTTTTTTATTGAGGAAGAAATCAATGAAGGTGGAAACACTGATACTGAAGAATCTATTATTAACTGAGGAGTATCCTCGGAAGGTTCTTCCATTTATTAAACAAGAATACTTTGATGATAGAACAGACCAAGTTCTATTTGATATAACCAATAAATACTTCGTAAAGTATTCTGCTGTTCCATCAGTTGAAGCACTTACCATTGAAGTAGGTAAGCAATCTACACTTAGTGATGATCAGTTCAAGCAGATTACCCAGACATTAGAATCATTCGATAAAGAAACAACTGAACTCGATTGGTTAGTAGACACCACAGAGAAGTGGTGCCAAGACCGTGCGATCTATCTTGCGTTGATGGAATCAATCAAGATCGCTGACGGTAAAGATACAAAAGTGAGTCCCGATGCTATACCTAGTATACTATCGGATGCTCTTGGGGTGTCGTTTGATAACCATATAGGACACGATTACATAGATGACTATGAAGAAAGATACGACAGTTATCACAGAGTTGAAACCAAAGTACCCTTTGATCTCGACTTCTTTAATAAAATTACAAAAGGTGGGTTACCTAATAAGACTCTTAACATCGCACTGGCTGGTACGGGTGTCGGGAAGTCTCTATTCATGTGCCATGTCGCTAGCTCCGTGTTGCTCCAAGGGAGGAACGTACTCTATATTACAATGGAGATGGCAGAGGAGAAAATTGCTGAACGAATTGACGCAAACCTCCTCAACGTAGACATACAGACACTATCACAGTTACCTAAGATAATGTTTGAGAATAAGATCACAGACTTATCTAAGAAGACACAAGGTAAACTCATAGTAAAAGAGTACCCCACAGCGTCAGCACATGCGGGTCACTTCCGAGCACTCTTAAATGATCTAGCACTCAAGAAAGCATTCAGACCAGAGATCATATTCATAGACTATCTAAATATCTGTACATCGCAGAGGTTTAGAAATGCGTCGGTCAATTCATATACCATGGTTAAGTCGATTGCGGAAGAACTCCGTGGTCTTGCAGTTGAGTTTAATGTACCACTCGTCTCCGCTACTCAGACGACTCGTTCTGGGTATGGGAGTAGTGATGTTGATCTTACTGATACAAGTGAATCCTTCGGTCTTCCTGCAACTGCTGATCTTATGTTTGCTCTTATTAGTACGGAAGAACTGGAAGAGCAGAATCAGATAATGGTTAAACAGTTGAAGAATAGATACTATGATCCTACTCTCAACAAAAGATTTGTTGTGGGTATTGACAGAGCAAAGATGAGACTGTATAATGTTGAACAAGAGGCACAGAATAACATCATGGACTCAGGACAGGTTAAACTGAATGATGATACTGTGAAAGTATTAACTGGTGCTAACAAACAAAAGTTCAATGACTTTAAGTTTTAATTATGATAGGAAAAGAAACACCACAGATCAAATACGATAGAGCACTGACTCTATTCGAGGAGTCAGTCATGGCACCTGATCATAAACTTAGAGGTTGTGCTCACAACCAAGGATGCTTCGATGAACTGATGGAAATCAGGGCACATGTGATCGAATATATAAAGACACTGAGAGAAGTCACACATCACACTAACGCTGATGAAAGTGATGAGATTGAAACCGCTAAAGTTATTAATGCTAAATCATGAAAAAACAAATTGATTTTAAACGTTACGAAGAATTTGTAGATGCTGTCACATCCGATTGTTCTAAAGATTTTGTCGATCTTGCTGATCGTCTGGTTGAACTTGACAGAGAAGGTGCCAATATTGAACGCCTTACCACTTCTGGGGTTGGGCTTGCTGCTGAGTCTGGTGAGTTTCTGGAAATCGTTAAGAAGATGGTCTTCCAAGGTAAACCTTGGAGCGACAGCAATAGAGAACATCTTATTATTGAGTTGGGTGACGTTCTTTGGTACGTAGCACAGGCATGTATGGCACTCGGTGTAGACTTTGAAGAAGTTCTAGAAATAAATGTCAAGAAGTTAGAGAAGAGATATCCTACAGGATCGTTTGACATATACAAATCAGAGAACAGAGCGTCAGATGACAGGTGATCTGTACGATGACATGGCAAAACTTAATTCTCTTTATGAAGAGATGATGTGGCCAAATACTGATGAGTTGGAGTTTGTTCCAGACTATAAGAACGATAGAATAATTATATACAACAAGTCTAGATCAGGAGATAATCCTTGGGTACAAATACATGGAGACGATTAACCTATTCCCTACAACGATAGGGAAGTTTAATTTAATTGACTATTCTGATTGGGTTGCCAAGAGATATGAGTATCATATGTTTGACCGTGGTCAGACAGGTGAGATAGATGGTAAGGTGTTAGTACACCTTGATCCACAGATGAATAGTTTCATGTTAGAAGTCAACGACTGTATAGATGAGTACCTAGGTGCCATGAATGTCAGTTATGATATACATTTTATGAAGACATGGTACGCAGTGAGTGGTGAGGATAGTTCAGTTCCTAATCATTGTCATGACCCTGCTCATATATCATGGGTGTATTACTTGGACACACAAGACCCACTATGCTTTACAAAGGATAGTCAGAACGAGTGGTTCCCACAGGCATTTGCTGACGCAGAAAAGAATTTTGTCAACACATGTGTCTGGGAGGAGAATACTAAGGAGGGTGACCTACTAATATTCCCTGCTAAACTGAAGCACATGACATATAATACTGGACACCGTTGGAGTCTAGCAGGAGACGTATTACTTACTAATCCAGATCTAAATAAAGAAGGAGGACTAACTCATCCACAATACTGGAAACAATTCTAATGGCAAATCTCAGTTACGGTGAAATGTTTAAAAATGGTGCACCATATGCGAACAGAGATGATATCCTCATCGAGAGGATTGCCAATGCCCAATTACTTAAGTTAGATAAGGACAAGGGATTTATAAAAGTATTTGATATCAAGGTAGTATTTCAAGACGGAAGTGAGTCAAATTATAATTGGAAAGACTTAAAGACAGACAGTGTAGTACGAGCATTAAAAGGAGACATGGCTAGTGCTTCCAATCAGACAGGTAATAAGAAGAAGTTATTAATGACAGGATCTAAGAGTGATCATGATGATTCATTGACAACTACAGTTAATATAACTCAACTAGAGAAGACAGAACACTTTGGTGGAGCACCAGCTGGAGGAACTAGAATCAACTTAGGTAATCAATATGAGACAGACTTAGGAGATAGTTTTCAAAAGTTTCAAGATCATGGTGGTAAGTATCCTGAGCATGTGACAGACATACTTAAAGCGATATGTAGTTCTAATCCTGGTACATGTTTTATTAAAGCAAAGGTAGAGGGTGGTGCTAACAAACCAAGACCCATGAAATATGATGGTAGTTTTTATATCTCAGCAGAGGGTAAGAAGACAACAGATATAGGTAAGACAGTTACAGATATTACAGTAACAATAGCTGACCCTCAAGGTAAAAATCAGAAAGACATATATCTATCAGTCAAGTATGGAGCTACACTATCGTTCTTTAACATAGGTGTGAAGGGTGGTAGAAAAAATTCATTAGAAATTTTCCCCACTAAAGATCTAGAGGATGGTAAACTACCACAGATGGGTAAGGACTTCCTAGATATGTTTAACATTAATCATCAGAAGTTCTTAGATACATTCCAGAAGTATGATCCTAATGACAAGACTCCTACAGTAGACGACTATCAAGAATCATATCAAATCAGAGGAAAAGCAAAGAGAAACTTAGAAGACTTTTGTGCCAGTGGTGTGGGTAAAGGTTATTGGATGGTACATAATGATGGCAGTACACTCCATGTATATGAAGTTAACGACCAGTATCTAAAGAGAGCTAGCTCACTGACCAGTCCTAACATAGGTATAGACTATGGTGGAAAGACTGGAGCTGGTAAGAGAGTCAACATTAACTTCTCTACCAGAGAGTATGACTTTAGTTTTAATATCAGATCCAAGACAGGTGGTGAAGTATATCCTGGCTATGCTAACGGAGACTATTTTAAAAAGTAATGGCAAACGTAACACAACTAAAACACTTAGAACATATAGAAGATGAGATGCTCAACTATGGAGTAGAGGGATGTCATGCTGCTGTGTCTGCTATGAAAGAAATGCTCCGCATGTTAGGTAAGAAACCTAGTAGTGGTTACATGCAAACTAAATGGGACGGTGCTCCTGCTGTTATATGTGGAGAGCATCCGTACACAGGTAGATTCTTTGTGGGAACTAAGTCTGTATTCAACAAGGAGAACCCTAAGATATGTTATTTTGATGAGGATGTAGACGCATTCTATGATGGTGATCTTGCTGATAAATTAAAAGCATCTCTAAAGTATTTCAAACAACTAGGTATCAGTGGTGTAGTACAAGGTGACTTGATGTTTACTGCTAAAGATAAGAAGACAGAGACTATAGAAGGTGAGAGCCTCATTACCTTTAGACCTAACACTATCACCTATGGAATACCAGTAGATAGTGACATGGGTAAGAAGGTATCTAAGGCAGATATTGGTATAGTATTTCACACACATTATAGTGGTGATGACCTTGCTACTATGCAGGCAGGAGCTGGTGCTGATGTCTCATCAGATATACAAGGGTGTGTAGTGATAAACAATGACACACCTATGGCAGACGTATCAGTTGATGTACAAAAACTAAAGAAGTTTGAAGCTAATCTATCTGTCATAGATCAGATGTGTAAAACATCTGGTAAGTTCTTAGATCATATCGTTGACAACATAGGTACTACAGGTAACAAGAAGTTCCATGTAGCATCCTATCTCAAACAGTTCTTCAATGCGGAGATCAAAGCATCACGTAGGATTACCGATCCTAAGATAGCACTCAAGTCTCTTGGTGCTTTTTACCATGAGAAAATGAACAAAGAAGTTGCTAAGATGAAAAGCGTTCAGAAGATAGCAGAGAAACGCAATTTTTTATACAGTGGTTTGACATACCTAGAAGATAATGAGAAAGAGTTTCATGCTATGTTCGCACTCTATAGAAAGATACAAGAGAATAAACAGATAGTCATTGATGCTCTTGATAACTTAGAGTCATTCAGAACATTTGTACAGACTGAACAGGGGTACAAGGTTACCGCACCAGAGGGGTACGTTCTACATCACAATGGAGACATGATCAAACTTGTAAATAGAATTGAGTTCTCTTACATCAACTTCACACTGGCAAAGCAATGGAGATAGTAGATTATAAATGCGTATACTTCACCTTTGGTAGGTTCCAACCGCCTACGATAGGGCACGAGTCGAACTTCAATGCTGTAGCAAACAAGGCTGGAAAGTGTGACTGGTACATCTATCTCTCACAGACACAGAAGAAAGGAACTGATCCTCTATCACCTGATAGGAAACTACACTATGCTAAGAAGATCTTTCCTAAACTAGCGAAACAGATACGCAGTGGACCCCGTGATCCTGTCGGTGTACTGAAAGAGTTACAAACACAGGGTTATGACGATGTTGTTCTCGTAGTTGGTAGTGATAGAGTATCAGCAATGCAGTGGATTAAAAGATACAATGGTAAGGACTATACATTCAGAAAATTAGATATAATATCATCAGGTGAACGTGATGCTGACGGTGATACTTTCAGTATTTCTGGGACAAAAATGCGGAGAGCAGCAGCAGCGGGAGACTTCGATTCATTCAGAGCAGGTATACCAAAGAGTTTAGGACTGCAGGAAACGCGGAATTTAATGGATGAAATAGCAGAACTGTTATAAATAAAACTGTAATGAAATTAGAGTTTGATGAAATCTTTCAGCGATTTCAAAACGATACGTAAAGAGGTCAAGGATCAGAACGTCCGTGATCAATATTATCGTGAAGAAATTTACAAGGTAGGTGAGTGGGTACTCACTGAAAAGGATAACGTAGGTAAAATCATACGTAGAGGTCCTAACTACCTTATATGTTTGACAGCTGAGGATGTAAAGTTCCGTACATGGGTCAAGGACGTTAAGGAAGTCTTTGAGATTGGTACGGATGCCTATAGGCAATATGTTATGTCGTTGACACCTGGTCAGAAGGTACAGAAACCTAGAGGCACAGATAAAGTCGACCAAGTAATACCAACAGACCCCAAAAAAGATAAGATGGACAACCATGAATCCCTAGTTCAAGCCGCAGTTCAGGCATTGAACGAGTACTCACCAGTACCACCAACAAAGAAGACACCTGTCGGAAGCGAAGGTACAGCTAACAAGAATCCTAAAGGCACTGGCGGTGCTAAAGGTGTAGGTGGCGGTGATGCACCTGGCATGAAGATGGCAGAACCAAAAGGTACAAAGGGTAAACCAACCATCAAGAAACCTAAGCATGCATGTGCTACTAAGGTTGAGCATCCAGAGTGGGGAGAAGGAAACTGCATCAAGGAGATGCATACACTAGACGAAGAAGGTAATGTATCACATTACGACATCATGTTTGAGCATGGTCTAGAGCAGAACGTAGCAGTACAGACTCTAAACGTCACACTGTCTGAGTATCATGAACACGCAATTAATGATGACAAGAACAAAGAAGTTCTTGATGAGAAGAGTCTTGATCCAGTCAACAAGGTGGCAGTAAAGAAAAAGTTTAAGAATAGAAAAGATAAAGACTTAGATAATGATGGTGATACAGATAGCAGCGACAAGTATCTACACAAGAGAAGAAAGGCTATCTCTAAAGCGATGGCAAAGGAGCATCATGAGAAGGACAACGATGGAAAGGTTGTACCACATGACATCACAGATGAGGAGAAAGACAAGACTCTAGGCACAGGTTCAGGTGCTGATGCTACTCCTAGTTCAGTAGAAGAAGGTAAGAAAGGTCTCTGGGATAACATCCATGCTAAGAGAAAGAGAGGAGAAAAGAAAGCAAAGAAAGGTGACAAGGACTATCCAAAGACACTCAATGTAGAGGGTAGCATGAAGACAGCACGTAAGAACGTTGGTGCATCTACTTGTTGGGATGGTTACAAGGCAAAAGGAACCAAGAAGAAAGGTGGTAAGACAGTTCCTAACTGTGTTAAAGAGTTCTCTGAGTGGAGAAAGTTAACTGAAAAAAAGTAGTAGGTCCTGTTGAGATAATGCCTGAGATCGACGATGCCGATGGATCTCAACCGCACCTCAAAGGGGACAAGAAAATGCCCAAGGTACCTAAAGAGAAGGTAAAGGA
>VMHT01200272.1_pt1 | contig 18302 bp, 7 predicted proteins | sample 4693611 | NCBI WGS metagenome assembly VMHT01 (sample SAMN12280063, study PRJNA550983) | marine metagenome | isolation source: seawater sampled from same location over 5 years 0.02-0.2 micron viral filtrate | place: USA: collected off the coast of southern California halfway between the port... ...
TCGTTATGGAATGTAGAAATACCATCGACATCTAATATGTTATTAAGAGTTGTAGCAAGGTCAACGTCGAGTGTACTGTTGAAGGTGACACCACTGTCTACGTCAAGAGTACCATCTGTGTGTACGTTACCATTGTCTGTGTCTACATCAAATACGCTAGTACCACCAGCAGTTTGAATATCAAATTTCTTATTGTCTGCTTTTATGATTACATTGTCAGTTATAGTTGTTTCTAACTGAACATCTAATGTACCTTCAATAACTGTATTACCGTTATCTGTATCAACTGTAAACTTATCTACACCAGCAGCAGTCTGTATATTGAATGATTTATTATCTGCCTTGATAATTACATTGTTATTAACTTCTGACTGTCCTGCGATAGTAACAGTACCACCAATGTGTGCGTTCTCAGAAAGTCCAAAACCACCAGTTACAACCAATGTACCTGATGTTGTTGATGTTGAACCTGTGTTTGTTGTTAGTCTGAGGTTACCAGCAATGATAGGAGCGTCAGTACCAGTAAAAACTTCACTCGTGTTAGTCGCGTTGTAGAGGAAGCGATACCCACCAGTGCCAGACCACATGTTAGAGTTCGTGTAATCTTCGTCCCATCCATAAAATCCTGTCCTTGCTTGTGCATCATAATATGAAAACTCGACACCACGATCTTTATTATCATCCGATACAGGTGCAGTATCTCCACCCAATACGATGACAGGATCATCAACAGTTATCGTAGTTGAGTTAACAGTAGTGGTTGTACCATCTACTTGTAAATCACCACGAATCTGAACTTTACCAGCAGCAGTATCGTCGTCACCTGGATCCAAGATCATAGTAACAGCAGTGCTACTTAGAGTATCATCTTGGAATTGGAAACCTTCTACGTTTACTCTATTAGAAACGTTAGTTGCATTGATTGTGATATCATTTTCTGATGTGATATCAATCTTTGCATTACCACTACCAGCATTTGTGGAGTTGATTAAGAATGTTCTGTCACTAGAACTGTTCTGAGTTAACTGGAATGTTAAATTACCATCACCAGTCTTATCAAGTGTCTGTGCAGATGAACCATCAAGTGTAATGTCAGGATCACTATAATATGATCTGACGTTGATGTCAAGTTCTCCTGCTCCACTATCACCAGTGTTATTAGCACCAACTAATAGGTTGCCACTGGTGTCATTTACTTTAATATAATTTAAGTAATTAAATCCTCTATAACCAGTAGTTGCTGTCAACTCCTGATCTAATTCAAAGTTCTCTAAGGTGTTGCCATCAGCAAAACCAATTCTATTATTTTGTAGTTGTGTATTATCTACCCCTGCCTGTGCAATAGTAACGAAACCACCTTCGTAGTTACCCGCACTATTCCATGCTGTTACGTCAAAGTCTTCTTGGTTGAATGATGCTAAACCTTTCTGTGGACTTATAGCAGATCCGAGATATCTCCAAGATCCTGTATCACTGGTATCGGTGTGTGTAGGTTGACTGCCACCACTGTTAACAGCAAGGATAGCCTCATAGAGGCGATCATTCGAGTTTTTAACCTTTGAATATCGTGCATAAGTTGTTCCTGAGTCCCATAGTGCTGATTCAGTACCCTGTGTCGCAGTAGCGATAGGTGCTGTTGCTGCATATGTTAGTCTACCATATCTATCTACTGTAAAGTCAGGTGTATTTACTGTTTGGTGAATACTACTTGTCTCTGATACAGATAACTGTGGTTGATCTAATGATATAGATGCTGTTGGGTTGTATGATCCAACAACAACTGGGGTATCTGCGAGTCCTACTTGTGGATCTGATGTCACACCACTACCATTGGTCATGACAATCTGTCCTGACGCACCAGTTATCTGTCTAGTTACAGCAGTTCCTGCACCTGTTCTAGCAAGAATACCAGAAGAAGTAATACCAGCAAGTGCAATTAGATCAGGGTCACTTGGTGTCGCGTCAGTAATTCCATATCCCGCTAGTGTTGTAGGGTTACTAGCAGTGGTAACACGACCACGAGAGTCAAGTGTTACTTGTGTATATACTCCTGTCGCTGATAAATTATTTGCATCGTAATGTGGAAGACCTGGTGCGTAGTTTAGTTCAGCAGTAATGTTGATGTTTGCAGAACCATCAAAACTAGCAGAACCAGTCATGTCACCTGTTAGGGTGAATGATCTAGCGTTAGCAAGTCTAGTAGCAGTAGCAGCGTTACCAACGAGAGAAGCAGTAATGGCACCCGCTTCAAAGTTACCGTCAGCGTCACGCTTAACAAGTGTATTTGCAGTATTACTTTCTGTTTCTAATGGACGTTCATATTTCAGTGAGTTCCATGGTGTAACACCATCACCAATTTTCAGACGAGAGGTATCTAGTTCGATACCTAGTTCGCCCTGTGCTAGTATTGGGTTGACGTTTGCCCACTGCTGTGCACCGTCACGTCTTAGTTGTAGTCTATTTGCCATTGTTTATACGATTAACGCAAGAAGCGCAGGGTCTCCTGTTTATTTATACCGCAAACAAAAGAGGACCCGAAGGTCCTCAGGTATCTATTCGGTTGTTTCAACAGAACTTGGGGTTCCTGGTGCTTCCTCTGCTTGTCCTTCTGGTGTATGAGGGTAGAGGTATTGTAATGTTTCTATTGCTCCTAACAGTTTGAGAGCAGTAGTTTCATTATCTCTAATCTTTGTACTTAATGATTTGTTTTCATCAAGTAACGCTTGGTAACGAGATTGGAAATTCGTTAGTAGTTCATCGGGTGAACTGTTTTCCTTCACATCAACTGTCATTGTTCTTTGTTAATAAGTTTCAGTAGTAAATTTTTGATGTCAGAAACATCTGTTTTAAGATCATGTACCTCACCTTGCAGATCAGTAAACTCTCTTTTCTTCTTTTGTCTTTGAGTATATGACTGCATATATTTATCGTACTCGTCAGAGTCCTTATATACAATCGCATTGCTTTCTGTGTCACGAAAGTAACCAGTGTTTTCTTCACCCTCAACAGGTAGAAATCTTGGTTTATCCATTATGATGCAAAGGCAATAGCACGAAGATCTTTCATAAGAGGAACCTTCGCTTGGTTTCCTGACTTCATAACAATCTTGATCTGGAATGCTTGGAATTCCTGACCTTCAACTGTGTACTCGAAGTCTTCCCACTCTTCCTCACCTACATTGGTTGAACCAATATCAGGTACTGGAATCTTGACAAATCCAACTTCATTCATTGGTTTGTCTGATCCTGCCTTTTGAGTTCTGTAATAGACATCAATAGTAGAATCTCCATAACGTTGCATTGAAAGCATAAGACGTATACTTCTTGATATATTAGCAAGTTTTGCTATCTTAGTCAAGTAAACTGCCTCGTTCTGATCACCACCAGATAGTAATGAAACATCTGTGCTAGTATCAATTTCGCTTTGTATACCTAGAACTTGTGGTCCACCTGGCCATCTGTTGACTCTGTTTGATGTAGTAATCACTGACACACGATCAAGGTCAATCATAGGAGTTAGATTATCCTTCTCTGTTGTCATATTGATTCTCATAGTCAGAGACTTAGCACCTTCTAGTTTGTTTGCCTCGTTGATGTTAGACGCGATAATTCTAGGATTATCATAGTAATTTGCTTGGTTTAACTGAATCTCATCATACTGCCCATTGTTAACAAATGATGCTTGATCTACCACTTGACCACCATTACCTATTGATGTACCAGATGTGGTATTCAAGGTAGGATTCACATCAGTTTCTTTGAATTGTAGAATCTGAATAGTAGGTGTGATAAGTTCAAATGGTATATTCTGTGATGCACTTACATTAGATCCACCTGTTGCTATACCGACAGTTGAAACCGAAGTTGTAGTAAGTGAGTAAGTATCAAGAGTAGGATCTCCAATAGCAGTATGAATCTTATTGATTTCTGTTAGTGGAATACCATCAAGGTTGTAACATCTTACTGTTGTCTCTGACGGCCAAGTGAGTGCTGCACCAGTGTTCATAGTTGCAGAGGTAATTCCTCTACCAGATGGTGACACAGTGATCTCTTTACCATTATCTGATATTGCTGAGTAAGATATAATCTCTTTTGCAGCAACAACATGCATAATGGATCTCCATGCTTCGGTAGCATCATCGTCACCACCAGGAGGTGATGGAGGATCAAGAGCAAGTGAGTTGGAATCTTCACCAACTAACATTACGTATCCTGGGTTAGTCGTACTAATAGGTTTACCGTTAACAATCTTATGGAATGAACCAGCATTGTTAACTGATAGTGTAGTAGCAGTAGATGATAAGTTAGATGTCAGTGTAGTTGATGGTATCTCAGAGATAACATTTCTAATCTCTACATTGTTCGATCTATTGTGCATACCGTGGTTTGGATGGAAGACAATAATTTTCTTGTCCCCTGCCCTTACGATTGGTTGTGTGACTGGATAACCGTTATAGTTATCACCACTATATGATGTACTTGTTATAGTAGCAGATACACCACCAGGTTCTGTTAGGGTGTCGTTAGAAACATCAAATGCTTTGTCCACATAGTTTGCTATAACAGTTGTTGTACCTGAGTCATATGAAGTAACCGTTGCGGTTGCACCAGATGACGAACCTGTAATTACATCACCAACTTCAAACACACCGTTAGATATTGCCGAAAGAACAATAGTAACAGATGATTGTGATGACTTCATTGCGTTGGTAATATTACCAGAGTTATCTACAATACCTTGTACAAAGGTACCACTGATATCCGTAACAGTTAGGACTTGTGGATCTGATGTAGAATCAAATTCTAGTACAGTACCCTGTGCATTAGATGGAGATTGAATTAATCTCGCACCAACTGTAAATGCATAAGTTGTACCAGTAGCAAGTGTGATAGTTTGCTTAGGTTGTATCGTTGTAATTGGATTATTGACCAAAGACCCAAGACCATCATTACCAGCACCTAGTGATGCGTTGTTGAATACAGCACTACCAGTTACACTTGTATTGAACTTCGCTCTATAAAGATTGAATTTCAAATCTTCATATTGGTCAGCAGTCCATGTAGATGCGTTCTGTGATTTGAATAACACACCAGCATAAGGTTGTTCAGATATAGTTCTTGTACCTGTGATATCAATATCACCCATACGAGAGATCCATACCTTATATTCATTAGAGTCAGAGAATAGAACAAAGCAATGCTCTTCTGATTCTGGAATGTAAACAGGTGCTGGGAATTCAAACTTAGTTGCAATAGATGCGTTTTCCGATATTTCGACCTGTGATGGTACCAATGTACAGTCAGAGAAAGGTAGAATATCCTTAGTAGGATAACCATTCTCCATAGGTCTTATCTGCATTGATATAGGAATTTTCTGATCCTTAGTTGCAAAGTAAATATCAACACCAGTTACAAACATACCACCTTGTGCTTCAAGTAAGAATGATTGTGCTAGTGGATCCCACCAACCAACCTGTCTTGTATTGGTACGAACTGATCTAACAGTTCTGGTATCATTTACAGTATCACGAACGATTGATGCATTTCTAACAGCAAGAACGTTCTCTTGTAAGGTATTCAGTGTACCCCTTGCAGTGTATTCTGCCTCAGCAGCAGAGTCTACTGCACCTGGTAATCTACTATCTGAATCAGAAGATGTCAGACGCATAGTTCTAGAACCAGTTGCCCACCTTGGGTTCGCGTCTCGTCTTGGGTTAGGTATGAAGAATGTTCCTTTAACTATACCCAAGAGGTCGGAGATGAGACGACGATCTTTGACAACAGCACGAGCACCAGATGTTCTACCTAGTAATACTTCTCCCACTGCTATATTTCCGTAAGAGTCTCCTCTTGTTTGTTTAGCAATCTCAGTTGTATCAATATTTAAGACTGCTGTCTGTGATGCATAAGAGTCAGGAAGTACATCGTTAGTTGATGTATAAGGGTTAGTACTTAAAGCATCATTAGGTGCTACAACTTTTAAACGACAACCTGAGTTCAAACCAATAACGGTTTCACCAATAACAAATGGTGTCTCATTTGTCTTAGGATCTTCTGTTGAGTTCTTAACTAATTCAATTAGTTTCGGAGTAATATAATTCATTATATTATCACCATCAAAGAATCCATACATTCTTGTTTTTGGTTTGATACGTTCTACATCAAATGCTACGTTTCTAGATCTGATCCATGGTATGAATGTGCTATCAATAACACTATCACCAAGAGATCTTCTATCTACCCTAGGTACAACTCTAATACGAGTACCAGATCTTACCTGATTACGAGTAGTAGTAATAGTCTCACCTTGTAACACACGTCTAGGTGTACCACGAGCAAATGTTGTTTCTCTCCACTGTCTAGTCTCAGAAACTGCGGTTCCAGTCCAGTTAGTTCTCCATGCATTCCATTGTACAGGAGCAAATCCAGCATTGTTAGTTCTGAACCTACGTCTTGTTGCAGCGAAGTTACCTTCAATAGATGTAACTCTTACAGGAGCACGTCTTGTATCTGTCCAGTCATCAGATGCTGGAAGTAAATCAATACGTCCTATGAATGTGAATACGTTAAATGGGTTAACGTTCTCCATTCTAGAAGCGTAAGGTTGGATGATAATTGCTTCTTCTGTATATGGAAGAGTCAATACGTTAGCACCTGTCTTACCAGCACGAAGTACTCTGGCACTGTGGTCTGCTATGTTACTTGATAAACTGCTACTGAATTCAAGAGTTATGTTTGATGTATAATGTGAAGGACGTAGTACACCACTATTAAAGTCCATCGAACATTTGAAATCAGGATTTTCTATTGCAGATGTAGAATGATCTGTAAAGTCATCTACCATGAAACCGTTCTTCAATCTATCAAAACCATCAGAGTCATACGCTCTTGTATTTCTAGCGTCTGATTCTAGTAATGATAGTGAAGTATAGTATTCAAGAGACTGCAAACGTCTGTCCATGTTACCTATGTCTTCCATAGTGTAACGACGTTGTTGATGTAATGTTATAAGAATATCTTCGTTTACATCATACACATAAGGGTCATATTGAATTTTAGCAATAAGCATTGCCTTATCAATATTATCTGCCTCTGGGGGATCTTCATTAGGTACACCCATTGATAGTTTTAATTCACCATCATGTGTCATGAAGAGTTTGTCTTGACGTGGTAGATAGTAGTCGTAGTCAGCACGGAAGAATTCTTCTACTTTTGGTATATTAAAAATAGTAGAACCACCAGCACCACCTGTGCTTGTAAATACACGAGAGTCGAAGTCAAGAGACTTACAATTCGTGAAGTACGGTTGTTCCACAGTACCACTGCCACTAGCAAGTTCACCAACACCAGGACGGAAATCGAGTCCATCTGTTAAATTTTTAGAGTTACGTTCGCTTCTATACTTTGGTATTTCAGAGAAACCGATTCCAGAGTAAGATTGGTTAGAGAAATAGTCACCAGATGGTTCGTGTATGAAGTAATCAAACACAACAGCGAGTTTTCTCTTTGGTTCGCTAGTACCTGGTTTTCTAAGTATCTTAGATACACCATACATAAATGGTGTTTGGTTTGAATCTAATTCATATTGTCCTGTGATATCTCTGGAACCTTTGATTACAGATCCATCTCCGTCAGCAATAATACCAACCAAAGCGTTTAAGTCAGCATCAAAACCATTGATGGTTTCACCAGTTCCGAAGAAATCAGAACTAAGAGGAACAAGATAGAGTCTATTATTATTTGAGTTGAATGATACAACACGCCCTCTTGCACCTGATGTTGCTCCTACAATAACACTTCCATTTTCAAAGAAGACGTTTTCTGTAAGTACAACATAAGGAACTTGTGCATCATTATCATCTTCTGATTCATATACAGCATGAATTTTATATACATCATTTAATGCAAATGATATTTCTTCATCTTCAATACGAGTACCATATAAGTTACCAAAGGATAGACCGTAATTCATTACGTCATTCTGTTCTCTGGTTCTTATAACCTTCATGGTTCTCATCTTAGCAGCAGTCTTAATTTTCTTAGAGACTGTGTTCACAGATACAGCAGCAGTCAATGTAACACGAGTAATGTTAGAAGCACCACCAGAACCATTGTTCATTCCAGTGATTTGTAATGACTGTCTGTTAGCACCAAATGTAACTGAGATAGTAGGAGAGTTCTTAGTTGACTCATTCTCTATATCAACATTGACACCTGGGGTCCAACCATATCCAGTATGAGAGTTGGAACCAGTAACGATAGTTAAGTTATAGTTCTCATTATCTAATGTAGCAAACTGTTCGTTCTCTGGTAGTGTAAATGTAACGTCACCAGATGATAACTGTTTGTTATAGAATGTTTTGATTGATGTGAATGATTCGTCAGCAATCGACTTGATTGCTTTCTTAGGCATATCAATTACAAGTTCACCATCTCTTGTATTCTTCTGTGTGAAGACAGGACGTAAACGTGTAAACTGACTTGCGTTGTATTCAGCATCTACTATGGTACCTTTTGTTAGAGATGAATCTAACACAGCAGTTTGTAATCCAAAATCAAATACAGGAGTTAGACCAGTATTTTTTCTGTTAGTAGCAGTTACTGCAACGTTACCAGCAGTAATTCTTGCAACTCTTAATGATACTTGACCTTTATTAGTAGTAGCAATAGGTGATATAACATCACCAGGTCTAAGATCAGCACCGAATACAGTATCAAAACCAGTGATCTTCTTAGTAGAAGATGCTTGGTCAACTGTAATTGTTTTACCAATTAATGATAGTGATTCATTTAATGCTAATGATGCTGTGAATGTTACCGTAGTATTTGTTGCTGGATCAGCATATCCAACTACCTGACGTACATCAGATTGTTCATAGTTGAATATAGCAGCACATGTATCTAATACACGACCGTCTCTTTCAATAACCTCACCGATTTGAAACTCACCAGATACCTGATGAACTAATGCATAGTCACCAGATGCTTCATATACATATCCTCTCGCACCAGATGAACGTCCTACAAGAACCTCACCGTCAGTGATAGTCTGTGAACTTGCAAAGTTAATTGCAGTAAACATCTGTATATCGAATAAGAACAAGTTATATCTAGATCCATCAGTTTCTAGTTGTAAAACTCTTGCCTTACCAATTCTATTTCCTTGTGCAGTATTAGCAGCACCAGTTCCTAACCAGTTGTCTCTAAGATCAACAACCTGATAGCAATTAGTAACACCCTCTCCTGCAATGCTTGGCCATCCCCATATATCATAGACTTCAACAGACTGTGATAATTCAATAGGAATGATTTGGTTTTGACGACCTATGAATGTTCTTGGTTTAGGTGTATCAACATATGATGCAGCAAGTAAAGAAGTTCTATAACCTTTTACATATGCTTTTCCTGGTCCTATTTCTAGTGCTGCAAAGTTGTCACTAGCAACTTGCTCGGCAGATGATGAAGTTCCTGGAAGGTAAACACCATTGTTAAATTGATCATTAAGATGTTCTCTTGCACGAACCTCGAATGTGTCGACCACAAAGTCGCCATTGGTTTCAAACGTTCTTCTAGCAATAGATTTTTCAATTTCATTATACTCTGTCCTGTCTACGAAGTTTTCAACAACTGAATTTCTGATACGAAGTAGTTCGATAAAGTTTTTATCGGTAGTATCAGTAATAGGTTTCTTAACTAACTGCGTCTTAATTCTAAATCTATGTGCACCAGGGGCAGAATAGTTAGATGAACCAATAGCGTTATCTGTTAATGATGGATCGTCTTCTGGCGTGATGATAGATTCTGATACATCAAAACCAACCCTATATGATGGGTTGTTATCATACTGTTCTAATATAATGTACTCAGTTGGGATATCTACAAAGTGACCTCTGATGAAGTATACACCTTCACTGATATATGCAGCAGATCCAATGCTAGTAGAGTTTACTGGAAGTAACTGTGCAAATGGTGATCCAACTTCAATCAAACTATTTCCGAAAGTTATCTCGTTCTCACATATTAACTGTTCATTATCTTGGAACTTCTTAACACTAGCATTTGATGTAGTGTCTCCTGACTCAACATACTTTACATAGAATGTGATATATCCTCTTGTACTTGTAGTTGCTGGAACAGAGAAAAGAATCTTTGCCTTGATGCCAGTGGTAAGACCTTCTACAATTTTTCCTGCTAACTGTGTACGATATGTCTCTACGTCTACTCCTAAGAATGACTGCTGTATTATTAAACAGTCTACATTAAGGTCATATCCAACTTGACCTGGGATAACCATCGCACCTTCTTTGAAGAGGTGGGACCCCATTGCTTCCACTTGGTTCTGCAAAATAGATTGCAGCGTGGTAAGTTCTCTCGCTTGGATTGGAAATCCTGGTCGAAAGAGAACTCTATAAAAGTTTTTGTCCTTATCAAAGTCGTCAAAATAAGGGGCAATATTCAGATTGGTATTCTGTGGCATCTTAGAACTCGATTACAATTTTAATATCTTCAATTTGGTCACCAGCACGAGAGATAGCACCTCTGTTATCTATGTAGATGATCTCTCCTGAGTTAGGATCAATCTCTGGTTTCGCATAACCATTAGTAAAGGACATACCTAAGTCGTATTCAGTGTTGTTAATGACTCGGGTCGAGACACCAGATACAACTGGGAAGTTGATATCGGGGTCAGCGGATGTACCAGAAGTAGCACCTGTTAAAGGGTTACCTCCTTCAAATTCTGTTAAGTTACCAGTAATTTCTGGGAACACACCATCAATTCTATTTTGATAATACTTCAAAACTTTCGTTGTGGTGTTCCATGATATAACTCTACCCCTAGCAGTCACCTGTTGTCCACCAACAGTTCTTGACTGTGTGATGATCTCATCAGTTGAGAACGAACCTGTAAAGGTTGGTGAGAATATAACAGCACGAGTAGCAGACAGCGTAATAGCAGATGTCAGTTCAGTCGTACCATACTGGTTTGGGTTAATAACAAGACCAATACGACGGTAATCGTTATCAGTTGGGAAGTCACCTGATCCTTCATCATAGGTGAACTTCGTATTGATCATAACTCTATAACCACCAAGTTCTTTGGTAGGATCAGAACCATGACCTAATTCTGGGGGAATGATAACGTCAATAGCAGCACCAGTACCTGTACCAGCACCAATACCATTAACCTCATCAATGATAATCTTACCGAAGGTGTAACCAGAACCACCAGATGTTACAGTAGCGGATACAACCTTACCACCATCAACAACAAGTGAAACTCTACCACCAACTCCATCACCTTTGATCGGTACGTTTTCATATGTACCGTTGTTATATCCAGTACCAGATGCTTGGATAACAACACTATCAATCTCTCCACCAACAGCGTCACCTGTAACAGCAACGTCGGAAAGCACAGGCATATAATCGTTCGAGAAGAACTTTAAAACCTGACCAACAGGAATCGTGTACAAATACTTCCAACGATAACCATCAGAAGTTGTAATAATAGATGTAGATGTACCAGTAGGTTCAACAGTAGAAGGTTTACCGTTGGGGTCACTGGGTGATGTACCGTTATAGATGCACTTGTATGTCTGATACTGTGAGTTTACAACGTAGAAATCTGCGTCATATAACTTGGTCGCACCAGAAGATGCAGTCTTGGTTGAACTATAATCATGACGATACATGTCATATACATATCCAAGTCCACCAGTGGTTTGCTCTGGTGGTGTCCAGTCAATACGTCTTACAACTTGAATTGTATCGTTTGCTAGAACTCGCTTCAATGAAATCATATCAGCAAACGTATCACTAAACTCTTGGAATGAATCCACAGGAGTTGGTGGTGCGTTTTCGTTATCCCATTCTTGGGGTCTACCTATAAAGACGTATAAACGGTCTCTATTGGATCCTGCTGCTAAATCGGATTGAGTCGCATCAGCACCCTCCAAAGACTTAATGAATCTTTTAGCAGTAAATATTCTAAATTGGTCGGTGAGAAGTGCCATGGTTTAGTTTACCTTCCTTTTATTTATAGTGGTTACTCTTGTTCTTTTTTGACAAGGTTAGTATACTCTTGCGATACGAACACACCAGACGCACCAGAAGTGCCTCCATTTAGCGTATCGGAAGTTGTAAATTTGTAATTTGCCCCTGAGTTAGTGATAGTTCTTACTTGTAGATATACAAATCCAAATGCATCAGCAGCAGATTGTTGGGCAACTACAATCCCAGTAACACTGGTTGTTGAACCAGTTACTGTCTCTCCAACTAGATAGTTTCCAGATAGAGATTTTAGTTTAATAGTCGATTGTGATTGATGTTCAACACCATCGTCCAGTGCACCAGCAAGTGATACGGATGCAGTTAAAGGAACTAAACTTGAATCATATAAGGTGTCTGCTTGCTGGAACAGTGTAGTATTCTGTCCACCAACAGTTTCTTCAATACCATATAGTGACGATGCTACACCACCATCAAGACTAATTTCATTTTCATAATCTGTACCAGTATTTACTAGATCAGGTATACCATCACCAAGACCTGATAGTTCATCATCATCTTCAAATCTCTTTCCTTCTAATACACCAAGAGGACTCTCGAATGTAACAATAGAAGATGTCTCATCATCAATAAGAACGTGTGGTGCTTCACCTGTCTCAGTAGATGACGCAGTACCACCAATGAATTGGATTACAGCAGTTCTTTCATTAGATCTACCACCATCAATGAATGCTAATTCGTCAACTTGGAATATAAGGAATAGTTCTCTTGTCTCTGGACGCCAGTCATATACGATAGAAACCTTGTTAGTTTTGTCTTCTTGAACTCTTCTAACACGGTCAGATACAGTAAAGTTATAACGAGAAATACCTGTTGAAGGATCATCAGCAAGATTATCAAGAATTACACGCTGGTCATAACGGAAGTTAATACCTCTGTCACATCCAGTAAATGATATACCAGTCTTACCTGTATATCTAACAATCTCTCTACCAATTTGAAACTTACCAGATCCAGGGAAAGCAGCAGTTGTCTCGACATATACTGTTGTATCAGTTGGAGTAGCATCTCTAATTAATGCAGTTATCTCGAAGAAGGAAGATACTAATGATGTTCTATTTCTTTGAGTACGTATTAAGTTAGTGTCTCTTGTAAAGATTACACTAGGGGGAGATGTATATCCACCACCAGGATTCAATACATTAATTGCAGTAATCTTACCAAGATTTATTTCTGCCTCTGCCTGAGCACCAGATCCACCACCACCAATAAGTTGAATAAGTGGAGGTGTCTCAAAGAACTCACCAGGATTTGATACTCCTATACTTTCAATAGTACCAAACTGATTTACCTCACAAACACCAGTAGCGTTTTGTCCACCACCACCAGATATAACAACAGTGATATCCTCAGCAGTATATGATCTACCATTGTTCTCAACAGCAAGACCAGTTACCTGTCCAACAGTAGGAATAAGTTCAGCACCAGATCCACCACCACCTTCTAATCTAGCACTTGCTGAGAAGTAACCATCGCCAGGTTGTGTGACTTGGATATAACTGATAGAACCAGCGGGTTGTAATACAGTTCCTTGTTGATCTACTATATCATTTTCATTCAATATAATATTAGCATTTGCCTGCACAACATTTGCTTCATCTGATTCAATAAGAAGTCTTAGTGGGTTGTATCCTTCACCTGGATCTATAACATCCACTGAAAGAATTTCACCATTGTCAGCAATATTTGCTCTCAATACAGCATCCCTAATAGGAGTACCACAGTTACCAATACTTAATTTAGGGGGATCGGAAGCACTGTAACCTGACCCAGGGGCAGTCACAATAACATCCTTCACACCGTACACACTATTGAATACAGGTTGAATTGATGCTCCGCTTCCAGGTACTGTTCTTGGCATTATACTACTACGATGTCTCCTTTCATGTTACCGTGAATTGTGCACTGATAAACATATGTTGTACCAGCAGCAAGTGTTTGTGGCACTGTCCAGAATTGTTGATCGTTAATAGATCCAGTAGTTCCAGTTATTGCTGAACCACCATCGGAAACTCTAAGTTCTAATGGATGACCTGATCCAGTTTGATTATCAAATCTATATGTGAATCCTCTGTACACATAGATTGTTGAATCACTACCATTGCTCAGCCCAGGACCGTTAACCAAATAGTTGTTTGATGTGCCATCTGATGTGAACGCATAACTCAATACAGGTGATGCTGCTGCTTCATATGCACTAGCACCTTTGAATAATGATTGTCCCTCTGACGCACTTGGTAGAGCAACAGTGTTTGTAATTGTTAAAGTGTTACTTGAAACCGCAGTTGTAATACCTGTTCCACCAACTATGTTCATAGTTGAGTCAGCAGCAACACCAGTATAAGACCCAGTTGATGCAGCAATAGTTTTAATAACATTCTGTATTACGTTAGGTGAGTCATTGGTAAATGTAATAGCACCAGCGTTTGCGTTTGTGGTGATTCCAGTTCCACCTGTGAATGTTAAGGTATCAGTTGTTGTCGTTGCAGATATATTTGCGTTGTCAGCACCTAGTGTTACAAATACGTTTTGATCAGCAGCACCCAGTGCACCTGTCATATTAATAGTTAATGTATCTCCTACAAGTGCAGTTGAGATATTTGTACCACCAGCAATAATTAAAGTATCGTTTGCAGCGGACGCAGTTGTTGATCCTGTGTCAGCATCAACAGTCTCAAATAAGTTTTGTGTGGTTCCACCACCACCTCCACCAGACTGTTGGTCATTTGCTGGTTCCCACTTACTATTAGCAGCAACCCATTTAAGAACCTGTCCATCAGAAGGACCACCGTTAACAGTTGTATCAACGTCAGCAAGAACACTAATGCTGCTGGTTTCATCAACAAGAGGAACCCATGCAGCAGCATGAGCGAAGTAACCTTTACCTGTACCATGTACATGTGCAAACATACCATGTTGGTTTGTTGCACTAGGAAGGTCTGCTTCTGTTGCATATGGAGCATACCAGTTTAGATATCCAGTAGTTCCATCAATAAATGTATATGCTGATCCAGAACCTCCTGCTCTAAAACTGATTGGACCAGTTCCAGTTTGATGTATTGTTATCCCATCTGTGCCATCTGAAACAATATCATTTCCATTCGTATCTAAATTACTACTTAATAGATTATAATCAGATCCTCTAAATGCAGGAGATGGAGATGTTGTCCATTTAAGAACTTGTCCCTCAGTGATTCCAGCACCAATGTCAATAAGGACATTCGTAGTGTCCCCTAGTTTGTCGTAAATTTCTGTGAAATTGGAATTCGCCTTGATAGCACCATCACGCAGGGTATCACCTGTGCCATCATTAGCGGAAGAACCAATACCAATCGTCTGTTTAGCCATCTTTTTACAGTTTGTACAGTTTTATTTATGTGGCGTCGAAGGAAACTTGTGTGCTATCCAACTTTAAGTTAGTTGAAGAGAAGTCTTCGGCAGTTCCACCACCAACACCAGTAACAGTTAATGTAGCAATTTCAGTTGTTAAAGGAGAGTTTTGTGCTGCAACTCCACCAATCGGTCCTGCAATTACACAACGGAATTTATATCCTGTCATGTAAGATAATGCAGTGAATGAATATGAATTACTGGTTGCACCAGTAAGAACAGCAAATGAGAATCCACCGTCAGTTGATCTATACCATTGATAAGACTTGGGTCCATCTTCGGGTGATATAGCAGCAGTAACAACAAATGTAACTGTCTGACTCGCAGCACTTGTTGCGTTTGCTGGTTGTGCACCAATCTGAATAGTAGCAGGAGGTGCCTCTCCTCCTCCTGATGGAGGTGCAGGGGGTGCCTGTGCTCCGTTGTTTGGTGGTTGATCTATTGATTCCCTACTAGTAAAACCTACCATGTAAGGGAAGATCGGTATCAAATTTGATTCAGAATCTAATTCAGTAGATAAGAAATAAGCATAAGTGCCATTTGGATACTCTGGTGTTACGCAGAATCTACCGTTATGATAATCCAATACACCGAGTCCTTCGGCATACTCCCAATCCTGCATCAAAGATCCAGCAGGGGGATTGAGTTGTGAAGTTCCATATGACGGTCTGCCTGCAACTTCCTCTGCTTTTACTCTATAAGAACTGGTTGCTAATGCAACAGTAGATGCATTACTCCAAGGACTAGAATAGAAATAGGGTCCATAGATAGGGAATCCATCAAATGCTATTCCAACCATCTTTGAGTGACCGTCTGGGTGTCTTAGATTGTCACCATTATACTGTGACGAACCATAGTAATCATTATAAGTTGACATGATAGCATTTGCTTTCCAGCATGCTAGAAACTCAGTGTCATGATAATGATATTGTCCTGTCTGTTCTGGATGTCCACCACAACTATCTTCACCAAAACTTACAGGAGAATTTACATAATGTGCGTTCCAATTAAATCCAGCAGGAGGGTTACCACCATCACCAGCACTAGGATTAAAGAATACAACACCGTTTGATGCTATACCAATAGAACCTAATGGTGTTAGAACACGAGAATTTCTTTGATCGTAATATTCTACTGTACCTGTTTGATCAGTGGCAAAATCTACGATAAGTTGTAAGTTATTACTTGTCTCTCTCCAAAACTCTCCTGCAATAGCAGTCTGTGTGGTGCCTTTGTATATGAATACTTGTTTACGTTCGTTAGCAGTGTCCTTATCGAATACAAATAGAATCCTATCACCGACACGTATCATACCAGAATTTGTAGTTCCGAGTAACGTATTGTCGTTAGCTGAAAGTGGTAAAGATACTAGGTAACCTGTCTGAGAATATGTCGCAGTATCAAACGTTCTAGTAACACCAAATGTTCCACCTCTGTAACTAAAATCATGATCAAAATCTTGTTCAGTTACAGAACTAGGATTGTTTGCATTAGGGAATGTACCATAAAGAACAGGCGTCGGCAAACCATTTGCCGATACGTCTATAACATTAGTTCCCGAATTGTATGTTGCAGTTCCACTCATGTTCTATTTATTGAAAGAGTTGATCAGGTGTGAAGTTACTTAGTACAGTAGCACCAGTCTGTACTGTTAGGATTACAGAGTTAGAGTAAACAGGTGTTGCACCCGCAGCGGTAATCGCGACTCTAAATTCATCACTATCATCTGCCTGTTCAGCACCTGCGGATGTGTAAACCGCTGATGTTGATCCAGTTATGTTACTCCATGATGTCTCACCATACTGCTTACGCTGCCACTGATAGTTGAGAGGTGTAGTTCCTACACTACTATCAGATTGAAGTCTGAATGATGCATCGACTGTGAATGATGCAGTCTGACCTTGGTTAACAGTTACGTTTGTTGGATTTGAAATGATCTGAATAAATCCAGGGACGATAACGATTGGGTTACCATCTGCGTCTGTACCTTGTCCGAGATATGTGTCAAATCCACCGTTAACACCACCACCAGTAGGTGCGACAAAATCATCATCAACAGTTGTCTCTACTTCAACGACAGGTAATGTATAACCGATACCAGCGTTCTTAACAACAACACTTGATATACCCATCAAGGCACGAATACGTCCATCAAATCCAGTAGATGATATAACATCAACGTTTGGACGTGCGCTATAACCATCACCAGGGGTAGTGATTATTGCCTTAGTAATTTCACCAGATTTAACAGTTGCTAACGCTGCTGCGTCACGACCTTTAACAGTTCCTGTGTACTCGAAAGTAATTAAGGAGTTTGAAGATTCGATCAACGCAACTTCACGAGGAGAACCTTCTCCTTCAATTTCTAGGACATCGCCCGCTTCAATAGGTGGTACCACAGTCGCTGCGATAACGTCAGCGTCAGAACCAATGTATGAGAATGCTACGAATGTAGATCCTGCACGAGGAGTTTCAGCAAAGATTATTCTTGAACCAACAAGTTCATAACCAATTCCAGGTTCCTGTATAACACCGTTCAATGAACAGATGATATTATTTTCTGGAAGAATAGTGTTAGATGAAACACCTTCTGTCAAGGTTAGAGAGTAGAATCCTCCGAGGTATTTAAGGTTGAAGGACGAACGAAGTGAATCAAATTCAAAACTAATGTCGTCCAACTGGCGTAACTTACCGACATAGTATCCGATAAACTCAGATCCGATAGTTGGAGGTTCTGTAAATTGGATCTGGTCTGAGAAGGCAGTGTATGCAAAGTTTGCTCCTGGGGGTTGTAGTACACCATTAACGAATGTGAGGAGATGACCAGCAGGGTCGGGGAAGTAT
>VMHT01187502.1_pt1 | contig 18300 bp, 17 predicted proteins | sample 4693611 | NCBI WGS metagenome assembly VMHT01 (sample SAMN12280063, study PRJNA550983) | marine metagenome | isolation source: seawater sampled from same location over 5 years 0.02-0.2 micron viral filtrate | place: USA: collected off the coast of southern California halfway between the port... ...
ATTTATACATGAGGAATTAAAATGAAAAATGATAGTTGCAGTGAATTTCGTGGTTTAGAAGGAGAAAGTTTAGAAGGCGAAATAATAAGTGAGGGGGGTTTTGTATATTGGAATGATAATTACCCAAAACCAACAGGTATAGATATACTAAATAATCTTTTTAGCATGTCTCCTGATAGACTGGCATATTTGTTCCACAAGTTTTACGAAGAACTAGCGCCCAATTTTGGTTATGAAACCAGAGAAGACACAAGAGAATTTGATCCAAATTCAAAAAATGGAAAATTAATGATAGCTACTTGTGAAAAAATATTAGGCCATTTGCAAAACTGTGATGACATCTAACGTTCAAGCCAACCTTTCTTTCTAGGTGATGTATTTGACCTTGGTCTATGATGGTGTTGTTTGACATCACACAAGCCTAACCTTATAGCATGGAAAGCATATGATATTGCATCTAGCAAGTCATCGTGTTTCCAGGTTAAATTCATTTTGGTTTTGTCTTCTACTGCTGCATACAGCTTTTGTTTAACTGCAAATGCTCTTTTATTTATTCTAAGCCTGTTCATGTTAGCTCTCATGTATTCTATTATGTCTTTTTTGGTTGAAACGCGAGGCATGGAAAAAGCTTCATAACCGTTTTCATTCACAAAATCAACGCGCTTTAATCCTGTCTGGTCATTGGTATTTTTTCCGTCATGTGGTAAAAATTGTGTACCCTTTATTGCTTTGTTTTCTTTAAACCACCCATCAAGATGATTGATATGGTCAATCATTAGATGCTTAGATAACATATAGCTATCATGTATCGTAATCCATCCATCAATATACTGAAAAAATACGATAGCTGTAGCATCGTTGTAGCCATGATCCCAAGAACAATATACAGGTTCATTAAGGTTAATAGGAAATTCAGAAAATCTATTTTCTTCGATAAGATCATCCATTTGATTTAAAAACATAGTGTTGTTTCCTCCTACACTAAAATCACAGCCATATTCTCTTCTCATGCGCTCTTCGGACATATTTGAATTTATTAGAAATTCATCTGGTATTGCTCGAATAGTATTAGCGTCATCCAGGTAAGCATCACAAAATGCAGTAAAGGATACGTGCCAATTTGGATCGTTCATTACAGACTTATATTGATCGTAAAAATGGTTTTCGCCATTCGGTGTTGAATTAATAAAAACGAAACCATTGTTTTCATTAATAGCCGGTTCTATAGTTTCGTATAGTTCTTCGTGTCCGAAGGCACACTCACTTATTAGTATGCCTGCTAAGCTATTGCCGCGAAATTTACTGAGGTCTGAAAGCTTATTATACGGCTTGATTTGAATGGTACTGCCATTAAACAAAGTCCATCTCATATCTATGCTATTTGTTGAAACGACAGCAGGACTAATAAAATCATGGAATAGAAGGCCATCACTAGCCGGCTCCTGCCAAAAAATCGAACGACCTTGTTTGAGTTCTGGTATGGCAATGATGTACGCACCTTTAAACATGATTGCGCATGTCGCAAGCATAGAAAAGTGATTTCGATCTTTGCCTAACCGTCTAGCTCTAACATCCAAAAATCTTTTGATACCTTCTCGTGTCATTGCTATCCAGGCAGGGCGCTGATAGGGTCTAGGTTCATAATTGATTGGTAGTTTTATAAATTGCATCATTTAAATTTAACACAAAGTGCTTGCAAACTGTACTATTTTTAGTTAGCTTCAAAGTATACGAAATCAGCACACGCTGGTAAATCGCGATTTTAAAGCGGTTAAATCACGGAAATGTCACAAGGCGTTAATCCAAAATATTTAACACAAAAAAACAATGTTAATAATTTTTGGAGAAAAAAATGCCAATTAATACAATAGACAATGTGGCGATAAAAAGCTACGAACAAGCTTTCTTAACTGAATTCCAAGCACAAATTGGATCTCAATTAAAAGGTTTGATGCGTGAGGATACTAATGTACGAGGAAAAGAAAAGATCTGGTCTATCTTAGGGGGCTTAACAGCAGACCCATATGGTGCACCTCAAAGTGAAGTCCAAGGTAAGACATTTGAAGGATCACAGATCATCACAACTTTCCAGCCATATACATGCGACGTGTTCATATCAAAATTTCAAGCGATGGAGACGCTATCAGATCTAATGAGCCAAATTCCAGGAGCGTTGGCTAGCGCTGCGGGCACAAGAAGCGACCAAATACGCTTAGATGCAATGGCTGCACACACAACTGCTGGACAAGTTGTGACTACAAATGATATTTTAAATGTAGATGCCATCCGCAACGCAGCTCGTTTGTTAGATCGCGCTGGTGTTCCAGGACAAAACAGATACATGGTTGCTCATGTTGACCGTAAATTCGATTTAATGAGCCAAGATCAAACAATCAATAATCAGTTCATTAACGCATACAGCTTAGTTGATGGACAGCTGCCAGAGCTAATGGGCTTCAAACTATGCTTCATAGCAACTGGTGAAGGTATGCCAGGTATTAGCACTGACACAACTAACAACAAACAGCATGTCTATTTCTTCCATCATGATGCAATTGGCTATAGCAGCCAGGTTAATCCTAGCGTAGGCCTGGAGATGGCTAACCAGAAGAAATCCATGTACTCTTGGGTAGACTTCAGCGCGGGTTGTTCAGTATTGCAGGATCGCGGTTTAGTTACGCTTGAAGTAGACACTGTTGCACCAGCTGCACCTTAATAAGGAGATTTAAAATGAGTGTAGATTACGTTTATCCAATTGCAAGTGGCCAGTCAGAAGGCAATGCACCAAAGCAATATGCTATCACATGTAGCAATACTAAAGCTGAAGTTGTAGCCTCTGGCTTCTTTAACCATGTTACTCAGCTGAAGGTTAGTGATTTTCTTTTTGTTCGTTGCACTGATGGACTGGCGCTACTTGATGTAACTGGAATTAATCCCACAACAGTTACATCTATTAGTACAGGTGGTGGTACTGAAATCATTTCTAATGGTATACAGACGACCACTGGTGGTAGTACGACTGAAACAATAACAGGGAATTTCTTACCAACAGACGTTGTTCAAGTAACAGAGCATTCTGTCGGCACTAACCAAGCATACGTTGTAGAGGCATATGCTAGCCAAGGAAGTGTTAGTGTTTCATTTAACACTGACCCAGGTACGAATACAAAGTACAACCTCACTGTTCTACGTTAGAAAACAGACCCGCTTCGGCGGGTTTTTTTAGGGATTACATATGTCATACGATATTAACAAACATTATTTTGATGAGGCTGGGCAATCAGAAGGTATTGTTAACAGCACTTCAAAATACAAAACCAGTGATAGCAAGACCACAGTTGTAGCTAGTGGTTATTTTGTCAACCCAAGATTAAAAATCGGCGACAAGATATTAGCCAATACAGCTGATGGCCCAGTCGAATTGTATGTGTCAAGTTTAAGTCCAACAACCGTAACACAATTTGGCAATTCTACGATACAAGATAACAGTATTGAACAATCTAAGTTGGTTACACAGCCTGCAGGCTATTTAGCTATAATGACTAGCGTACAAACCAACACAATTGGGGATCATGATATTTTTAACATATCTGGATTACTGACCACTGACTTTGTTGTTTTGTATGCAAAAGGCAATATTAACAATGAGCCAGAGTCGTATCAGATCCCGCAGGACGGTGAATTGCGTGTGTACTATGAAACTCCAATAACAGATGCATTCACAATGGACGTATTGGTTTTTAGAGAGCACACATGACTACAAAGAACGAAATAATAGACAAAGCATTGATACGGTTAGGCATTGCAACCAAAAGTGCTAATGCATCTACACAAGCTACGGTTAGATGCATGAATTTGTATTTCGATCAGATTTTATGCAATCTGCTAAAGTTTGGTGCTTTCTCTTTTTCGACTAAGTGGAAACAACTTTTATTAACAGGTAACAAGCCTGTTATACCGGAGTATTTATATGAGTATCATTTGCCGGATGATTTCATTAAGCCATTACGAACATACAACAGAATGGATTATCAGATAAATGGGAATGTGATTTACTCAAATGAAACTGAATTAAAACTTAGGTATATATTCAAATGCTCTGTCTCTGATATAGATAATGAATTTGAAGAATGCCTAGTATTGTCATTAGCGCATATGGCTGTGTACCAAGCCAAGGGAGATCCTAACCTAATGGCACAGCTTGAAAAGGAACGAAATGACAAGCTTCGTCTAGCCGACAATTTAGAAATGTCTAGTAGACCTTCACGACCACTTGGTACAACCATGCTCGGTAGGTGGTCGAAATGGCGATAGTTAGTTATAATGGCTGGCCTTTAGGTTTCAGCAACTCAAGTTTCGACAACAAAACTAACACTGAAATGTACAATCAATCATGTAGTCAATTGCAAAACATGATGATTGAGAGTTCTGGAGCGATTCGTACTAGGTTTGGTAGTGAAGCCATACAAATATATGATACTGATGCTCTGATGTGTTTTAATATTAAACGCTACGCCTTGGTCATGTATTCAGACACAAATGCATCGATAGATATTGATATTTATCAAGGCACTACTTTACTTAAGTCTCTTCAGATGAGCGTTACAACTACTTCTTCAATAGCTGACATTTTAAGGCAGAGAAAGGTTAAGTCTTATGTTAATAAAAACCAAATAATTTTTGTAACTGGTGTTTGCAAACCTTTCTTTGTTGAGATAGATGAATCTACAATACCAATTAAGGCAACTGTTCAAGATTTTCATTTTTCTGGAATTCCAACTTACGATTATACACAGGGTGCTTACAAGGACAATTTATTTGCGTTTTACTTGACTGAGGTTGAAGAAGGAAAAACAGCGAACTTGTTTGTGAATAATGTGACCAGTAGTGCTTGGGATGGTTTCAACGCAAATTATATCGGCGGAGTATTCCAGGCAGCTGGAGATAAAGACTCGGACAACATTGGACAAGCTTTAATTACTGACATTGCACAAGTTACCTACAACAATAAACCTATGATATATGCAGAAGTCAAAATCATTACGGCTTTTGCAAAAAATGGTACTACACCTACAGCCACTCCTTATCCTGCGCCCATTAACCAATATGTTGGCGGCCCATTTCAGGGGAGCGTGTATTTAGCAGAACAAGCATTTTCAGATGATCGAGGCTATCCCACTGATGTATGTATTGAAAAAGATAGATTGACGCTCATTGGTAACCAAGATGTAGTTTTTCAAAGCCGTATAGCGTCCTACAAAGATTTTGCCACAATCTATGGTGATGAGGATGGGGCCCTCGAGTACTCTATAGGCTCCAACTACCCAATACAAAACATAATTCCAAAAAAAGGCTTACAAATATTTACTGAGAAAAGCGAATATGCAACACCTGTTTTGTCTACTTCTGGAGCCGTAACACCTAATAGTTTGCAACCACAATTGACTAGTAGCAACGGATCGTTGTTAACAACTCCAGTCATTAGTAATAATACTACCTTCTACGCGCACAGTAATGGTCGGAATGTTGATGCTTTTGCATATGATGCTGCTACAGATTGTCATGTTGCAAAAAACATTACAATGCTATCAAGTGATTTAATTAATTTTCCTGTTAGCATTTCATCTTGGGATGCTTCTAATACATTTGATTATAAGATACTATTTGTTGCAAATAAGCTGAATGAAACAGAAAATACATCTTTTAATGATGCGACATTAATACATTTAAATTCGAGTGCAGAATATCCCGGGTCATCGTCATTCACATTTTTAGATAGGTACACTAAAATAGACAAGTTTGACTACAGAAACTTTGGATTTATAAATTCATCAACTGTTTGTGACCAAGACCTATATTTTAGCTTTTCATACCAGAGTCCTTTGCCTAGCGATATTAATCGAACAATATTATTTCGTGCATCTTTTGAATCCTTTTTAGATGCGACATTCGAGGATACTATAGATATCGATAAAAAAATAATTTTGACAACACCAATGGTGCAGATCTTAAATAATAGTTATGAAGCTGGTAACCTTAACAACTACATCTATGTTCTGGTTGATGATGAATATATCAAACTAGATGTACAAAAAGAACCTGACCAAAATTTCTCAGAATCATCATCACACGATGCGCATGTACAAAAACACAGGCCTACTGACAACTATGGTTCAGATGATGAAATATTAGTAAAAGCTATAGCATTGGGCGGATCTAGAGAGCGCGAGGCTTTTGTAAAGTTTGATGTCGATGTAATGGGAAATGTAGATCAAGGACTATCCTTAAATTTCGTTGACAGCAATTTAGGAAATACTCCAGAGGATCACGTCTATGAATTTAGTGTGTATAGTTGCAATGATTTCGATGAATCAAATCTAACCTATGACAACAAGCCTGAAAGGTTACAATATTTGGGGTCTTTTGATCTTGTCGGAAAAGGACTAGGCGAAAAAATATTTAAATCGAATAGGCTTAGTTCAGCGATGAAAAATTCTTATGAAAATGATTTGCCACTTTGTTTAAATATTATAAGAAATACTGAAGTCACACCTAATGACCCAACGGTAGATTACGTACATTCGTTTGCTAGCAAAGAACATGCAACGGTAGTTGGGCCAGCGTTAAAGAGCAAACAAGTTACTCTTTTTGTACAAGATGAAAGACTAGACCCAGGTCATAAAATATACAAGTATGGCATCGAATTTACTCAAAAATTCGAAACAAAAAATATAGCACCATTTTCCCAGGGTGCTAGCACAGAAAATGTCATTAAGCGTCCATATTCAGCATTAGTTAGTTATGTAAATAGCGGAACGTTTAAAATTAATGGCGAAGATGTGATACAGCGTGAATTGCCATACCTTCTTGACAATATAACCCCGCCGAAAACAGAAGTTTATGAAGTGCATTTCGACACTCAATATTCGAGATACTCAACGATTAACATAACAAAAAACACACCTGGTTTTTTAAATGTTACGTCGATGGATGTCGGACTAAACATTTAGGAGCAAAACAATGCCTGGAGCGTCTTTATTAGAAATTGCTTTAGCAGGAACAGCAGCAGCAAGTACCGGTGTGTCTATCTATTCAGATGTTGAGGAAAGCAAAGCACGAGAAAAACAGATAAAAATGCAAGAAACAGCTACAAAATTAAGAGATACACAAGCCTCGATTTCTAGGACACAAGAGATGATGCAAATAGCGTCACACAATAGAGCAGTATTGGCAGCACAAGGCAACGATTTGCAGTCTCAATCTAGCAATGCCGAAATGATTAATAATTATAACAAATACGCTAGAGATCAGCAGATTGGAAATTCGAACATGAGTTTGCAATTACAAGAGCTTCAAGAAGATGCTGAAGCGAACCATGCTGAATTAGCAGCCAGCATATTTAGTGATGCTGCTTCTGGAATTAAAGGTATTGCCGATGGTTGGAAATTTGATAGAAAAGACCACTATGGAGATTCTTTATGAGGCAGTACAACCCGCAAGTACAGTATGCGATGCCACAAGACGACGGAGCTACAGAAAAAGAAATTGCTGCAACTAATGATATAGTTCAAACGATAGCTAAACCTGTCGAAGGTTACTTGCAGCAAAAAGTTGACCAGCAACAGACTGCACAAGGCGCAAAAGATGCTGCAAAAGAAGGTGATAAGTTTACTCCTGCCTCTAATTTAACTGCTGCTGGTAGAGCATATAACAAAGGTGCGCAGCCGATAGAAATGACAAATATCGGAAGCACGTTGCAAAACAGCATGGAGCAACAATACCTAGCCTCTAAAGAACAACCTTTAAATCAAGATGCTTTAAACAACTTTAACCAACAAAGCTCAAAAAATAATGAAGCATATATTGACAGCTTACCAACAAATTACAGGTCATATGCCACAGAAATTAGTAATAGAATACAACAATCATATGGCATGAGGTTAAGTAATGACATAGCAAACAATTACATTGCTTCAGATAGTCAAAAAAAGATAACAGCTATACAACAGGGAATCAACACAAGCGCTCAGCTTCGTAATAATGCAGCACAGATTTCTGACCCTAAAAAACAGCAAGAAGCATTTCAAGATTCGTCAACACAGTATTTTCATAACATACAGACTGCAAATACTATAGCGAACCCTAAACTGAGATCGGCTTCATTAATTAATATAAAACAAAATGCCATTAGTTCAATCATAACAAGTACACATCAAAAACTTGTGAACATGGTTAATAGAACCCCAGCTAATAGTTCTCAGAGAACAGCTTTAATTGCACAATTGGATTCCTATTCAACAAACTTTTTAAAAAACAAAGATGTGAGTCAACAGCTTATGTCCTTGGGTTTGATGGATGACAAAGGCATTGTCAATTCAATGTCCCAAGGATTGTATTTAAGATTGCAACACAACCTAGCAGCAGAAAACAAAAGCTATTTAGCTGGTTCAGCTGCAACACGAGAAAATAATCAATATATGATCTCTAATGCAATAGCCGCTGCTAAAGATGGTAAAACGGCATCATTTGAAAATATTTCTTTAATGAACACTAAACAACTTAATCAATATCATGGCAATTTGTATGCAAATGCAAAATTTAACGATGCAAAACAAGGCGGCCTTAAAGATATAATTAACCTGCAAGGAAAAATAAGATCAAATGAACTAGGTGGTGATTTTCAAAATTTGTCAGAAGTTGAAAAACAGAATGTCACATCATCTCTTAGTGCACAAACAAACAATTATATTCAACTTTCCAATAAAGATCCGGCTCAGTTATTGCAAGGTGACTCGTCTATCGCAAATAATGATAAATTAATTTCTAACAGACTTACTGGCGATGACCAAAAACAATTTAAAAATTACTTGTCAAATCCTGCGTTATTGTGGACTAAACGATTGTCACCCAATGCTGCACAAGCTGTTCAAGATGATTTAAATTACAAAATAAGCAGGCAGAGACAGCATGGTTTAAAAACAGAGATTATCAATAACAGTCAGGCATTAGCATACAAAAACAGTTTAATGACTATGCCAAATATTCAACAAGCCAAAGCTTTACAAATATACCGTTTAAATACCGGAGCTGCTTGGGGTTCTATTGAATCTAGTTTGTTAAAGCAAAAATACCCATTTTCAAATATTGTTGCTTCAAAGATTTTAGATAAAGACCCGAACCTTGCTAATGACATCATTGAAGGTGGCAATTATTTAAAAGACAAAGATGCTGTACAAGAGTATGTCAATTCAAAGAGTCTTTTTGGAACGACTAAACAACAAATATTGTTAAATAGTGACTTCCAGAAAACCTTACAAGCCATTGCTCCAGGGACTAGCGAAGCAGCAATAGCAAAACGTACAGGCTATGAAAACGCAATCTTTGGATTGGCTATCGAGCGTTTTAAAAACGGTCAGCCTTCTAACATATCAGACATTAACAAGGAAGTTTACAAAAACCTGTTCCAAAATGATTCAAGCGACACTTTTTCAGTACCTTATTATTACACGGGTCACAACGGCGCAAGAATACCAATCGATTTACAAACTGTAAAAAACAAAATGGCATATTTGAAATCTCCAGAAGCAATATTAAATGAAGCTTCATTTGCTGGTCAAAAAGATGACATTTATAGCCATGAAATCTATAAAAATAGCGTTAGCAATGGTCATTGGGTCAATGCTCCTAATGGTAACGGATTTAATTTAAAAGACATGTACGGAAGATCTGTAAAATTTAAGGATGGTAGCCCTTATAGTTTTACATTTGATGCAACACAATCTCATAATTTTAATAAAAATTACATAAAATTTATTAATGAAAGGGGTTTATTTTGAGGCAAAACGACAATCCTTATTATGATACCTATACGCCTCCCACTACCGAAAGAACTTTCGATAGTTCGTTTAGCACTGCTCCACCTGGAATCATGCAAGACGAAGTACCACAAACTCTACAAAGCGATGTTAAACCAAGTAGCTTTCAATTATTCTGGTGGAATTTCCAAAAGGGTGCTTTTTCAAACAGCAACCTAATGGAACTTGGGCTAGATCATATTGGCGATGAAAAACAAAATCAAGCATTGCAACAACAGCGCGAAAATGCATTAAACAGCGCCATAAGCAATATTCCTGCTCAAAACAAGTCTTTCCTGAATACTACATTGCCTCATTTTTTGGGGGAGATTGCCGACCCTACGTTATTGCTTGGTGGTCTTGGTATTGGTAAGCTTGCAGAATTTGGTATTGCAAAATTAGCACCTAAGTTCGCTCAATTAGCAACACCAGTTGCAGAGGAGGGTATATCTTCATTTGCAAAAAGAGCTGCTGTAAAAGGTACTCAGCATGCTTTAACAGGTGCACTTACCGCTATTCCATACACTGCGGCGCAACAAGCCCTAACTAATACTAACCCCTATGTAAACAATCATATTGGACTGTCTAATTACTTAACAAATAGTCTTAGTGGCGCAGCTATTGGTGGCGTTCTTTCAGGATTTGGTTCAAGTATTGGGTATTTTGCACCGAAAATTAAAGATGCTTTCCCAGTATTTTCTAAACTGAGTGGCAATTCTCGTTCAACGATGCAAGCTCTTGCTGATCAAGCTAAACAAAAAGCTGGAGCCAAGATAAAAGATAACCCATTCTATCAGGGGAATTACCCTGAGGCCAGTTACAATGGCGATAGTATGGTAACGCCTCAACAATTTAACAGCTATGTAGACAAAGTTAATACGAATTCGATAGATGCGCATAATGCTAATTTAGGTTATGCCAACCTACAATTAATGATGGACAAAAATGTTTCGATCGATTCAATAGCGCACACCGGTTTGGAGCAAACGAAGTTCGACATACAGCAAGCGCCAGAAATGCTAGGCACAATAGACCATATCGGTAGGGAAATGACCGATGATATAGACAGCAAGCACGACGATTTAAATAATGCGGTTAAAGAAATGCAAGCTGTTGAACCTAATATCAGTAAAATAATTCATAATACAAGTTTGCCACATTTAATAGACTTTCAAAATGAATACAAAAATTATGTGGATCGCATTAAGGAAAACTCAAACCTTGCGCCAGGCAGCGATTTAAATTTGCTGAAAAATGTAAATGATCAGATATCTGCCTATATGCCTAGAAGCGGGTTAATAAACAGGCTTAAAAGCTCTATCAACGCCCCAGTCACAGACAATAGTTCTAGCGATATTATGGATATCAAGAATTCACATAAACCAAGCTATGAACTTAATAACACTGCACCAATTAGGCAATCTGTTGATAGACCTGGCACAAGAGCACTTCTAAATGATGAGATCGCAAAAGCACGTGCAAGTAATGTACAACAACTTGTTGAACAAAATAAACCTTTCGACAAAACCATATCGAATCTTACAGATCGGTTAGAAAACCTCAACGATAGTATTGACGATGTCAAATTGTTAGCCACAAAAAGAAAACTGTTTAGCCAGCCTTTAGAGCCACAAAAAATAAGATTGTTACACGATGATCTTGTTAACAGTCTCACAAATGGCGAAGATGCTATGTCTGAGAATATTTCTAAGCAAAAACCTTTAGGCTTGGATGCTAACTTCGATAGCTATGAAGACAGTCCATTTTCATTAGTTAATAGAACTAAAAATAATGATGATGTAGACCGTGAAATTTCAGATACAAAGCAAATGCTAAACAATGAGGATATGAATGATATAGACAATGAGCTTCAGGAAATTGATGGCCAAGAAAAAAAAGATATTGGTCTTAAAAAGGCATTAAAAATGTTTTGCAATTGTTTAACCAGTCAATCCTTTGATGCAGAAGTTGCAGCAAAAATTACCGAGGAGGTTTAGTATGAGTAGGGCAAAGCATTGTGCAAAAAAGCTAAGCAAATGGGCAAAAGAAACATCTAATATTAACCCTAACTTAAGAAACATTTTTGATCAATTTAGTAGATCACCAGATGGCAGAGCACGATCAGCAGAAGAAACCAATGATCTTTTAGCAGAGTATTTAACTGGCTTGGATGAAAAAATAAAACAGCACAAAAATTCTGGCGATCCAGACCCAATAGGTAAAGCTATTGCGATGCAAATGAAAGAGGAAGAGTCGGCTTTAGCTGATCAAAAACGCCAAGCTAAATTAAGTATTTTACATGGGTTAAAACTTAGGCAACTTGCAAGAAGCTATGATTATGATTTGAAAAAGCTCCAGTCAAAGCTAATCAACTCACGCGAATATGATGCGACAAGCCAAATAACAGGCTTAGAAGAAGCATACCAAAGGAACTTAATTGATGGTGTAGATGGTTTTAGAACAAAATTAAGAAAACTAAAACTTAAAAGCAAATTTAGTGCTGAGGATATGTTAAAAGATGCAAACTCAGAAGCAGCTATTAGGGACATCATTAGCAATCAAACGTTTGATGACAGTGACTTATCGAAAATTGCTAAAGTGGTTGACGAGCATGACAGACTAATGGTAAAGCTTCGTCGCGAAAAAGGTATTGCTACTGACGAATTAGAAGGTCGAGCAGGTAAGCAATACAATGTACCTACTTTAATGCTAACACCGCCGAGGTATCGCACTCTATTCAGCAATTTCAATAAAGATGCTAAAGCTTACATGCAAGCTAATGACTTAAAGGATATTAGTGACGCAAAAATACAGATGGCTATGAATGAATGGGTTGAACACCAAAAGAATAGCTTGGATTTAAAAAAGACTTTTGGAATGGACGAACTAGAAAGTTTAAATAAGAGTGAAAAAGAACTGTTACAAAAAAAATTAATAGGTGGCTTCAAAGCAATTACAGACCCTAATTACGCAAAAAGTATACGCTCTAAAGATCTTTCATTAGCAAATAGACTAAAAAAACGTCGTGTATATTATTACAAAGATGGTAAAACTGCTGCTGAATATTCAAGATTATACGGTGCTGGATCGCTATACGATTCAATCATGGCTGAGACAAATGCTAATGCTAGAACGCTTGCAACTGCTAGTGTCTTTGGGCCTGATCCTTCAACAAGCTGGGATATTCTAAAAAAAGACATACAAAAGAACGCATCGTCAATTCAAAAAAACAAATATCTCAGTGCAATCGATAGGGACGTAAGATATTTGGCGGGTGATTTACGCCCTGATTCGGTTACATGGGGTGGTCATATTGTTGAAAATGGAAAGAAAGTTGTAGCCATGGCTAGGCTTGGAAAGGTTGTGATCAACAGTATATCTGACGTTGCCAATGCTCTTGTTCATTTAGATCACCTTGGTGCAGGCTTTACGGATAAAATTGAATATCTCACAAGAAATGTTGGCACAATGCTCGAAAACTTGCCAGGATTTAAGGGCAAACGTTTCAGTCAGGAGCGTAAGGAATTTTTAGAGTCGATCGGATTTATGGCTAAACATATGGCACACAATAGATTGACAGCTGACATAGGTGATTTCAGTGGCAAACTGGATAAAGTTAGCCAAAAATTCTACACAATGAATGCTCAAAATTGGTTCGATAGATCCTTAAAAGAAGCACATGCTGCCAATACGTCAAGACAGCTTGGCAAAATAGCAGCAAAAAGCTTTGACAATTTGCCTTACGAAACACGAACATTATTTGAAGCATATGGTTTTAATAGCAAGCAATGGGATCTGATCAGAAAAGACATCACAAAATCAGATGGCCACAAGTTTCTTACGCCTGATAGCATTTTAAATCTGGATGATAAAGAGTTCAGTGGCTCTGGAATAAACAAAAAAGATTTATATAGAAAAACCTTAGGTTTTATTTTGGATGGTTACAGACATGTCGTTCCAATGGGCGATATTAGTGATCGTGCATTAAGAGCAGAAAGAATGCAGTCATCATCTGCAAACAGCATCATCATGAACAGCTTTTTTCAGTTCAAAAGCTTTTTATTTGGCTATACCAGAAATTTAAACCGTGAATACAAACTGTATGCAAGTAATCCAGATTTTGAAACAATGGCTAAACCCAGAGCCATAGTCAAAATGCTAGGAAATAAAATAATACCAGTAGCGGCCTTAAGCTTGTTCTCTTATATGATCGACAAAAAGTTAAAAGGCGAACCCCTAGGTTTAGATTTCAATAGTGAAAACCCAAAAAAAAGACATGATGCGTACATCAATATGACGCAAGCTTTACTTCCAGCATTTGGGGCCTATGGGACTGTTTTAAATAGTTTTTTAAACCCTAGGTCTGCACAGTCACAACTTTCCGGGCCTATGATTAATGCTTCTATATCAACAATGGAAAATCTAAAATCGATTTTTGGCGAGATAATAGATCCTCGCAGACACAAAAAAACGTGGCAGTTAAGTACGGCAGAAATGCTCTACAACAATTTACCTATGCACAACCTTTTCTACGTGGATGCTCTAGCTAAATCATATTTAGCTAAGCCAGTCATGGACGCAATCGAACCAAACTCTTATGAGCAAATGATAAACAAAATTAAGGAAGAATAATATGTCATATTATAAATTTGTTGGAACAACTGAATTAACATACACTTTACCATTTACTGTAACTTCATTACAAGACCTCTCTATCTACGAAGAAGATACAACCAACAGCTTGATTTTGATGGATAGCTCCAAATATACCTTTGACATTTCTAATCAAGAATTGACTTTTACAGATAGCATTAATGGCAAGACAATAGTTGCTATTCGTAAGCAAGCTCCTGTATTGGCAACACCATATCAAGAAGGAGAGAAAAGAAGTTCAGAATCAATCAATGATGAAAATAATAACAACTATAATATACAAAATGATATTATTGATAGTCTAAAAAACTGTGTAACGTACCCTTTAAGCGTTGATCCAAATGCTGTTGACACAAATGGTTTCTTTAAGGATTCTTTGGTTAAGTTGCCAATTCCACCATTTGAAACGACCGCATTAGTCAACCCCTATGCGTTGTGTTTTGATGGAACAAAGTATCAATTTAAAACACTACAGCCTTCCGGAAGCGCAGGGGAATTAAAGCTTGAATTATCTTCTAATAATGGTGCTTCTTTAATTGGTTACAATGAATCAACCGTACAAAGTGAGCTTACTGGACTTAAAAACCTCGCTATTAATTTAACAAAAGAAGCTACTTCAACTACTGCATCTGGTGCTTATGAAATTAGTTATTTTAATGGGACTGGATCAGTAACACTTCAAACAGAAATTGATGCATTCAAAGCTACAGCTACAGCAACTATATCTGGTGCTAATAGAATATCAGCCTGGAATAAGAGCGGACCAGGAAACTCTACAACAGTACAAGCTTTATTTAATAGCCTATTTGAAACAGCATCTGCTACTTTAGGTGGATCAAGGAATGTACAGTATTGGAACGGTACCACATCTGAAAGTGTACAGTCCAAATTAGATACACTTACTACAGCTAATAATGATTTATATGTAACTGCTACAGCTAGTAACACTGGTAAAGCAATGGATATGTATGTATGGGATAGTTCCGATGGGGGGCATTCTTTAAGTGTAGGTCAGGCTGTTATTGAACTCTATGGGATTCCTTCTGCTTCTAATACAGATTTAGGTGCTGGACGCGTTAATTATTATAATGCGCGAAAAACAGCAACAGAAACAGTCAAGAGCGCTTTAGATGCATCATTGCAATATGCGATAGGACAATATATACCAGGCGTTGTTCCAGCAACTACTTTGCCTAATGGCGACTGGATTAGTATTAAATCTGGTGAGTCTTTAGGGTCTGCAACATCTGGTGCTACACATTCAGGCCCAGGCTATGAAAGTTTATATATCTTTATAAGAGTTAATTATATTGGAGATACTAGTCAAGTAGCACAAGCTGCATGGTCAGCAAATACGCCTATTACTCCTTCATCACTTTCTACGAATCCTATTGCAGGTGTCAATACGTGGCGATATGCATGACTATAAACAAAAAACAATTAATTGAGTGTGTCATTAGACCCACATGCGAAGCTATCGGTAAGCATTCTCAGAGCAGCGAAAATCTTTTGTTGTACACGTCTGCTTGTGAATCCAATTTAGGTACGTACTTAAAACAAATGAGACCAGGCCCAGCACTCGGCATTTGGCAACATGAGCCAAGAACATATTACGAAGATTATGACTTATATTTAGACAGACCAGAATATAGCGGTTTAAAAGAAAAAGTCTTGAACATTTGTGGCTACAACGATGTACCACCAATAGAGGCACTTACTTACAATTTACGGTATGCATGTGCAATGGCACGTATTCATTATGCTCGTTTTCCGGAAGAACTACCATCACATGATGATTTTGACGCATTAGTTCGCTACTACTATAAATACTGGGGGCCTAATCCAAGTAAAACATCATTGGGTAAGGCTAAAAGACGAATTACAGGAATACTTTTTTAAGGATGAAATATGTTTAAATCTATTTTAAAAACAATTGCCCCAATAGTTGGCGGAATAGTTGGAGGTCCAGGCGGAGCAGCATTGGCTCATAAGGTTAGTAATATTTTGCTTCCTGGTGTAAAGAACCCAAGCGATAATGAACTAGAGCGTGCTTTGCAAAATGCAACAACAGAACAAGTTATAGCAATTAAAAAACTAGAAATGGAAACAGAAGCACGAATATATGAAAGCGAAGTGAATGACAGAAAATCGGCGCGAAAAATGAACATTAAAACAGGTGACAAAACTGTCAGAAATGTAATGTACCTGTTCACCTTTGCATTCGTTTGTATAAGTTTTTTACATTTTTTCATGCCTAACATAGACATGAAATACTACTCTGAACATCTAGTAGAGATGACCATGACAGCTTTGGGTTTTTTTTGCGGCAGATTAAACAAATGATTTTTACCGTGTTCGCACTAATGTGTGCTTGTTTCATTTTAATGTACATATTCATGGATTTTTGGAAATGAAGCAATATAGATTGTTAGGTTGCATGTGACGCAAATGCTATTTGACATTTAACTGTCAATTAGTCATGACAAATTACATGCTTGATGTCATGACGCATTTGTGTAAAAATGCCTTTTTTTAAAACCTAGGGGGATAGATAATGAAGAAAATCGCATTTTTAAACCAGAAGGGGGGAGTAGGGAAGACGATGCTAGCAACAAATATAGCATGTTTCATGACTAATATAGCATGCAAAAAAACGTTACTAGTAGATACAGACAAGCAAGGAACTTCAAGGGACTGGCTAGCTAAAGGGCGAAGATTAGACATCGACTGTATTGGCATGGATAGGCCACAGCAATTGCACTCGTTAGACAAATTTTCAAATTACGATATTTGCATCATCGACGCTGCATCGGGTCTATCTACAATTACTATTGAGATTATTAAAAATGTTGATATTTTAATCATACCTATACAACCTTCGCCATATGATATCTGGGCTACGCATGAGTTGGTAGAAATAATAACCCGCTATACTGCTCTCAAACCTACTCTTAAGGCGTATTTCGTTTTAAACATGAAACGCGCAAATACAAATATTTGTGATGAAGCTATGATAGCACTTAAAAATCACAATGCCATACAAACCTTAAATGTTGGTACACATTTGCGAGTCGCGTACCAAGAATGTGCGGCTAATGGTCTATCTGTATTGGAAGGAAAAGACAACAAGGCAGCACACGAAATAATCGACATTGGTAATATTGTTTTAAGATTGTTGGAGGATTCCCATGGGCAATATTGATATAAAAATGAATAGGCCGTCTCTAATTAATCAATTGTACAAAAATGATGAACCTATAAAAAGGTTAACTGTAAGGTTGAGTCCTCAATTACATGAAGAATTAAAAATACATTGTGCAAAAATGAGAATTTCTATACAAGACTATGTTAAAAATATGATCGAAGATTCTTTAAAGTAGTAATCACCATTTCTCTCTGCTAGACCAATAGGCTGGAAACATCGGGCCTTTAGCTATATTTTTTGCATGACGTGCTTTATAACTAGCGCGTCTTGCTTTTCCGCTGTTTGTTTTTGGATTACTGCCCGCACCTTTTACGCCTTGTTGTCCAAATCTTATTAACTTAACAGTAGATCCTTGCTTTGCTAACACGGCATGACTTTTTGTTTTGTGTCCAGGAGTTCTTTTCGGCTTGTTGTAACCATCAAACTTTTCACCGCGATATACAATTTTACTCATAAATATTCCTTACATACATTTATTAATATCAAAGCCACCCTAAAATTGCACCAAGAGGTGCCACAAATATACCGATGCATTTAACTATCATTAAACCTGTTAATGATTTCATGTGTATAATTTCTATTATATTC
>VMHT01045254.1_pt1 | contig 18296 bp, 21 predicted proteins | sample 4693611 | NCBI WGS metagenome assembly VMHT01 (sample SAMN12280063, study PRJNA550983) | marine metagenome | isolation source: seawater sampled from same location over 5 years 0.02-0.2 micron viral filtrate | place: USA: collected off the coast of southern California halfway between the port... ...
AACTACGTCAGAATTAGTAGATGAAACCTCTACAGATAAAGCATCAGAAACCGTATTAAGGTTTGTCTGAACTCCATCAGCATTTACACCCGCAGATACACCAGCAGAAAGTGCAGAAGAAATATCTCCAGCATTTTGATCCACATCGTTATCGATAAGCGTTTGAACAGCAGTAGTGAAATCACTAATTTGTTTTACTTTTAATCTTGCCATGTTGTTTATGTTGTTTATTTAGGCCTAAAGGAAACGTAAGTGTTCCCTTTTCATACTTATTTATCGTTAATGTTGCAAAATAAAAGTAGAAATCGCTTAAAAACTAACATTCTAGTAAAATAAATTCTTAAACATAAAAAAAGCCGCTGAATAGCGGCTTTAAGTATTATTTAGTAGAAATGATTAATCGTTAGAAGATTTTTGATATGCAATATCTAAATCATCACTAGTTTCTAATTCATATCCTGCAATAGAACCATTCCAATATAGAGAATCTCCAGCAGTAATATTTGCAATTGTTTTTGCAGTTGTTCCACCGTCAGCTGAGAAATAAATAGGGCCAGATTTATCGTTTGATAAACCAGCAGCTAATCCATTTACTTTAATTATTACATTACCGTCTGAGAATGGAGTATATGTAATACTACCACCTACTGGATCTCCATCGTTAGATGTATTATTACATGAAATTACTTCTCTAACATCAACACCTGTTTCAGCAACTCCACCAGATCCTTCTTCGTCTTCGATCATTACTAATAGAGCTGGAGTACCAGAAGATGAAGAACACATACCGTTAAGATTAACAAAAGTACCTTGTCCACCTAAAGCAATATCACCACCATCTGCTCTTGTTAATGTTAAGATAGAATCAGTAGATAATGTTGCAGTAAGAGCCATCGCTGTAGCTTGTTGGAAAGTTTGTCCAGCAGCATCAGCAGCAACTTCTGTAATTGTAATACCAGTCGCACTACCACCAATACCGCTACCTAGTGTTAAAACTAGTTTAGGATATGTTGAATTGTTATTACCAGCAGTATTTTCTTCAGTAGAAGCTGTAATATCAATATTGTTTGCTTGACAAACTGTATTAATTTCACTCGCCATACCATTTGCAGATATTGTTAAATACGCACCGCCAGTTCCAGGGAATGTACTATCTGATGTTGAGAATTGTACAGTAGCAGAATTATTACCATCTGAGATAGTAATTTCCAAAGCACTATTATTTGCTCCAGCATCTGCTGAAGAAACTATTACAACATCACCGTTTGCTGGGTTTAAACCACCATCATAAGATTTTAATACTGTTGGCAATAATGGGTTTGTCGCTACTACATTATGATTAGCAGTATCTTGATTGATTAAAGCAACTATTGCTGCAGTATTTAAATTTTCAAATACGTTGGTTGCATAAGTCGTTGTATTTATATCAATTGAGTCTCCAGTAGTTGATGCTATATTAGCAACACTTGCTGTAACCACAGTAGGAATAGCATCTCTAAATTGAAAATATACTTTATCACCACCATCTGACTGGACATTAGTAATATCTCCAGCTTTTATATTTGAAGTATACCATGTATCACCTGCAGATCCTGAAGCTAATCTAGATGGATCGTTAAAGTTATCAATAATTGTATTGAATGGTTTAATATAAATTATTCTACCACTATATTTCTTTGAAACTACAACTCCTAATTTAAAGTCAAACGCATCATTATGTCCAAAAGGTAATAAATTACCGTCATTTCCAATACTAACTATTTGTCCTTCACTAACTGCTTGGCTAGTGTCAAACTCCATTCTAAATCTTTCGTCTTCTTCTTGGATAGCAAATCTAGACTGTAATAAATCTACAGCTACTTTATCACCAAAGAATGTTGCAGCATCTTCACCTGCAATTAATGGTTTACCAGAATCAGATACTTCAAAGAAAGCAACTTCTGTAATTCCCTCGGCAAAACCATTTGCTCTATAGTTTTTATATGAATATGCATCTACGTCTTTTGCCGTAAATGTGATTTGAGCTTCAGATTTTTCTGTAATTTTAATTATCTGTAAACAAGTCTTACCCTCATTATTAACTAACCAATCTCCAGTCTTAATATCTAATCCCGTATAGGCTCTGGTTGAACCAGATCTAGTATCTGAAGATCCGATTGATTGAGTATCAATACTACCTACAGTTATATTAAATTCAATACCGACATTAGAACCGTTAGGTCCTAATCCAGTTTCATCGTCGTACTCGTATCTTTTAGAGACCGCGGTAGCAGTTACTGTTCCTTTCAAGAACAGAATCGGGTTATCTGTGTTATAGTTAGCCATTTACCTTTTTATTATTATTTAAAGGGTGGCCGAAGCCACCCTATCTTTTTGCTTATTAGAATGAAATTATTAAGTATGCATGAGGTAACTTAGATGGGCTACCAAATGCTCCAGCAACTGCATTACCATAAGTTAACGCTGATTGGTCAACATCTACATTGATGTTATATGAACCTGCACCAGAGAATGAAGCTCCAGCCCATTGTCCGTTATCACCAGAACCACCGTCTACAGTTGATTGGTTAGTAAATGCACCAATACCTACCTCGTATTGTACTTGTTTAGTATCTCTATCGTATGCTGCAGCAGTATAATTTCCAGTTGCAGGATTCCAACCATAACCGATAATCGATGTTGGAGGATTCGTATCTGAGAAATTAAGTGTTACACTATGTCCACTATTTGAACCAGCATTTGCAGTTTGAGAAACAACGCTTGCTCCTGCAGTTGCAAATCCAGTTGCAGTAACGAATGTAGTATTAGCAGTAATTAAAGACTCGTTAACATCATATTCTAATCTTAATAAGTATTTAACTCCGCCGCCACCGCCGCCACCTGCGCCAGTATCACCTTTAGCACCAGCATCTCCAGTATCACCTTTAGTACCAGCAGCTCCGTCAGCTCCATCAGCTCCATCAGCTCCAGGCTCACCTTTAGCTCCAGCAGCTCCGTCAGCTCCAGCATCACCAGTATCACCTTTAGCTCCGGCCTGACCAGCAGGACCAGCATCACCTTGAGCTCCTTGAGCACCTTGAGCACCAGCAGCTCCGTCAGCTCCGTCTTGACCATCAGTACCAGGCTCACCTTTAGCACCAGCAGCTCCATCAGCTCCAGTAGCACCAGTTACACCTTGAATACCTTGAGGTCCTTGAATAGATCCACCATCAATCCATGTAGTTCCATTCCAGATCCACATTGAATCATTTGATTGTACTATATAAGCATCTCCTTGTGTATTTCCATTTGCAGGTAAATCACCTACATTAGCAACATTACCTTTAAGTGTAATACCAGGTCCTACGCCACCTTGTGGTCCAGTTGGACCTTGTGTACCTGTTGATCCAGTATCACCTTTAGCTCCAGCAGCTCCGTCAGCTCCAGCAGCACCAGTATCACCTTGTTCTCCTTTATCACCAACATCACCTTTAGCACCATCAGCACCAGCAGGACCAGCTACATTAGATACACCATCATTACCAGCTATACCTTGTTCACCTTGTATACCTTGAGCACCTTGTGGACCTTGATCTCCTTGATCTCCTTTAGCTCCATCATTACCAGCACCACCAGTATCACCTTTAGCTCCAGCAACACCAGGGGCACCTTGTGCTCCTATATCACCTTTAGCTCCGTCTTGACCAGCAGGACCAGCTACACTAGAATCTGCACCTTGAGGTCCAGTTTCACCTTGTGTACCCTGTGCTCCAGTTTCACCTTTTTGACCGGCTTCACCTTTTTGACCAGTTCCTCCTTGTGCACCAGTTGGACCTTGTAAACCAACTGGACCAATATCTCCTTGATCTCCTTTTGCTCCATCAACACCATCAGCTCCATCAGCTCCATCAGCTCCAGCAGCACCTTGTCCACCTTGAGCACCTTGAGGTCCAGCAACACCAGCATCACCTTGATTACCTTTTTGACCCATATCACCTTTAGCTCCGTCTTGACCAGCAGGACCAGCTACATTAGAATCTGCACCTGTAGGACCAGCAGCACCTTGAGCTCCTTGAGCACCTTGAGCACCTTGATCTCCAGCGTCTCCTTTATCTCCTTTATTACCAGCAACTCCTTGTATTCCTTGTAGACCTTGTAAACCTTGTTGACCGTCAGCACCAGCAGCACCTTGAGCTCCTTGAGCTCCATCTGCACCGTCAGTACCATCTGCGCCATCTGCTCCAGCAACACCAGCATCACCTTGGTTACCTTTTTGACCCATATCACCTTTAGCACCTTCTGCACCTTGAAGACCTTGTGATCCAGTCTGACCTTGTATACCCATTTGACCGTCATTACCATCTGCTCCATCTACACCAGCATCACCTCTATCACCTTTTTCACCTCTTTGACCTTCAACACCATCGACGCCATCTACACCAGCATCACCTTTTAATGATCTAAGCCAATCATCTTCGCTAAGTGGTGTTTCACCAGCTGGAAGATTTAGTTTATAGATGTCGTGAGCAGATGCTCCAGAACCACCGTCATTACCAGCAACACCAGTAGCACCTTGAGCTCCTTGAGGACCAATTGGACCCGGGTCTCCTTTAGCACCATCAGCTCCAGCGGGACCAGGTACATTAGAATCTGCACCGGCAGCACCATCAGCACCATCAGCACCATCAGTACCATCGTCTCCTTTTAATGATTTAAGCCAATCATCTTCGCTAAGTGGTGTTTCACCAGCTGGAAGATTTAGTTTATATACGTCGTGAGCAGATGCTCCATTAGCTCCATCAGCACCAGCAGGTCCAATAGCACCTTGAGCACCTTGAGCTCCAGGTTGACCATCAACACCATCAACACCATCAACACCGTCTGCACCAGCAGGTCCAGCTACAGTAGATGCTGGGCCTTCGTCACCTCTATCACCTTTTTCACCAGGAGCGCCTCTTTCGCCGGTTGGTCCAGCAATACCTTCATCACCTTTTGTACCTTGAATACCTTGAACACCTTCAGCACCACTTGTTCCTGAACTTCCTGAAGATCCAGAAGAAGTGAAATCCTCGGCATATTGTAAATTAATTTGATTAGGGAAGTTATCTTTATCTTCACTAGCGATAACACCACCAGTCATATTAATTAACCTAATATCATTATATCTTGTACCATTAACATCTACCATTACGTTAGATGGTGCAGATATATTATATGTTTCGTAGAATAACCCAAAGTCGTCATCCATAGTGAATCTGTATATCTCACCTGGAATTGTTGAGTTAGAATCAAAACTTACATGTAATTCTATTGCATCATCATCTTCTTCTGGGTTTGGATTAGCGTCATCTAAATCTGTAACATTTACCCAGTTCCAAGAATCGATTTGGTATACAGCATATTCACTGTTATTTCTTGTGTTAGTAAAGAATATGTTTGTTGAGTTTCCATCAACATTAATTCTTTTTTCTAATAAGTTTTCTAAATATTCGTTTCTGAATCCTTTATCATCTTTAACAGCTAATTTAATTTTGTTAACTTGTGATGGGATGTCAGAATTAAAAAAGATTTCTCCTCCTGCAGGATTTGATCCAGTATAGTTTGCACCTAAGTCTTTAATTCCATATACTGTACTCGGCATTCCATATCTGGATGCTACAGTATCACCAATTGATTGACCTGGATTATATACATTACCTAATTTTAAAAGAGGTAATGCAACTGGGCTAATTCCTTCTGTAATAGTTACCTTTACCCATACTTCACCATTTATATTATTTGCATCTAATGTCAATGCTAAAGTTTCTGCACCAGACATAGAAATGCTCATTGCGTTTCTACTCTCACCAGAACCATAGGTTAGTGTTCCATTTACTTTTGACTCAGTTTTAAATACAGTTAAATCGTTGTTTAAGTATTCAACTTTTACGTCAGTAATAGAAGATATGTTTATTGAGTTACCTACATAATTTTTATGTAAGGTAATCGTTGCGGCATCTTGTTGTCCTCTGATAACATTGCTGTATTCAGGAAGTACCGCGATTAATTGTTGTTTGTTTACACTTGGCATAATTATGATATAATTTTTTATTGCTTGTATTATATATCAACGTTAAAACGCATAGTCTCTGTGTAACATATTAAATATTACACTATTCACCACTGTAATAGCATGGCCAGGCACTTTAGTATGTGTTTTAAGATTAGCTTTAATTAAAATACGGTCTGATTTAGCAGTACTTAACTCTTCTAAAGTCTTAAAATATTCTTCTTCGTCATACTCTTTTGTTGCTATATGTTCCATTTTAAAATCTTTCCAAGATAGTTTAAAATTCTTAGAAGGTTTATTAAAAAAATATACGTGCAATTTATTGTCTGGTGTAGAAATAAAAACAAATCCACCAGAAAGAAAATGTTTTTTATTACCTAAATAAGAACATGTTAGTTCAGACTCAATGCTTCTCCATTCTTCTCGACATGCTGAATGGAGCGCTTCAAATTTATCAATACAGTCTTCATACATAGAATCAACTATATCATTAGTGTCCATCTCTTCTTCAGTAGTAAATACCAATTCTAAATCCTCCATAGGAAATCCCATGAATTCAATACTTGGTACGAGATCGTTATCTGTTTGTTTGATAGCGTCATATCTATATAGATAATCTAATGTATCATCTATTTCCCACAATGCAGCCATTAGATCAGTGTGTACTAATTCATCTAATTCTTTAACTCGCTGCAAGAACTTATACGTCTTGTACTCTAGGTCAAGAGGTCCGTCCTCAATCCATTTAGGTGTTATTAACTTACTCATACATTATTTATTAATCTTTCGTAAGCCTGTTTACCAGATTTACGACATAAAAATATTTTCGTAATTTTGTATTAGATTAAATGCAACTTTTTCTGCTAAATCTAATGTAGGTCTGACTCTACTATCTTTAGGAATATCATCCATAGATAAACTGCTCCATCTATTTTTCTTATGGAGTATAAAGAATTGTTGGCGACCTCGATAATCACCTTTTTGAAGAATAACAATTCTTTTTGTGTATTTAGGATTAAGAGCTAGTTTTTGTTCTCTAGTCACTTGAACCAGATTTTAAAACTTTATTAGCTTCGTTTTTAAGTTTATTAAAACTCCCAGCAGTTGTTAATCCCCACTGTAAAATAAACCAGCTCATTTCTTGCTCAGCCATCTTTTTAGTCATCTTTAGCTTTTTGCGTAAAATTCCTATTCCAGATTTAATGAACTTAACTTCAGCATCTCTAGTAGTTTTATACTTCATGTACCATTCAGGATCTCCTGATACGTCTTCGTATGTTTTTTTATGAGGCGCTAGTTGTAAATTAACTAACTCCACAAAAACTTCTTTTGTTGTGTCTCGCTTTGTCATTATTTTTTTGGTTTAATAATTTCGTCTATTATTCCGTATTTTTTAGCTTCTTCTGCATTTAGCCAAAAGTCTCTGGTTGCATCCTTCTTTACTTTTGCTGCAGTCTTACCACAATATGAGCCTAGAAGAACAAATAATTCATCATTAACTTTTTGCCATTCGGCCCAGTCGACCTCAGCATCTTGTATATTACCACTGAATCCACCTGACGATTGGTGCAACATTGTGGTTGAGTGTCTTAATGAAGATCTTTTCCCTTTTGTACCAGCACCCAATAATACAGAGCCCATAGAAGCGGCCATACCAGTATTAATGGTTTTTATATCTGTAGGAATATACTCCATTACATCGACCATAGATAGTCCAGATTTAACTGATCCACCCGGTGAATCAATATGCATTGTAATATCTTCATTACTTGTAGAAGATAAGAACATTAATTGTGCTTGTACAATTGTAGACATATTGTCATTAACTGGACCAGCAACCCATAATAATCGATCTACCATTAATCTAGAGAATATATCCATTTGGGTCATTCTCATTTCTCTCTCTTCTAATATGTATGGAGTGAGAGAGCTCTCCTTTTTGTAAAGATCTAATTTGTTTGAACTTATATTGTGTTCAGACATTGCGTATCTTTCAAATTCTTTATCTTTTGGGTAGTAATTCATATTTGTTTTTTAAGTTGTTTGATGAGGTCGCATGTTTCGAACTCTTCAATTTTTTCAAAATACTTATTTGCCTTAATTAAACTTTTTTTGTAACCCTCTGGTGGTAAAGTCATTTCATACTCTTCTCCAGAGTCATCAACTAAGATTGCTAAGAGGTGTGTAGTTTTGTTTCCTTCTACTGCGTCTAAAATATATTCGACTATTCTTCTAAAAAACATATCGTATTTTGACATTAATAATTTATCGAAATCAGCCTCTAGCGTTCTAGGATCGATGTGTATCTTTGGAATCTTATTCTCCATTAGTTACAAAGTATTTATCAAGAATATCTTTGTAATCTTGTTTTGTGGTTATGGAGTCATCATCTACACTTGCATCAATTTCATTTACGAATGTTTGAGCTAGGTTTGAAAGAGTTACATTTTTACCATCGTATTCTAAGAATGGTTGCTTTAACATGAATGTAGACTCTTTAGTAATATCAATATCTTCACCTTTAATTTGCTCTGCTAATTCAAAGTGTCTTTCATAGAAGTGTAGGTTATCAGCAAAATGATAGTACATACCTAATTCTAATTCAGGATAAGTTTCTTTTAGTTTTAAATAAACCGATTGTTGTAAGAATGCAAAGAATGGTGCATCGAACGTAAGACCATAGAATATATCGTTAGATCTCATCTGAACTTTCATGTGTAAAATGTTATGTCTAATAAAGAAGTTAGCATACATTGTACATACAAAATCTTTGTTACCTTCAAACTGAAATTTAGGTGAATTAAAAAACATGATAGCTTGTCGGCTATTCTTGTCTTGTTCTAATGAGTCGATCACCCAACCGAATTGTTCTTTATTAAAAACTAAAGAACCGTAGTTAGAATTAATTTCATTAGTATCTGGGTTAGTAATTCTAGACCAGAAATTAGAGAAGTTACCAATATAATCTACGTCACGATCTTGTTTTAAATACCATGCCATTTCACCTGCAAGATATTTCCAATTAAAATTTCTTTGTGGGAAATCAGCAATAGGCTGCTTTGGATTAATTACGAAGTTAGATAAGATTGCCTCTTTAACTTTTAAGTCTCTTGGTTGAGAGACATCACCATCAGTATCGATGTGTTGAATAATGTTCTTAAATGTATTTGAAAAACTCATGTGTTGATTTTTAATAACTATAATAGTTATATGATTAATCGCAAAAAGGTTTACTTAATAATCAGCTTGTTTTCTTCTTTTGCTTTTGAAACTGTGTACGAATTACCTTCTTTTAAGATACCATCTAATATTGCATCTGCTACTGCATCTTCAACATATTTTTGAATAGCTCTTTTAATCGGCCTAGCACCATAAGCTGGATCGTAACCCTCTTTTGCTAAAAACTCTTTTGTAGCCTTATTAAATTTAAAAGTATATCCTTGACGTTCCATTCTATCAACAAACTTGTTTAGTTCAATATCTACAATTTCAATTACGTCTTCAGATGCTAACTGATCAAATACAATAATATCATCTAATCTGTTTAGAAATTCAGGACTAAATTTATTCTTTAACTCTTTCTTAATAATGCTATCCATTTTAGATTGTTCTTGGAGCATTGAAGATGAGGTATCAAATCCAATACCCGTTCCGAAGTCTGCTAACTTTCTTGCACCAACATTAGAAGTCAATACAATAATAGTATTTGTAAAGTCAACGATACGGCCACTTGAATCTGTTAAACGACCTTCATCTAAAACTTGCAATAGAGTATTGAAAATATCTGGATGTGCCTTTTCAACCTCATCAAATAAAACTACTGAATAAGGTTTACGTCTTACTGCTTCAGTTAATTGACCACCATCTTCATGACCTACATATCCTGGAGGAGATCCAATCAATCTAGATACGTTAAATTTCTCTTGGTATTCTGACATGTCAATTCTAATCATCGCATCAGTATCGCCAAACATATATTCTGCTAGAGCTTTTACAGTTTCTGTTTTACCAACTCCAGTTGGACCTAAAAACATGAATGAACCTGTAGGTTGCTTTGAAGTTGCAACTCCAGTTCTAGATCTTTTAATTACCTTTGCCAGAGCATCTACAGCGAGATCTTGTCCAATAATAGATTCTTTAATATGTTTACCCATATTCTTAATCATCTTCATATCATCAGCGCCTAAACGCGTGACAGGAATACCTGTTTGCATAGATACAGTTTCAGCAATATCATCAATAGTAACTTGTCTCTTTTTAGTCTTAAGCGTAGATTCCCATTTTTGAATCTCTTGCTGTACTTTAGTTTCTAGGCTAATTTGCTCATCACGTTTTGTAGCTGCAATTTCGTAGTCTTGTTTCTCAACAGCAGACTTCTTTTCCTCTTTTGCATTTTCAGCTAGTAATTCTAACTTCTTAATAGATGCCGGCACTTTAACTTCTAGTAAATGCGTTCTCGCTCCTGCTTCATCTAGTAAGTCAATAGCTTTGTCCGGCAATTCTCTTGATTTGATGTATCTTTCTGACATTCTTACACAAGCCTCAATTGCTTCTGCAGAATATTCTACTGAATGGTGCTCTTCATACTTATATTTAATTCTTGTAAGTATTTCGATCGACTCATCTACTGTTGGTGGGTCAATAAACACCTCTTGGAATCGTCTGGTTAGAGCTCCATCATCTTCTATTGATTCTCTATATTCATCTAGTGTAGTTGCTCCAATACATTGTACGGACCCTCTGGCTAGTGCTGGTTTAAGAATATTGGAAGCATCTAATGCTCCACTGACTCCACCTGCTCCAACAATCGTATGAATCTCATCAATAAAGACAATTACATCAGTTGCCATTTTAAGTTCCTCAACAATATTCTTCATTCTCTCTTCAAATTCACCACGATACTTTGTACCAGCAACGATGGTTGTCATGTTTAAAGAAATTACTCTTTTGTTAAGTAGAACTCTAGCAACTTTTTTACTAACAATCCTCTGTGCTATAGCTTCAACAATAGCAGTTTTACCTACACCAGGATCTCCAAGAATAATAGGATTATTCTTTTTACGTCTTGCTAAAATTTGACAGATTCTATAAATCTCTCTGTCTCTTCCGATAATAGGATCTAATTTACCTTCACCTGCAGCTTTAGTCAGGTCTTCACCAAATTCATCTAAAAATGGGGTGGCTTTCTTTTTCTTTCCGAAATTCTTTCCTTTTTCGCTATCGTATCCGTCTGCTATTGGCATAATTCTTAATGTCTTATTAATATAACTATTATATAGTGTTTTGTCTCTTTGTTTATACTTTATTAGTTTGCAATATTATCTGCGGCGTATACTCCAGGCAATAAGTCGGGTTTATATCTAGCTCTAAATCCAAATCCATTTACATAACCTACAGCTGCTTTAACTAATTTATTAGATTTTTTGGCTGGATCTATATTGTAATCTAAATCTATTGTATCTATCTCAATACCATGTTCGCGGAGGTATAATGCAACATCAACTGATTTTTCACATTCTTTCCAAAGCCTAGTCCACATATCTTTAATCTGAGGCATTACTTCTTTTTGGTATATGACATGACAACCAGTAGAAGATACATGAAATACGAGAGTCGTGGCATACGTGGTCTTGCCATTTCTAGTTTGAGAGTCACAGCCCATATACATTTTTACATTATGGTATTTATGAGCTTCTAAGTATTTCTTAACGTATGGTGCTAATTCAAATTGCGGTGCGCCTGTTAGTTTTTTGAATTTCATTAAATTAACATTGAGGTAAATTAATAGTCGTAATCGTCGTCGTTATACGTTGTTATTTTCGGAGTAGATACACTATCATATTCAGTGTTTTCTATATCATCGTATTGTTCGTCTTTAGGATCTGTCATTAGTTTGATAGTTTTGCTTTAATTGTTGGGTGGTATTGATAACCTAAAAGAACAAAGTCTTCCCATATAATTTTATCTAAATCTCTTTTCATTGCTGCCTTAAAATTAATATTTGATTTAATTGCAACATCTGGTAAAGTATAAGGTTCTCTCTTTGTTTGTTCGATTGCTTGCTCTACATGATTCTTATATAAATGCACATCTCCAAAGTTTCCAATTAATTCATCTGGAATTAAGTCACATTCTTTTGCAATCATCATAAGTAGTAAACCATAAGAAGCAATATTAAATGGCAGGCCTAAGAATGTATCTACCGATCTTTGGTTCCACATTAGTGAAAGATATTTGCCCTCTCTTACATAACATTGAAAGCCATAATGACATGGAGGTAAAACCATTTTATCTAGCTCTCCTACATTCCATGCATTAACCATGTGTCTTCTAGAATCTGGATTTTCTTTTATGCCATCAATAAGATTCTGGATTTGGTCAACATAAACTGGATCTACATTACTATCATAATTAAACCAGCCTCTCCATTGTTTACCATAAACCGGACCTAGTTCTCCCCATAATTTATCTTCACCTCTTTTAACCTCTTCAATAAATTGTTTTTTATCTGCAACATCACCACCCTTTTCATAATGTTCTTCTACAGATTTTCTATATGCCTTGTAAGCATCGCCATCCCATATATGACAATTATGATCTAATAAGAATTTAATATGAGTATCACCTTTTAAAAACCAGAGTAGTTCTGTGATTAAAGTTTTCCATGCCATCTTCTTTGTAGTTAAAAGCGGAAAACCATCTTTCATATTATGGCGGATTTGTCTACCGAATACAGAATAAGTTCCGGTCCCAGTTCGATCATCCTTTGACACTCCATTGTGTAGGATGTCGTTTAATAGATCTTGGTATTGTTTATCTAGATTGTTCATATTAACAGATTGCGCATTCTTCAGAAGGCATTAGGTAAATCATTAGTATTGCAAAAAGAATTGCAATAATAGTAACGATTATTCTGACAGGTTTAGATTGTTTATCTTTCCATGTCTTTATTCTCGTTCCCCATTTATGTGCTAGGTTTCCAGCCCAGTCGTACATTCTACCTACCCAATCAAATGGTGGTGCTTTAAGTAAAGTTGCCATGGCTATAATTAAGCCAGTTGTAGTTTCACCCATAAAGAGTAATAGCACGGATGCAGCTAAAAAGTAATATCCGATAAATTGTTTTAAATGCTTTCTCATTTTGCTAATTTATTATAGACAACTAAAGTATCTATCGCCCCTATCACAGAGGAATGTTACAACATCTCCTTCTGGCTTCATTTGAGCTATAAACAATTCTGCTGCTAAGATATTAGCTCCTGCAGAAATACCTACAAATAGACCATGTGTCTTTGCCAACTCTCTTGCTCTATCTTTAGCATCTTCTGTGCTAATTTGTTGAATATAGTCTACGTTGCTCATCTCTACTAAGAATTTACTACCATCACCAATTCCTTGAATACCATGTAAGCCAGGTTCTCCACCTGACATTACTGCAGATTCTGCAGGTTCTACCGCAACCATTTTCATATCTGGAAATTGTGGTTTAATTCTTTTATGACAGCCCATTAAAGTTCCACCAGTTCCAGTTCCTGTAACTATTGCACTAATTTCTCTTTTATTTTCTACTGACCAATTTAATATCTCTTGTCCTGTTGTAAATGAATGCGCTTCTATATTATATGGGTTTCCAAATTGATTGCAGTTAAACCAACCAAACTCTTTACATAATTCATCGCGATATGCTATGGCTCCATCAAAATCACCAGCTGGAACTTCAATTAACTTTGCACCATAATATTCTAACGTCTGCTTTCTTTCAGTAGACATATTATCCGGCATTATGATTACACATTTTAATCCCATGGTAGCTGCTAACCATGCAAAGCTAACTCCCATGTTTCCACTTGTTGCTTCACATATAGTATCATATCCATTTGCTACAGGATCTTGTACTCTTAAAATCCAACTTGCAGGTCTATCTTTAATAGATCCAGTTGGATTTAATAATTCTGCTTTGGCATAAAGACCTTCGCTTATTTTAATCATTGGCGTGTTGCCCACGCTTTCTAGTAATTGCATCTTCTATTCTCGGTTTTTAACAGATTCGATCCATTCAGGTAATCGATCCGTTGGGTTTAAGCCTAATAATTTATTTGTATCATTTTCTATTAGAGCCGACTTTATTCTTTCGCCTTTTCTTTCAGGTATAAATTTAAATGCGCCAAACATTCTAGCAACTTCAATAATAGTTCTACTAGTGCCGGATCTTAAATACCATTCAAGGTTTGCAGTTTTATATTTAGTGGATTTTATTACACCTTCAATAATATCATCAACATGAGTAAAATCTCTACTCTGATCTCCTGGTGTAACTACAGTACATGGTTCCCCTGCTAAGTATTGTCTTTCAAATATACCGACTACTGTTGCGTAATCTCCATGTGTAATTTGTCCGGGACCATATACGTTAAAGAAGTAATTAATTTGATATTCTAGGCCAAACCAATCTCCGTAGTTTTTAATTAGTTCTACCATTTTAGCTTTCATCCAAGAATAGGGTGCTAGGTTCTCATCTTCACCATCATTACCGAATTTACTAGAACTTGCTGAGTAGATTAGTTTTGCATTCCATTCTCTGCATAATTCTAGAATTCTAGGAGTTCCACCCATAATTGAATCTGTGGCTAATTGAATATCTTCGAAAGATTGTACCACTCTACTATATTCACCAAAATGAAAAACTGTATCAAAGTTTTCATTCTTTAAAATTGTATGTGAGTTCATAGTATCACCTTTGATATATCTTACTCCAGGAATATGGTTATGCCACGACCCTGTTAAGTAGGAATCTAATGATACTATCCTAGCATCCGGATAATCCAGCTTTAATCGCTTAATAAGGTTGGTTCCAACGAAGCCAGCTCCGCCAGTTACTAGTATATCTTTCATTTATCATTATATCCAGAAACACTATAAAGTTTCGAAGGATAGATATTATTTATATGACAACCATAACATACTGGTTTGACGAAGAGCGAGAAATGATTTATTTCTCTAACGGTCACCAGTCCTCTGTAGCGACCGGCGGATGCTTCTTATGGAAGATGGACGGCAAGTCTGTCTTTTTTCATGAGGATATGGTTGACCTACAAAATAAAACTGGATATATATTTAAACAGAAAAACCAATCACAAATATGAGCTGGATTAGACATGACTTCGAAAGAAGTATGAAGAAACATTTAAACGAAGATAAAGAAGTAACTCTAAAGGTAGATAATACTGGTTATGTTCGTATGTTAAGTTGGTTTAGAAAGAATACTGATTTATTAGAACCACATAATACTGGAACTGTATCTCCAGATTCTGGTGTTAAGCATGGTGATAAAACTACAGCTCTTAAGAAGGCTGGTCTAGATACTTCATTTCCTTATGGTTATTGTTATCCTATTTCACAATTTGTATTTTATACAGAGGGTGGATATGATGGAGATTATGATTTAAAACTAATTAAGTCATCAGAATTAAAATTTAACTTTAAAGGTAAACGTGGACAAACTACTCATTGGTTCTGTCAACACAAAACTTCAGGTAGAATTATTGATTTAACTATTGAGCAATTTGATAGAATAGACGATATTGATATTGAAGAGAAATTCCCATTAGCTGCTAGAGCTAACTTAGGCTTTCCTTATTATAGAACTAAAGGTTCTGGTAAAGTTGAATTCGATCATACTCCTCCTTGTCTACAAACTCTTAAGTTATATGACAGATACAGAGAAGATGTTGAAAAGATTCCTGGTTTAGAAAAGTATTGGTCAGCATGTAACTATGCTTCTGAAAGAAGAAAGGGAGATGAGAATAAACCCCTATCTGAAATGTACGACTCTAGTGAGTTACATTCTCTAGATGAGATCGTAAGAAAATACTGGTCTTAATTATTTTCCGCTAGCAGATCTACTAGTACATCTATAACACAAAACTCTAGTTACTTCCTCAGGTACATTTACAACTTCTGTACATGGTCCATCAAGTGGAGCAAACTTTACATACTTAGAAGTTTCTAAGTCAGAGTTCTGACATTTTAAATTCTTGTATTGTGCTGAGGTTCTCCTTTTACCTCCTGTTTTTGATTTTCTCATTATATTGTTTTTATATACTTCTTTCTATTCTTAATATACATTTGCCCAACTGGAACTTCTAGTAACTCTCTGCCTAACAGGTCGTATATCTTATTATCATTTAATTGATCTAATATTAACTCTTCTATTCCAACTGTGTTACTATCATATATTGATACCCAATCATTTCCGTTATGTACAATAGAATCACAAGTATAGCAATATTCTATAATCTGATTGTTTCCTGGTACGTACCAGAATTCAGTAGAGATACAAACCTTTACAGTATCAGACATATTAACATACGGGAAATAACCAGTCATACCTGAACCTGAATAACATATTTGATTATCACATACTGACCATCCGACTACTACTGAGTCTACTGGAGACGTCATTGCATTTGTAGTATCTAATGTTATTGATAATCCTGTTACTGGATATTGTGTCCATCCAAGTGAATCACAAGTTACTAGTTGATTTTGAGCGTTAGCCTTCATTGACCACATTGTCATTACTGCTAAGCAAAAGATAGCTATTAGATAATAGCCCTTATTCATTTTCTTCATCTCCTCTTTCATTTTAATTATTATCTTTTATTTATTTCATTAATCTTTTCTGGCGTTAAAGCCTTTAAGAATTCTATGTACAACTCGATACAAGTTTCAACATCGTCCTTATGTGCCATTTCCACAGTGGAATGCATATACTTAAGTGGCATGCCTAAAATTGCAGTTGGTGTATTCTCTAGAAAGAATGCAACTGTATCATTACCATAGCTACCAACATGATGTTGTAGTGGAATTTCTTTATCTGCTGCTACTTCTTTTAGCATATTTAGAATACCTCTGTGATTTTGACTAGCATATTCTAGTGAAGGACCTTTACCACCTTCAACTGGGCCATGTTTTGCTAGATCCATCTTAGGAGTTGCGGTATTATGACAAACATCTGTAACCAAGGCTAGATCTGCTTGTAAATGTTTAGCTATTTTCTTAGCTCCAAAGAGTCCAACCTCTTCTTGTACTGAATTTACTACATATAAGTCATAAGGTAAGCCAATTGAGCGGTCGTGGATGCGTCTTGCTACTTCGGCTATGATATATCCGCCTATTTTGTTATCCAAAGCTCTACCTACATAGTAATCACCCATCTCTTTTAACTGGTCATCAAAGGTAATTAGACATCCAATCTCAATTCCAGCCTCATTTGCGGCTTCCAAGCTAGAATAACCGCAATCTACCCATAATTCATGATCGGCATAGCCTAAATCCTTTCTTTTAGCTCTAGTATGAATTGCTGGCCAACCGAAAACACCTGGTATTCTAGCTCCACCATGAGTATGGACTAGAACTGTCTTACTTGGAGCGATCATATTATCTGAACCACCATGTTTTCTAACTCTAATCATACCATCTTTCTCAATATTAGTGATAATCCATGCAATTTCATCACAATGAGCCTCAATTACTACTTTATTAGAATTCTTTTGAGAACCAGTAGTACCTTTAATCACACCATACGAAGTTCCGTACGCGTCATTGTGTAAAAAGTCTACATAAGGAAACATATATTGCTTCCAAACCTCTTGACCTCTAGTTTCCTGCGCTACTGGAGCGTATTCATTAAGATAATCATATAGGAATTCTTCTTTACTTGCGTTTACTTTACCCATTTGTCTTTGATTTTAAATATTTTACTAAATAACTAGCTGTTTTATAGTTGGTCGCTAGTGGTATATTGTGTACATCACATAATCTCATTAACATAGAAATATCTACGTCATGTGGATGTTTGTCTAACGGATCTCTCATGAAAATTACTAGATCTATTTTACCTTCAACTGTCATTGCAGCAATTTGCGCGTCACCACCTAATGGCCCACTCAATACAGTTTCTAAATTCTTAATACCAGCATGTTTACAATGTTTGCCAGTAGTTCCTGTTGTGACAATCGTGACATCTTCTCTATTAAAGAATGGTAGACGCTTAGAAACGAAAGCCACCATGTCAGCTTTTTTATTATCGTGCGCTATTAAGGCTATTTTCATATTATACGTATTCTGGAAAGTCTACACCATGTCCTCTATGAACAAATGTTTCCTTTACTTCATCTTCTAGTTCTACTATTACATCAATCTCTTCATCAGCCATAATACCAATTAGCTGTCTGCAATCAAAATGTTGGTATCTCATCCAATCATC
>VMHT01008929.1_pt1 | contig 18295 bp, 7 predicted proteins | sample 4693611 | NCBI WGS metagenome assembly VMHT01 (sample SAMN12280063, study PRJNA550983) | marine metagenome | isolation source: seawater sampled from same location over 5 years 0.02-0.2 micron viral filtrate | place: USA: collected off the coast of southern California halfway between the port... ...
TGTAGAGGTTTATAAATCTATCCAGAAAAAGTTAAAATAACAAGTGATTATAATTACAAGGGGCTACTAATGTAGCCTCTTTTTTAAAAATATTAAAATGGCAATAAACGTAGATACGGTATATAAAACGGTATTACTTATATTAAACAGCGAACAGCGTGGATATATGACGCCGGATGAGTTTAATAAAATAGGTAGCCAGGTTCAAAGACAAATATTTGAGGCGTATTTTGAAGATTTAAACCAACAACTACGTATACCTCAGTCTGATGTAGAATATTCAGATAGAGCTGCTATTACAGATGAAAAAATTGCAGAGTTTAAAGTTGAAGGAACTCCAGCACATACTACGGGCGGTATATTTACATTACCATCTGATTTATATAGATTAGGATCTTTAACATTTGAAGAAACTAATAAAATTCCTGTAGAAATACAAAGAGTTGGTAGAGCTGACTTTTATAACATAAGAAAGTCTCCACTCACAGCCCCAACTGAAACACATCCAATATATTTATACGAAGATAATAAAACTTTAATTTACCCTACTAGCATAACTAGCAAGGTAAAAGCGCAATATGTTAAGAAACCAACTGATATTAGGTGGGGTTACAATATAGGCGCGTTGGGTCAATATATTTTTACTAATTATCCTTATGTAGCTACATCTATAAATATAGGTGATATATCTAGTTCAATATCTTCTAATACAGTAGCCTCTGCTACTGATGGCACCTATATTAACGCCACTTATACTGGTGGATCAGGAACTGGAGCTGCTTTTGATGTTGTTGTATCCGGAAATACGGTTACTTCAATTACAGTTACTTCACAAGGTTCTGGGTATGTTGCTGGAGATCAAATAACATTTCAAGGTTCTGATTTTGGCGGCGCAGGAACTGTAGTGTTAACATTAACTTCTGCTAATTTATTTTCAGGTTCTACCCAAGGATTTACTAATTTTGAATTACATAACTCTGAAAGAACTGAAGTTATATTAAAAATATTACTTTACGCTGGTGTAGTAATAAGAGATCCTCAAATAATACAAGTAGCGGCGCAAAAAGTACAACAAGAAGAAGTAAACGAAAAATCATAATAAATGGGACTTATAACAGAAACTAATGCTGAATATTACACTGGAAATAATTACGGTAGCTACATATATATAAGTCTAGATGATATTATAAATAACTTTATAGTAGCATATATTGGAGCTGGTAAACTAATTCCGTCAGCTAAAAGAACTGATATAATGTTTCATGCTAAAAGAGGGTTACAAGAATTTAGTTATGATACTTTAAAAGTTATTAAATCTCAAGAATTAACTATACCACCTAGCTTGTCTATAATAATACCACAAGATTATGTAAACTATGTTAAATGCTCTTGGGTAGACGATGCTGGTGCTAAACACATTATATATCCAACTAGAGTTACTTCTAATCCAACTGAACTTCCAATACAAGATGACACTGGCGAACCTACTCAAGATCAAGCAGGTGCAAACTTGCTTTCAGAACAGTCGCTAACTGAAGAAAGATGGAAAAGTCAAGACCAAACAAATAATTGGAGGCCAGATGATTATAGATACCCTTTTAATCAAGGTTTAATAGGCCAAAGATATGGATTACAACCTGAAGAAGCTCAAGTAAATGGTAAGTTTACAATAAATGAAAGAACAGGCACATTTTCTTTTTCAAGTGATTTAGCAGGTAAATTAATAATACTAGAATACATATCTGATAATTTAGCTTATGATGCTGACATGAAAGTTCCTAAAATGGCAGAACAAGCCATGTACATGCATATAGCTTATTCTATATTATCAGGTAGAGCAGGTGTTCCAGAATATATAGTAAATAGATTTAAAAAAGATCGTTCTAGCGCTCTTAGAAACGCTAAAATACGTTTAAGTAACATAAAGATTGAAGAGATAGCTCAAGTGTTTAGAAACAAATCTAAATGGATTAAACATTAAGTATGCCAGAAATTAAAAATACTTTTTTAAGGTCTAAGATGAATAAAGACTTAGACGCTAGAATAATACCTAACGGCGAATATAGAGATGGTCAAAACATAAGTATAAGCTCATCTGAAGGCGCTAGCGTTGGCGCTTTAGAAAACATAAGAGGTAACAAGCTATTAACTAATTTCGGTTTAACAGATTACAACTTAGAAGTTATAGGTAATTATGTAGATACTGCCAATAATAGAATATTCTTTTTTATAACAAACTTTTCAGACTCTTCTACAAATAGTTTAAGAAATTTATCTAGGCAAAGCGCTAATGCTGGTGGATCTGGAGATTATACTAATTTTGTTAGATTTGGAGCTAATAATTATATAGCTTACTGTGAGTTTCCTTCTGAAAGCAATGAAAATATAAATAGCTCTAATATAAAATTTAAAATAATAGTTTCTGGAACTTTTCTAAACTTTTCAAAAACTCATCCTATACTAGGCGTTAATTTAATTGAAAATTTACTTTTTTGGACTGATAATAGAAATCAACCTAGAAAAATTAATGTAGAAACAGCTATAGCAAATCCACTTACATATTACACTCATGAAGATCATATTTCTGTAGCTAAGTATGCGCCGTATAATTCTATATCTTTTTTAGATAACGTAAATGGAGCAATTAAATCTACTTTAAAAAATGAAGTAGACGAATGGCTTCCGCCTTTTTTTGGAGCTCCAGGTCAAGTTTTAAATCAAGCTCATGATGTTTTAGTATTTAACTCTAGTTCTTCTTATACCGATATAGCTGCTCACTTAGGATCAGGAGTTCCATCTGTAGACATCAGAGTAAGAAACATGAATGACGAAGAAAATGTTTACGCTTTAGTTCAAAACATAGACACGTCTCCAACTCCTGATAAAGTTTTTTTGAAAACAGTAGACGGCGTTACGGTTACTGACATACCAACTCAATTAGGCTGGGGTGATAGCGGAGTATACATGTTTCAAATAAAAAATCCAGACTATAGATCAAGTTTTAATGGAGATAAAGATTTACTAAAAGAAAAGTTTGTAAGATTTAGTTATAGATTTAAATACGACGACGACGAATACTCTTTAACAGCTCCATTTACACAACATGCTTTTGTCCCTGAACAATATGGGTACTTTACTCAGTTAGATGACGAAAAAACTAAAGAATCAAGTATAGTTGATTTTATGGAAAATCAAATTACTACAGCTGGCTTAGTTATTGATTTACCATATTCTGTGACTGAAATAGAAGATAAATTAAAACTAAAAGAAATACAATTACTTTACAAAACATCTGACGAAGAAAATTTAAAAGTCATAGCTGATGTAAGTGTTAAAAACTTAAAATCCACTGTAGCTACTGTTAGTATTAAGCAAGCTGGCAGTAATTATACTGCTGGAACGTATAATAACGTTGTTCTAGATTCAAATGGAGCAGTTAAGGGAACTATAACTGTTAACGGCGCAGGTAGAGTTACTAGCGCTGTAATAACGTCTTCTAATAGCGATTACTCTATTGGTCAAGAATTTAATGTTCCAGCTTTAGGAGGACCACCTACTGGCTCAGGTGCAATATTGACAGTTACAAGCTTAGGTTCTAAATATGTATATAATTATACATCTCAAAAACCTACAAAAGTATTACCAGAAAAAGAAATAGTAAGAGTAAGCGATATAGTACCTATGAGGGCGGCTAGTCAAGAAGCAGTAGGAAATAGAATAATATACGGCAACTTTTTGCAAAATAATAAAAGCTTAGAAAAATTAGATTATTCACTAGCAAAAGTAAACAAAGGAGATTCAACGTCTAATATTAATAAAGAATTTTTAAACCATACTTTAAAGCAGGGTAGATCTTACCAGGTAGGTATTGTGCTTCAAGATAGATATGGGAGATCTTCAAATGTAATTATAAATGACGCAAGTAATTCATCTACTAACTTAACATCGACAATATTTAGCAGCTACACAAATGGAGGTACAAACCCTTTAACTTGGCCAGGCGATTCGCTTCAGGTATCTTTTAATGAACCTATACCTACTGAAAAGAAAGATGATTATAATGGTGCTTGGATAGAAAATGAAAACCCTTTAGGCTGGTATACTTATAAAGTAGTTGTACAACAAAAAGAGCAAGATTATTACAATGTTTATACTCCAGGAGCTTTAACTGGTAATGTTATATATACAGGAGCTTATGACGAAGCAGCTTTAACAGCAACTCCCTTGACATATTCTGAAGACTCAAGCGTATCTCATATAGCTTTATTTAATGATAATATAAACAAAATACCAAGAGAACTTAAAGAGGTAGGGCCGTCTGATGATATATACTCTTCTAGTACTGTGCTATTTAATAGAGTTAAACAATTAAACTATTCAACAACTTCAGGATTTTCATTTGTTAATCAACAAAATTCTTCTCCTAAAAAAATAGAAGTAACCAATATAAAGCCGTTTATAGAAATGGGTGATTGGACAACTAAAAAAAATTTAAATTTACATTATTTAAATGCTACTTCTAACAATCATTCTCAGTATCCAGATCCTACTTATATATATCCAGGCCCTGAAGGAAATGTAGACCCATTATATTTAAATAATAATAAAAATCCTTTAGTAGCAACATTAAAAACTAAAAACAGATTAGGATTTAAAGGAGTTGACCAAGGCAGCGCAACTTTTAAATTTGCTAAAAATTTAATGGTTTTTGAAACTAAACCTTTTAAATCAGCTTTAGATATATATTATGAAACTTCTACATCTGGAAAAATACAAGAATTAAACGAATCTATAGCTAACTCTATAACAGACTTTGACTCAAAAGCGCCTAATGATATATCTGATTTTTTAACAGATGGGTTTTTAGAAACTGCTACTGTAGGAAGCACCGTTACTAACGTGTTTCAAATAATAAACTCTAATTCAACACCTGTTCAAGATATATCTGCTAATATAACTATAGAAGAAGTTAAAAATGGCAATGGTGCTGTGGTGAGTTCTCCTTTTAATATATCCCAAGTTTCAGCGCCTTCAGCTCCTAGTACTCCAGCAACTTTTAAGCTTGTTGCTGCTACTAGAATTGTTTTTGATGCGAACTCTGATGTTGAAAATAGCTACACAATTAAGTTTAGATTACATGTTGATGGTTTTCCAGATGTTTTAGTTGATAAAGATGTTGATTTGACAAATATTCAACCTAAAATATATAGAATATCAACAACTCCAGATCAACAAACTTATCCTGGTATATATGGATCTTTAATAGAAAATACAGGCATACAACCATTTTTAAATACTAATGGTGTTCCAGCAAATTATTTAACTGATTTAGATGCTAACAATCCTCAACCTTTTAACCCTTCTGTGTCTTGGAGTGGTGAATATGCTATAGTTGTAGCAACAAGAGACGATGTTAATCTCAGCACTGACAATGCTAATTTTAAACATTCTATTGCTGACATAAGTCACACTAGCAACGGGTATGATCCACTATCTCTTCCGTATAATGAAAATAATTTTAATAGATTTCCAGTTTCTTCAACGCCTAGACTTCAAGGTCTTACATATAGAATTAAATCAGCTATAAGATATGATGCTTATGCTTATTCATTTAACATCACATCAATTGGCGCTACAATAACGCGTTATTTGTCAGTAGTTGATGCTCAAAACACAGCTGTTAATAAGGTTTCTAATTTTATTATAGATACAAATAGCAACACGGGTCAAGCTACTCTTTCTTTTACAATACCAGGAGGAGGCAAAATATCTAAAAGCGAATTACCAGACAATTACCCAGGTCAAAATCAATACAAAGGATCTTGGTTATATGATGTTATTATAGACGTGTCAGACGCTTCTGGATCTACGGGATTTTTAAGATCAAATGAGTACCATGTTCAATTTTTAATAAAAAAATAATGGGTTTTAATTTAGAAGTAAAATACTATAATTCGTTTTGGTTAAAACAGGTTACTACTCCACTAATATCTAACAATAGTAGCCTTATGCCTAGATACGTTAAACTATTTCCTGGCATACCTTTTTTAAACAATACTAACGATAATTATCCTAATTTCCCTACAACATCTAGCAACACAGCGCCTTACTCAAATGTTTATCCTCAAGCAAACGCTGAGTATAGCTTTTTAAACGGTTCTAATTGGATAATAGAAGAATCTAGGATAAGAGGTGGTTACAACAATACCCAAGTCGATTTAGGAGTTAGAGCTTATTTAAAAGAAGACTCAAACGATGTTAGACATAGGAATAACGCTTTGATATATTCAGGTGTTTTTAACTCAAGAACAAATATAAACAACACTAACATTTTTTCAGTAGCTGAAGATATAACAAAAGCAGTTGATCCTCATAATGGTTCTATACAGTTGTTGTATGCTATGGATAATAATTTAACTATATTTCAAGAAAATAAAGTTAGCCAAGCTTTGATAGATAAAGATGCTATTTACTCAGCCGAAGGAACTCCAATAAGAGCTACATCTAATGTAGTAATAGGGCAAGTTACTCCATATAGCGGAGATTACGGAATAAGTAGAAATCCAGAAAGTTTTGCTCATTTTGGTTTTAGAAGATATTTTGCAGATAAAGATCGTAATGCAATAATGAGGTTATCAAGAGATGGTCTAACTGAAATATCTGGATACGGGATGGCAGATTACTTTAGAGATGAATTATCTAAGCTTTCAGATAGGAAAGTAATAACTACTACTTCTTTTCAACTACAATACGATCAAACAACAGGAGTTATAGTACAAGGTCCACAAGATTCTAGATACCAAGCATCGCCGCCAGTAGCAATACCCACACCTTTAGGCCCTTGGATTAGAGTGGTGCCAAAAGGATTAAACGACTTGCAAGAGTTAATAGTTGGTTCTCAAGTTCAATTAAATGACAATGTTAGCGGTGGTGGAGTATGGCAGTCTGTCAATTCTTTTGTGACAGGTACTGGAACTATTGACATTAGTGGAGTTTCTGTTAATGTCGTTTTTTTAGACAATGGGCCTTTACAAATTTATTCTCCAGGAGTTGCAGCTGATCCTGAAGTAAGATTTGTATATTATGAGAAAGATAAAATAGAGGGCGGTTTTGATAATTACAAAAACAACTACACAGTGTCTTTACAAAGACATTCCGGCAGTAAAAGTGTTGATGAAACGAGTGATTATTATAATACACTTACGTTTGATGAAAAAGTAAGTGGATGGACTACATTTTATACTTATAGACCAAACTTCATGTTTAGTTTAAAAAACAACTTTTTTACAACTAAAAATGGCTCTTTATATCTACATTACGATGCAGAAGCTAATGCTAACGAATATTATGGCGTATCTAATAACTCATCTATAACTTTTGTTTTTAACGCAAATCCTTCAATTAATAAAAACTTTAAAACAATAAACTACGAAGGAAGTAGCGGGTGGCAAGTAGATAGTTTTGTTTCTGACACTTTTACGCTACAGCCTAATATCAACCAGGATTTAGACGAAACTAACTCTGTAAAAAGCTATGAAGAAGGATTATACACTGAAGGAGGTATACCTTATAGAGCTGGTTTTTATTTAAAAGAAAATAAATATTATGCTAATCTAGTTAACAATAGTGAGGCAACGCCTGGCGAAGTAGTGTTTGGATCTTCTATGACAGGTATAAAAGGATATTTTGCTACAGTTAAATTATCTACAGATTCTACTACTAGACCTGGCGGAACAAAAGAATTATTTGCTGTATCAACAGAATTTGCAGTATCATCAAGATAAAATATTATGACAATAGAAGAAATACAAGCTCAATTAGATTCACTTCAAAAACCTAACCAAACATACAATATGTGGGCTGTAGCGGGAGCTGCTGTACCCTCTGCTGTATTAGGTGTAGATGCTTTTATAAAAAATAGAAAAGCTAAAACTGATTTAAAGAAACAACAAGGTTACGTTGATACTCTTATGAAAAACTATATGGAAACTCCTATATATAATCCATATGAAAATTTAAGTGTAGCTACTCAAGCTAATCAGATTAAAATGGAAGAAACTGATAAAGCTTTAGCTAATACGCTAGACACATTAAGAGCTCAAGGAGCTTCTGCTGGTGGTGCAACTGCACTTGCCCAAGCAGCATTAAGAAGTAAGGCTGGCATTGCGGCTGATATTGAAAAGCAAGAAGTGTTTAACGAAAGATTAAAAGCTCAAGGGGAAATAATGGTTCAAAATGCTGAAATGCAAAGAAGAGGCCAGCAAATGGATTACGAGCAAAGTAAGGCTGATCAATTACGTATGGAACAATTTGCTTATGGTGAAAGAGCAGCTGATATGGCTGGAGCATTAGGTAGCTTAGGTTTGCAAGCTGCTAGAGGACTAGGTAGTGGTAAAAAGCAAGGAAGCCAAGTTAGAAGAGATCAATCTTTAATAGACTCTCAAATAGCCACAGGTAATCAAGTAACAAGCGGTGTTGACGTAGACGCTTTAACCAGAAGCCAACCACAAAGCATCGAAGAAGAAATGGAATTAGATATTTTTGACGAGCAAGACCAACCAGTTATTGAAGACGTAGGAAGTATAGGGGCTATTACTGGTAATCAAGCTATGTCTGCTTTTCCTGGTAAAGGTGTTTTGCCTTTTGTTGATGTTCAAGCAGAACCAAATTTCTACGATCAGTACATGAAAAAACAACTGTGGAATAAAGATAATTTGATGGAGTGGTATGAAGAAAATAAATAGATTAAAAACAATAAATTATGCCAAGAGTAAAAACAATAAGCCCAGGTAGATTAACTGGTGTAAGCGGATTAACAAGAGAAGCATCTAGACAAGTAGGCAGACAAAAAGATATTGAATATCAATTTGCATTACAAGATTGGCAAGCAGAAAAAGCTAAGCTTGAAGGTATAAAGCAAGAGCAGTTAAATTATTTAGACCAAAAGATGAAAATGATAGCTGGCGAAGAGCAAGCTGGTGGAGAAACTTTTGACGAAGGATTTAAAAAAGCTCAAATGGAACAAGCTAAAGAATATGCTAGTATTGTATCTGACATTAAGCTTGGTAATATAGATGCAGCTGACGGTTATGCTAAATTAGCGGTATTTGACCAATCATTGAAAAACATAGAAGCTGCAATACCAAACATAAATGCTTTTAATAAAAGACTTCAAGAAGCTATGAACAAAGAAGAAGGTGAAGTTGGATCGTTTGTTTATGATGGTTCTGGTAAGACTTTTGAAATAGCTCAACTATTTAATGACATGTATTCACCTACTAAAAGTGGTAATGTATCTACAGTTATTGAAGATGGTAAAACATTTTTAGTTCATAAAGATGGACAAAAAATATCTATAGAAGGTTTAAATGCTATAATGAGTGGGGAAAATCCTGATTATCCTATTAATTTTGTAGAAGATCCTAAAGACGCTTTAAAAGCTGTTCATGATGTTATGATGAAAGAAAATGAAAGCAAATTTAAAATTAGAAAAGGAACTAAATACGTAAACGATAAAGGCCAAACTGTTTCAACTAAAAAAGATCAATACTATTTAAAAAAAGGTTCAAACTATGACTCTATGTTACAGGAAGCTGTTTTACCTATACTAAATGACAATGATAAAATGAAAGGATTTTGGTTGAATTTAGGCGGCGAAGGTAATTGGAACAATAGTGAAGACCAGAGAAAAATAGCTCAACAAGCTTTAGTTGATATGGCTAGAAATTCATTTGGACCTAAAAACGACGTATTAACAATAGATGTTTCATTACCTAAAAGCGGCAATATAAAAAGCTTAGAAAAAAACTTTGACGATTGGATAAAAGAAAATATAAGTAAGAAAACAAAGCAAACTAGGTATCATGATTCTCCAGAAGAAGTAACTGGAATGTTTGATATACCTCTTCCAGAAAAAAGAAAAAAGGTTTTAGAAAAAATTAGATTATTTAATACTGTGGATTTAGTATATGGTAGTGATGATAGAGTTGCAGATGCAAAAGGTAGCAAAGCTGATCCTAACAAATTATACCAACTTGTAAAAGTTCCAGGCGCAGGAAGTTTTAATGCTTTTGAAGTTACAGTAAGCGATGAAGACATATTGAATAATGAAGCTTTAAATAAAATACTTATAGATTACAATGTAAAATTTAACAAATCATCTGTTTTATGATAGATAATTTTTTAATTGATTTTTATTCTGAGAAAACTGATGAAAAACTTTCTCAAGACAAATTTGATAATATTATTAATACTTACGGCGATGACTATGATTCATTAATAAATGATTTATATTCTAAGTATGACGCTGGCAATATTAACGAAGACAAATTAAATATTATAAAAAATACTTATGGTTTAGTAGAAAAAAAGCCGCCAGTAGAAGAAAAACAAAAATTAGAATTTAATAAAGATTATGATTATTCTGATTTAAAAAAAGCAAAAGCTAAAAGATTTGATAAGGGTATATTTAAAATGGCTGAAAGAGAGGCTTTTGATAAATATAAAGAAACTGGTGAAATAGATTTGAATTTAATACCTGAGCGAGAAATATTAGAAAAAAGAAAATACGACTACACTAAAGAAGTTGGCGGTGAGTATTTAATAAATGGTGAAAAAGTAAGTAGAATAGAGCTTAAAGATAGTCTTTACGACAGTGACTTTATAGATAAACTTCAAGAGGGAAAAGTAAATGTAGATATTAAAAACGACGAAAGATTAGAAGATTTAGCTAAAAAACAACTTGAATCAGGTAGTCAATTAGGTGACAAAGGTGAAGCTGTATTAGCAGCACTTGCGCAGCTAGCTTCAGGAGCTGTAGATGCACAGACTTTTGTAGACGATACTATAGAAGAAATAACGGGCGCTGAAAGATTCACTGAAAAATATATAGGTGGAGCTCCTAAAGAAGTAAGAGATTTATTATCTGAAAAGCTAGTAGATAAAGTAGATGACCTACATGAAAAACAAAGAGCTTATGAATATAATTTTAGTGAAAGTATTTTAAACGGTAACTTTGCTAACGCAGCTAACATAGGTTTTAATACTGTAGCTGAAAGTGCGCCTATAATGATAGCTGCTGGTTTAACTGGTGGTGCTGGTGGAGTAGCTGGTGCTTTAACTAGCGCTGCTACAATGTCTGGGATATTGATACCTGCTGAATATGCAGCTACAAGATTTTCTGAAGATGAAAAATTAAAAGAACTATCTAAAGGTGAACAATTAACAAGAGCTTTTTTTAGAGGCGGTGCTGAAGGATTTTTTGAAGGTATAATGGGGCCTATTGGAGCTAAAAGTTTTGGCTTATTTAAAGAAGGATTAAAAACTACTGTAAAAAGAGCTGCAGCACAAGGAGGCAAGGAAGCCGCTCAAAGTGTAGCAAAAGAAATGGCTGATAAGACAGCTTTAGAAATATTCAAAGCTTTTGGCATAGATGCTACTAAAGAAGGTGGAACTGAAGCTTTAACATCACTTTCTCAAGACTTAACGGATGACTTACTAGGTGTTCAAGACTTATCTATAACTGATTATTTAAAGAACGCTGGAGAAGCTGGTGCCTTAGGTATTTTTATGGGAGGAACTGTTCAAAGTATAGGTGCTACAGGTAAAGTGCTATTAAGAAATAATAAAGTTAAACAAGGAGCTATATCTGAAATAAGAAAAGAACAAGAGTTAGGAAATATTTCTAAAAAACAAGGGGACGAGCTTATAAGAAAAGTAGAAGATTTTCAACAAGCAGTTAAACAAACTGACTCTGAATTATCAGAAGAAAAACAAGAAGAAATAGCTAATTTAATTTACGAAAAAACTAATTTAAAACAAAAAATAGAGGGACTTGATCCTAATCAAGAGTCTGTTAAAAAGTCTAAAGAAAGAATACAAGAAATTGATAATTTAATATCTAAAACAAGCGCTAGTGAAGCTGAAATAAAACTAGCTGAAGAGCAAGCATCTATTGCAAAAGAAATAAAAGACTTAAGAATAAATAAAACTGTTAAGTTCGCAGAAACACAAGGTGAAAAACTTGGTAAAAAAGTATATGTAGTAGAAACTGACAGTGAAGGATCAGCCGGTGATAAAGCTCAAAAAATATACGATGAGTTTTTAAAAGAAAACCCAGATCAAAGTAGTCAAGATGTATCAAGTGCTGATGGGTTTTATTTAGGTGACGCTATAGTAATAAATAAAGATGTAGTAAGTAAGACTGGCGCATTTAATACTGGCCAACACGAAGTGTTGCATGGTGTTATTAATAATGCTTTTAATGATTTAAATACTGACCAAAAGAAAAAGCTTATATCCGACTTTAGAAATATACTAAGCGACGAGCAGAATCAAGCTATAAATAATAGATTTAAAGCTTATGAATCAGACCCTAATTTTGACGCTGAAACTTCTGTTGAGATATTTACAGTATTATCAGATGCAATAGCAAAGAAGGAGGTTGCGTTTAATGAAAGCTTTGGTAGTAAACTTAAAAATTTATTACAAGAAATATTTAGAAAAATTGGTATAGTTAAAGATTTTAGTAACGCAAGGCAAGCTTATAACTTTTTAAAAGACTATAATAAAACTGCTGAAAAAGGATTAATAAGTGCTAGAGCTTTAAAATTAGCACAAGTTGCACCTATTAAACAAGAGATTTCAATGTCTAAAACAGCATCTGAAAATGTTCAAAAAATATATGAAGAACAAGGTGTTGGAGGCGCGTTAGATATAATTGAGGAGTTTAAACCTATCGTAAATAAACTTGTTCAAAAAAGAAGCGAAGCTCCTAACTTCGACAGAGAGTTGTTAACTAGTGAAATTGAAATTGGATTAATATCTAAAGAACCAAGTCCAGAAACAGGTGAATATAAACAAAGAAGTATATTAGGTCTTATAAGAGAATATGGGCCTTATGTTGAAAAACAAAAAGCAGCTGGCGAAGCAGTGGCTCCACTAGCTGGTTTCATAAATAAACAGCTTCCAAAAAGAATGATTGAAGCTTCTCAGAAGATTTTAGGCGAATCATTTACTGAAGACGTATCTCAAAGAGTAGATATAGCAGCTCCTGAAGTAGAAGTTGAAATAAAAACTAAAGAAGAAAAAGTACCAAGAAGTTTAAGAAAAAAGCTTAATATTGAAAAAGGTTCTGATCTTTACAATAAAGTTAAAGATGCTGTAGTTAAAACATTTGGTACAAAGCTTCCAGAAGTTACAGATCCTAAGTTTAAAAAGGCTTTATCCGACAGTTACAAAAGAGAACTTAAAAAAGAAGTTAACGCTTTAATGGGTACTAGATCAGATTTTAAAATGTTTGTAACCAACAATGCTGAAACACTATATAAATCTATACCTCAAGAAACTATTAACAAAAGATTCCAAGCTTTTTCAGAGCCTGTATTAGATAAAGAAGGTAAGCAGGTTAGAGAAAAAACAGCTGTTGGTAAAGGCATATTTAAAAAGAAACCTTTTAACAAAGAAGAATTTATTAATTATTTTTTAGGCGAAGATGTAGGAGCATCAACTAAAGGCACTAGAAAAACTGCATTATCAGAAACTATAGCGGATGAAATGGCTTTAGATGCTACAATGGAAGTTATAGAAGATCCTAAAGTATTTGAAAAGTTTAAAGAAATACAAGAAATAGAAGGCAAAGAAGTTCCTAAAGATATTAAACCTAAAATATCTGAAAAAGTAAAAAGACCTGAAGGATTTAATTTTAGCAAATCTGTAAATGAAATAATAAATATAAGAAACTTATTTCAACTAGAAACAAATGGTAAAGATAAATTGCTAAAAGCTTATGGTCTTGAAGAATCTTTAAAAATAAAAAACGAGCAAGACATAGATAATTACATAAGTATGTTAAAGTCTGATATTTTTATATTAGGCCCTAAAGAGATGTGGTTTGGACCTAGTGGTGGTAGCGTTTTTACTAGTAGCTCTAAGATAATAGGTGTTAAATCTTCTAGTAATCCTCTTTGGAAAACTTTTATAAGCAGAATAAAAGAATTAGAAAGTGATAGTACTATAAAATATGGTAAACCTATACCTGGTGTAAATACTAAAGATATTTGGTCTTTAAGAAATAAGTATGATAAACTTTTTAAATCTCCAGAAATAATAGAAAAAAATATAAAAAATGGAGAAATTAAAAAATTCAATAAACAAGTTGCGGCTATTCACAAAACGCTATGGGAGAGAATAAACAAAGAAATATCAAAAGATAAAAACAAAGCAACTGGAATAGCTACTTACTTAGGTATTGTTGCTAATGATACTGGTCACTGGCATAAGCTAGGTGCTCAATTTGAAGGATATTCTAAAGACATAACAGGCAAAAGATACGAGTACGAACATGCAATGCCTGCTACGGCTGCTTATTTATATTTGTTAGACGCGGCATTATCTGACGTTAATTTTAGTACAGCTTATGATTTAGTTGTAGATAATTATAAGCTTATAGCTCTTGATAAAGCTATGGACGATAAGTTAAGAAACGCTAGAACAGCTAAAGGTTATAGCCTACAAAGAAGAATGCCTGACGATTGGAGCGTTATAGATAATTTTTGGTGGCAAAGATATTTTAATGATATAGTTTCTAGCCAAGATGGTGGTATAGATCCAAACTCTATAATAGGTTTAGATGGTAAAACGTTTGGTGAAATGTTTAATGTTGACGCAAGTGGTAATTCTACGACAGTTGAAGTAGAAAAACTAAAATCAAAAGCTAAAAACATAAATGTAAAAAATTTATCAAATAATGTTGTAAATTTTAGTAAGACAACTAATAACGAAGGCATTATTGGGTATGCTAAAACAGTTGACGAAGCTTTAAAAGTAGCAAGAGATCCTAATGCTCCTATTAAAAAGATTAGAGTATTTGATTTTGACGACACATTAGCTAGAAGCAAAAGCTTAGTATTTTATAATAGACAAAACGACAGCGGTAAACCTGTACCAAACAATAAAGCTATATTTATGATAGGTGGACCTGGTTCTGGTAAATCAAACATAGGTAAGGGATTACAATTAGGTAGAGATGGTTGGAAGGTTGTTAATCAAGATATATTTATAGAGGCTGAAAAAGCTAAACAAGGCTTGCCTGAGATAGAAAAAGATTACACTAAAGAACAAAGAAGTAAAAGAGCTAAAATAGGTGCTGCCGGTAGAAAAGCTGCTGAAGCTAAGATGGATAAATATACTAAAGCTGGTAATGGTATGGTTATAGATGGCACGGGTGCTAGCTATAATGCTACTATGAAAAAAGTTAATAAGCTTAAAGAACAGGGTTACGAAGTGTTTATGGTTCATGCAGAAACTTCTACTGAAGCTGCTATTGCTAGGAATAAGTCTAGAAAAGAAAGATCACTACCTAGCTTTATTGTAGAAAAAACATCTAAGGCAGTTCAAGAAAGTGTTAAAAAATACAGAGAAGAATTAGGAGATAAATTTATAGAAATAGACACAGAAACTATAGAATATGGAAAACCTCTTCCTAAAGAATTTGTAAATAAAGTTAAGGCTAAGGTATACGAAAATGAAAGAGGTGTCTTAAATGCTGAAAAATTTGCAAAAGATGGCAAATCTTTAATAGACAAAGGAGCAGTTATGGATTTTACTGATTTTAACATCGTTAGAGAAGGCGAAAAAGGACCTTTATTTGATGTTGCTAAAAAGATTCAAAAAGCAAGAGGCACAGATGATGTGTTTGTATTAACAGCAAGAGCTCCTGAGTCACAACAGGCGATATATGAATTTTTAAAATCTGAAGGATTAGAAATACCATTAAAAAATATAACTGGGTTAGGTAATTCAACAGGTGAAGCTAAAGCTAATTGGCTAGTTGAAAAAGCAGCAGAAGGTTATAATGATTTTTATTTTGCAGATGATGCATATCAAAATGTAAAAGCTGTTAAAGATGCTATGTCTGTTCTCGATGTTAAATCTAAAGTTCAACAAGCTAAAATAAACTTTAGTAAATCTGTCAATGAAGATTTTAATAAAATAATAGAACAAACTACAGGAATAGCATCGGAAAAAATATATTCGGAAGCTAAAGCAAAAGTAAGAGGAGCTAATAAAGGTAATAAAAAATTCTTTATACCTTATTCAGCTGAAGACTTCATGGGGTTAATATACCCATTATTAAGTAAAGGTAAACTAGGTGACAGCCAGATGGCTTGGTTTAAAAAGAATTTACTAGATCCATATGCTAGAGCAAATGAAAATATAGCAGCTGATAGACTTCAATTAATGGAAGATTTTAAAGCTCTTAAAAAAGCGTTAGAAGTTCCTAAGGATCTTAGAAAGAAGACTGATTCAGGTTTTACTAAAGAGCAAGCTGTAAGAGTCTACTTGTTTAATAAAGCTGGCTTTGACGTTCCTGGTATATCTAAAACAGATTTAAACGAACTATTAGATTTAGTTAATTCAGACGGTGTATTAAAAGCTTTTGGTGATCAAATATTAAATGTAACTAAAGGCGATGGTTATGCTAAACCAGGTGAAAACTGGTTAGTTGGCACAATAACAACTGATTTAATTGACGTATTAAACACTGTTAAAAGAGCTAAGTACTTAGAACAATCTGGATTTACTGCTAATACTGAATTAATATTTAGTAAGGAGAATTTAAATAAGCTAGAAGCTGCTTATGGATCTAAGTATAGAGAAGCTATGGAAAATGTGCTAGGTAGAATGAAGTCTGGTAAAAATAGAATATTTAGCGGTAATAGACTTAGTAATAGAGTTTTAGATTATATAAATAATTCTACTGGTGCTATAATGTTCTTTAACACTAGATCAGCAGTTCTTCAAACCATATCTAGTATAAACTTCTTAAATTGGAGTTTTAACAACCCTATAAAAGCTGGTGCTGCATTTGCTAATCAACCTCAATATTGGAAAGACTTTGTTGAGTTAATAAACTCTGATTATTTAGTTGATAGACGTAACGGTTTAAAACTAAATATAAATGAATCTGAAATAGCTGACGCTGCTGCTACTAGTAAGAATAAAGCTAAAGCTGCTATTAATTATATATTACAAAAAGGATTTTTACCTACACAATATGCTGATAGTTTTGCTATTGCTTCTGGTGGCGCTACATTTTATCGCAACAGAATAAATGATTTAATTAAAAATCAAGGCATGTCTGAAGCTGATGCTAAAAAGCAAGCTATGCTAGAGTGGAGAGAAACAGCTGAAGTATCTCAACAGTCATCTGACCCAAGTAAAATATCTGCTCAACAAGCCAGCGATTTAGGTAGAGTTATATTAGCTTTTGCTAATACACCAATGCAATATGCTAGAATACAAAAAAGAGCTGTACAAGATTTAATTAATGGTAGAGGTGATGCTAAAACACATGTTAGTAAGATTATATATTATGCTGTAGTTCAAAACTTAATATTTAACGCTTTGCAATCTGCTTTATTTGGTTTAGGATTTGGAGATGATGAAGACGACGAGAAAAAAGAAAAGATGTATTTAAGAACAGCTAACGGTATGTTAGACTCTCAGCTAAGAGGCTTAGGTTTAGCTGGAGCTACAGTTGCTGTAATTAAAAACTTTTTAACTGACATATACGAAAGATCTGGAAGACAAAGACCTGAGTACGTTGACTCTATATATAAGCTATTGCAAATATCTCCACCTATTAGTAGTAAAATATCTAAAATTAGAGGAGCTGCTTGGCAGTTTGATAGCAAAAAGCGTAGACAAGAAATATTTGATAAAGGATTTAGCATAGATAATCCAGCGTATGAAGCTGGAGCAAAGGTAATATCTGCAACTGCAAATATACCGCTAGACAGAGTGTATAGCAAAGTGAATAATATTTCTGGAGCCATGGACGAGGATGCCGAAACTTGGCAGACTATAGCTATGTTAGCTGGTTGGCCTAAGTGGCAAATAATGCCTAAAGAAAAAGAAGTTAGTACATTTAATAACGGTAGTGTAAAAATAAAATCTACTGAATCAAGTGATTATATAAAGCTTAAAAAACTAAATAAAAGTGAGCAAATAAAAATGCTTAAAGATTTAGGTGCTGGAAGTACAGCTATAAGAAAAGCTAAAAAAGAAGATGATAGAATAGAACTAATAATGAACTATAGTAAGGAACAATAAAAAAACTGGGCACCATACCCAAAGTTCCTGTAACCAAAAAGGGGAGGTCATTACGACTTCCCCTTTTATTATTTAACACCATGGGCAAAATCCGCCCGGACAGTTTTCACACATAATTGTATTTTTAAAATCTATAAGTAATACCAAAAGCAAATATAAAACCTCCACTAGCTATAGCTAA
>VMHT01052214.1_pt1 | contig 18290 bp, 18 predicted proteins | sample 4693611 | NCBI WGS metagenome assembly VMHT01 (sample SAMN12280063, study PRJNA550983) | marine metagenome | isolation source: seawater sampled from same location over 5 years 0.02-0.2 micron viral filtrate | place: USA: collected off the coast of southern California halfway between the port... ...
AATGATGAACCCCAGAACTCAAAAAGTTTATGAATCTCAGCGAAGAAAGATGATGGAGCATTGTAATACAGATGACTTCGGATTTACTTTACAATATGCTAAAGAAGATTTACAGAATTATTTAGATAATATTGTAAATATTAATACCAGAAAGAATTATTATGCTAATATTGTTAATTATCTAAAAAATACCGAATTAGAACCTGAGATGGAAGATGAAATACTCCATTACAGAGAGCGAATGCTAGAATTATGTAATACCATTAACAATGTTAATAAAGAACAGAAACAATCTAAGAAACAGGAAGACAACTGGATGTCTCTACAAGATTTAAATAAAATGAGAAAAAATCATTTTAATGATATTAAAAAAAGAGATAATCCCACTTGGGCGGATATACAGCCATTTTTCGTAGCATCATTATATCTGGCAGATGATAAAAATCCTCCTATTAGAAATGAATACGGAGATATGCTTGTAGTTAAAGAATCCCACGGCATCCACTCCACTGATAAATCTAAAAATTATCTAGTAATTACTGGCAGAAACAAAAAGACATTTATTTTGAATGATTTTAAAAATGTTAAATCTCAAGGCACTAAATCATTTAAAGTCGGAAAAAGTCTAAATAAAATTATGAATACATTTTTAGATAAGCACCCATTTAGTTTATCCGATACTCCTACCACTCCATTATTATTTAATACTGCTAATAATATGTTAGGCAGAAATGGGCTAACTAAATATTTACAGAATAAAGTATTTACTGATGGTAATAAAAAAATATCCACAGCAATGCTTAGACATATCTATATTAGTGAAAAAGTAGGTGGTCCGATGATTAAAGAAAAAGAAGACCTCGCTGATAAAATGTGCCATTCTGTAGCAGTCCAGGAGGGAATTTATAAAAAATGGATAGAAGAAAATCAGAATTAATATAAAATAAATTTTTGATTTAACTTTTGCTAAAAGTTATATAATAGGTTATTATATGGAATTGACCCAGAAACAAGAAAAAGAATTAAATAGACATTTAGGATTAGGCAGACACACTAAACCTGAAGCAGATTTAATGAAATCTGAGATGGAAAAAGGTAAATCTGTTAAAGAAGCACACAGTGCCGTAGTTGCCAGAAGGAATAAAAAGAACAAGCGTAGCAGTCTGGCAAGTGTGGTATTAGATGGTGAAAAAGTAGAATTTAAAGAGGGTGGATTACGAAATCAGTTAAAAGTCCCTAAAGATTATAAATTTAAACTATCTGAATTACGGCGAATGGCAAAAGTGAATACTGGTAATACATTTAATTTTTTAAATAAAGACAGGAAAATGACACCACTATTAAAAAAAAGAATAAACTTCGCTATTACGCTAATGACACGCAAAAAATAATATTGTATTATGTATATAATATGAGTGAATGGATGGATTTCGTAAAAAAATACCAGCGAACCCACGGCGGTAGTTGGAAAGAAGCATTATCTAAAGCAAGTAAGGAATATAATAAAAAAAAAGGCACTAAAGGTGCTACTAATATCTCTCGTGTAAAATCTAATGCTAAGAAAGGTGAGGGAGATACAGAGGATTTTACTACTAAACGAGGTGATAAAATAAAGACTGGGGCTCGTAAAGGTCAAAAAGCATTTTCTAAACCATTTAAGCATAATCAGAAATCTCCTATGAGTCAGTCCAGTTATTAGGGTGCCTCGTTTGCCATTTTCTTTATTTAACTCTATTGTCAAAAAGGACAATATAAAAATGTTGTATTATTATAAATGCCCCAACAAGCAGAGGAAGTTGATTTTACTGATTTTAGAGGAAAGACACGGAAAGTTGATAGAGGAATGCTACGACGAGTCGCACAAATGGATAGAGCGGATAAAGAGCGTTTTGAACGAAAGCAGAAGCAAAAAGGTAAAGCAATACAGTCTGGAAAAAGAGGAACTACTAAAGCAGACCCATCTGTTAAAGAAACTAAGGAGAAGAAACTGCCACTTCTGCCACAGGAACGGACTAATATGTATAATACATTAAATAAAATGAGTCAAGAGCAACTCCGTAAATATGTCTCTACCTTTAATAAAGAAGCACGAATTGTAGGAGGACACGCAATGAAAAAGAGTGATTTAATTAATGCTATTATTGCTAAAGCAAAAGTAGTAGAAGATTTATTAAAGAAACTTAGAGTAGATGTCCCTAAAATGGATGTAGGTCCAGTAGATAAAGTAAAGGGTGTCCCAGTAGATGCCACTGGAGCAAAAGCACGACTAAAAGAACCTAAACCAGTAATGCCAGGACAAGTAGGAACTAGATATGAAGCAGCAAAAGTAAATGGTGAAGAACGAGGAGTATATTATAGTGGATATGCTATTAAAGGTGATGCCGCCGCTAATCGTTTTGAATCATATTCTGCCGCAAGAGCCGCCTGTAATAAAGAAGGTAGATGTAATGCTATTACTAGAGAAAAAGTTAGAGGCGAATATTATTATAGTATGAGAAACGGCACTACTGCTATGAAAAAGGAAGGAGGAGATGAATTCTCCTGGAAAAAAAAGCGACAAGGAAAAATTGACTTAGGGAAACCTAAAAAATAAGACTGATAAATCTTGTTAATTTACACAAATAATATATTGTATAATCTATATACAATGGAAGCATTACAGCAACATATACAATCATATGGAAACTCGGTGTCAGGTATTGACGCATTTAGAGCGAACGCTGACAGAGATTTTTTTGACAACTGGAGTAAAGGTGTAGAATCGGCAAATAAGGCAGTAGAACTCGGAGGTAAATTATCTGAAGGTGTCGGTTTATCTATAGAAGGAACTAAGACTCTAAAGAGATTAGGACAGGCGGCATATAATAAAATTAAAGGAAACCAAGGCGGAGATGATGATGCCGAAGGCAGTGGTGATGCTGAAGGTGATAGTGCTACAGGTGCTGACGATTCTGGTGCTGGAAATGGTGGAGGTCAAGGCACTAGAACTGGGGCTGATGATGATGGCACTGGAGATTTAGAATGGGATGATGACCCTTCAGTAGGATTCGGTAGCGAACCTGTAGGAGTAGGAGGTCAAGAAGCATCAGCAGAACAATTAACTAGATTTAGAACAGGAAATTTAGCACAAGATGCTGCCGAAACTGATGGAGCACCTGCTACTGCTTCTACCACTGGAGCGGAATCGGCTTCTGATGCCACATCTGGTGGTGCTGATGCCACAGGTTCTCAAGCAGGGTCTGGAGTGTCAGAAGGAGCATCGGCAGAAGGACCCACTTTAGAAGGTGCTCCAGAATCAGCAATAGAAGCAACAGCAGGAGACACAGCAGGTGATGTGGGAGCAGGTATTGCTTCTACAGCGGCAGATGCCGCATCAAGTGCCGCAAGTGCCATCGGTAGTGGTATATCTACAGCGGCAGAAGCGGCAGCACCTATTTTAGATGTATTAGGACCACTCGGACTATTCGCTGGTATAGGATTATCATTATATGAGGCGTTCCACCACGACCCTAAACCTCCACCAGCCCCTAAAGTAGTAGGAGCAACAACTAAAGCAGAGGTAGTATTACCTACATATGACTCAGTCCAGGATACTCCAGCGTCCTATTCGGCATTTTAGATATATACACTAAATGTCAAATGAGGCAATTTTAGTTTAATTGTTATTTTAGTTTAATCGTATTTTATAAAAAAATAAAATATTGAGTAATAATATAAAAAATGTTTAAAGCACAACAAGGCACTAATTATGTCCCTACTAAGGTTATCTCAGTGAAACCAGAAGCACAAGTAAATTATAATCCTAAGACCCAAAATCAGGTCAGATGGTTAATCCCACAATATATAGGATTTTTTGACCCTCGCTCCACATTTATGAAATATAATATTAAAATGTCAGGTAGAGGTCATCCTAAACCTGACTGGAGGGCAGGAGTCCATTCTTTATGGCGTGATATCCGAATCCAGGATGGCACAGGGTCGGCTGAATTAGAAATGATACAGGATTATAATGTAAATACCGCACAATGGTGGAACTATACTAATAATGAATCTATTGACAATAAGCGTGATATGTTTGAAGGTCGCTCAGAAAATACTGATATAAATCAGCAACTTTATTATGGTCCATCAGGAGACTGGACTGCTGCTGATGTCTCTGACACATTTGCCAGGAAACAATTAGAAGTAGAACAACCTATTTACTCAGGTATTTTAGGAGGTGAGCGTGTTTTTCCAGTAGTTGCTACTAAAGGTCTCAGATGTCAGATGACACTAGATGACCTCCGACGCTCAGTCGTATTTAATACTGACCTCGCACTCGGTCGTGGTAATTGTGTAGGATTGAAAGACCAAAAAGCAGCAGCAGCAGACCAGAAGGCGGCGATTGACTCAGTATTTAATATTAAAATCCAGAGACCAGAAGATGGTCCTAATAATAGAGGTGTTAATAGAAATGCTGAACCAAGAAACAATAATCCATTTGATATCGGAGACGCTATTTATGTCGCTGATATTGCGGATGGTGCCAACGAAGAACAATTAGGTATTATTACTAAATTTACTAAGGATGGTGATAATGATTTAACAGTAGAATATATCCCTGCTCGTGCTAATGGTGCTGGTCTCGCCCACACCCACGCTGTCGGCTCTGCTGTATTTATTAAACAATTAGAACGAGTTAATGGGGGTCAAGTCGTTAATGTCCCACAGGCACAGATAGACCAGTTTGCCGTCTCTATATCATATGAATTATCTAATTTAGAAATGCTACTTCTTCAAGTCCAACCTCCAGACCAGTATGTCTCCGCTCTCCAGTCCCAAATCGGTAGTAGTGCTGGTTTGACACTTGACTTTAGAACCTGGACTTTATACAGATTTAATTTAAATACTGTTAATGGTCTAACTAATCAGTTAATCCCTGCTAACCAAAAGAGGGCATATTCTATTTTATCCTGTCCTCTCAGTATAGAATCTCAGAATACTCTATTAGAATCATCCTTAGTAGGAGTAGCAGATAATGCTCGTAATTATCAGTATGTATTTAGAGGAAATCTAATCCCTGACCGACCTATTAAATTAGAACGATTCTCGCAGAATCCAGCCCATCCTAACGCACTCGCTTTAGTAGAAACAGAAAAAGCATTAGTAAATGCCAACTACGGTGTAAGAAATCTATTAAATTCTCAGAATAAATTTTTAATCGGTAGAGCATTTAGTAAATATAATCAGATTTTTGACCTCTCTGCTGGAGACCTCGCACTCAGAGTAGAATATGAAGGAGCAACTAAAGAGAAACTTTACGAGCATTTCGTCCAGTATATTCGTAGAGTTAATATAGGTGCTAACGGAGTAGTAGTCTCATTTTAGAAGCGTTAGCACATCTGCCATATGTGCCATTTTATATATATACTCTAAATGTCAAATGAGGCATAAGCGTAGTAATCTAATTTTTTAATTTAAGATATAATATCTATAAAAAAATATATATTATATGTATATACAAATATGAGCGGAATGAATATTACTCAAGTAGAGCGTGTAGAAATACTTCCATTAAATCCACCAGCAAATAATAGTTATAGTTTTAAACAGGGTTTTCCTATAGTCCAGTTTTTAATCCCTAATCAGCCTAAACTTCTCCTTGGTAGTTCTGTAAGATTAAACGGAACATTAAGGGTTAATTTCCCTGGTTCTACAGAAGCAAATCCAGCACACCCAGACAATAATGAAAATAAAGGAGGTGGTAATGCTAATTTAAATTGCTGTTTAAATAGTCGTGTCGGTGTCTCATCCTGTATAGAGCAAATTACTCTGTCAAGTATGACAAATCAGACTTTAGAAATTGTCCGCAATTATGGCAGATATCTAGCAACCGCTGCCCCATTAACTCATTCTCAGGATGATTTAGACACAAATACTCAGTTAGAAGGTTTAACAGCATCTCGTAAAGCAAATGGTGCTATGACTGTAAATAATGATGTAGAATTCTCCATCCCATTAAGGACAGGATTACTTAGTGGCGGAAACCCACTTCCTATAGGAACTAATGGTTTGAGAGGAATGATTGTCCAGTTCCAACTCTCTCCTGATGCTAATGTATTAGGTGGATGGGTAGATAATGCTGGTGCTAGTAAAAATGATGCTGGAACAGGAAGTGGATGCTTCTACCAACTTAGAAACCTCAGTTTATCATATAATTTACTAGTCCCTGATGCTAAAGGACAGGAAACAATGAGTGTCCCATCTACAGGTCAGATGACATATAATGCTATTAGTCATTTATACTCAGTCCTAAACTCTAGCGACCAGACACAGAATTACAATTTAGGAACTGGACGCACTTTATCAGTTTTCCACAATTTCCTGCCATCTACTCATATTAATAATTATAATGAGGATGGATTCGCAACTCCGCGATTACGAAACGCTGTAGCAGGTGTCTATAATTCTGATGTAAATATAGATAGAGTCTCATTTTTAAAGGGAGGAGTCCTCTTCCCAGTAGAAAATGAAATTGACACCACAATCCCAGTAGCAGAGTCAAGACCTAAATCAGAACTAACTACTACATTTATTAACTCAGTTAAGCCCTACGCACAGATGAATCATTCTTTATTATCATTAAATACAGAATTCGGTATAGCAACTGAAACAAATGTTAATGGTCAAAATCAGTCAGCATTTACACAGGCAGATGCTGACCCAGTATTCGGTGTAGGTGTAGCAGAAGACCCATATAAGGTCGGTGTAGATTTTAAAGGAACTAATTATGGATTACGAATTAAATCTAATTTAAATGGAAACTCTCCTAACTCCATTTTTACATATATCCTCGCCACTAATACTTTAATGTATTCTCCTCAGGGTATTGCGGTAGTGTCGTAATAAACTTTAAAAAAGTTTTAACAAAAGTAAGGACTGGCGTAATTGACATTTAGGAGTATTATATAAAATGGCATATCTGCCACATAAAATTTTTTACCTAATTTTTAATTAAGATATAATATCTATAAAAAAATATATATTATATGTATATACAAATATGAGCGGATTACCAGATGTATTGAATGTTAAACCTATGGCAACTATTGACACAATGAATATAGACACTAATATTTTAGACCCTATTGTAATTAATAGTGGTTTTGCTAGATTCGTGTTAGAAAGAAAAGGCATTTTAGATGCTGGTTCTACCTTTAGTATTACAGCACATCCTGTCGCGGCAGGTGATGATAAATGCCATTTACCTGTTAAGACTGGAGCCCACGCACTCATTAAAAGAGCAGTTTTGAAAGTAGGAACTAAAGTATTAGCACACTCTGACGATTATGCCTATTACCAGACTGTCCGTCGTGCCTTTAAGACTAATGAAGAAAAAGCACAAAAAGATTTAGTTAAAGTAGGAAGTTTAGATGTAATGTGTCCTGATAATCAGGGTCTCGGATTATATCAGATGAAGGATTTAAATTATACTGCTGATGCCACTGGACTCGCACCACAAGCAGTCAGGCTCCGAACTGCGGAAGCATCTGGACCAGTTTTCCAGATTAAATTATCAGACCTCTTCCCTATGATGAGAAATATGATGCTTCCACTTTATTTAATAGACCAGCAAGTCTCAGTAGAATTAACCTTTAACCAACAGGCAAATGGCACTCAGGGATTGACTGCTGTTTTTGAGGATGGATATGGTGGAGATACTTCTGTTAGTATAGGACAATCTAATGTTAAATTTCTTGCTGATTATTTAACCTACCAAGATGAACGAATGGATGCCACTGCTAAAATGGTAATGAGTGATAAAGGTTTATCTCTCCCATATGAAGATGTAGTATTAACCTCATCTAATGTCGCTGCTGCCAACCCTGCCCCAGGTGCTGGTGTAGTAAATAAAGTAGATTTAAACAGAGATTTAGGTTTATCAGGACGAAATGTTAGGGCAGTAGTCCTCCACGACTCAGTCCAGGGTGGTGAGAATTTAGTAGGAAACTACGGAAGTAGGGCATATCATATCCCAGACGAATATAATTTTAGAATTAACGACCAACTAGTTTATTCTAGAAGTGTAGTTAATGAAGAAAGGAAACAAAATCAGTTAGCAGATGTATTCGGAACTAATATTAATTGTTTAAATAGTGAATACTCATATAATGGAATCGCAAATAAACAGAATGCCGCAAATGCTTTAAATAATAATTTAATCTCCACTAATACTATTGACGGAACTAGTCAGAGAGTCCTCCAGGGACAATGCCATTTTGAAGGTGTAGATTTAACCACTAATCCATTCGCCCAAGTAGGCAGTGGCACACTAGTAGGTCAGAAACCTATTGAAGCACTCAGAACAATCTTCCAGACGGCTGATGATAATGCTACTAGAGAACTTAGATATTTCGCTATTGTAGAACGAGCAATGGTGCTTAGGTCAGGTCAGGTAATGGTTAGTGCCTAGATGCCCTGTTTGACATTTAGTCATATACTCATAGATGGCACATATGGCATAGCAAAATAAATTAAGATTATTTTAAACCATTTAAAAGAATATCGCCATTATATAATAATATGAGGAAATCAGGGACACCTAATCGCCGAAACTACCATTATTCGGTAGAGACCACTACTAATGGAGTAGAATTTTTTACTACTACTAAACAAATTACAGATAAATATGGTATTAATAGGTCAGCCATATATTTTAAAGTAAATCCAGATGAGACCAGGATAAAGAATAAATATAAAGAATTTAATATTCGTAAATTAAATCCACCTAAACCAGTATTTACTGAAACAAAAATCTGTTATAGTAATATACAGTAATGTTTAATTGTGTATTGTGTGATTCTCAAGAATGGACTTCTACTGGTTTATGCTCTACCTGCCACGAAATAGGTAAAATTATTGCTTGTTATGATGCTATAGATGTATTAGACTCATTACAGACAATTTATCTCAGAGATAAAAATAAATGCGAAAATAAGACTGATGTAGTTAAAAAAGAATATAATACAAGAAGTAAAGAAAAAGATGTAAAATCAGATAAATGAACGATTGCTCCTCCCACTTCTTGGCAGAACCATTTTTTTTAAATTATTTTAACTAAAATTAATAGTATAATTACTATTAACTTTATTAGATTTTTTACCCATCATTACTGGGATAGCAGGTTTTCTGGTCTCATCTGTAATATGAATCTGGACTGAATGGTCTCTATTAAACCTACAGTGCGTTCCTCTGTGTTCCACCCTATTATCATAATTACCTCCGCTACCGTGTTTATGTAAAGTAGGAATCGCAGATTTATAGAAACCTACTCCATTTGCTTTAATAGCACTACCTACTTGTCTGCCACCCTGTATAGTCCAGCAGTAAGGGCATTCGTAGTATATATGTATATTATCTACCGATTTGGCTACAACTTCTATTAATTTATTACTATCTACCATATATTATATTATGGTGATTTTTTTAAATGTTTTTAAACTAAACAATTTTGTGGTCTCCAGGTCGTGGAAATATATCAGGTGAAGCAGGTGGCGTGTTTGCCTCCTCATTTCCTTTAGCGACACACTCAGATTGGCAACAACTAGACCTAAACCATCTGATTCTATTTAAGGCATTTATAATAGCAACTAATACACGAGAACGACGACTCATTTAATATATAGCAATATATTTATATGGTTGAAGTTTATTTCCAGGCATCTACTAATCCGAAGAAGAAAATGATGGCAATTTTCTATGAAAATGGTAAAAAAAAAAAGACTACTCATTTCGGTCAGAGAGGAGCATCAGATTTTACGAAACACGGAGACGAAGCACGACGCAAAAGATATGATGACAGACACAGAGCAAGAGAGAACTGGCAGGATTATAAGACAGCAGGGTCATTAAGTAAATATGTGTTGTGGAACAAAAAGACATTATCATCATCCATCAGCGATTATACAAAAAGGTTTAATTTAAAGAGAATTAGAAACCCCAAGTAATATAGACAGTTTAATTTTCTATATACTATAATATATATGACAAGCGAAAGCAGTGGTATAGATTTAACAATTTTACCAGTAAAGGAAGATGGCACGGAACAGGCACTAAAGAGACCTATACACCCTAATTTACCTAATATAGCAACAGGTCAAGTAGGTATTTTAATATCGCCAGTGAAGACAGGAAAATCCACAATTATTAGTAATTTACTATTAAATCCTAATTTTTATAAAGACCAGTTTGATATTGTTTATATTATCAGTAATACAATTAATAATGATAGGACTAGTAGATTTTTAAAAAAAGAATTTCCAGAAACCATTTTTGATGATTTAAGTAGAATAGATGAGATTATTACTAATATTATATCATATCAGGACTCATTTCCTCGTGGAAAGAAACCGTTTATATGTGTCGTATTAGATGATTTCTTAGGTATTAAAAAATCCAGTAAAATTAATTTTTTATCTACTAGAGCAAGGCATTATAATATAGGATTATTACTATTCGCGTCGCAATTGTTTAGAGGATTAGATACTACAATTAGACAGAATGCCACATTTGCCGTAATCGGTGGTCCGAATCCGAATGAGAAAGAATTACTAAAAATAGCCGAAGAATTCGGAGATAGATATGGAGGACAGAAGAAATTTTTAGATGTTTATAAACAGGCGACAGATGAACCCTACTCATTTATGTATTTAGACCTACAGAGTAATCCATCTAGAGCATATAAGCGGTTTGATAATTTAATATACGAACACCACGATACCTACGGAAAATCTCCACAATTAGAAAATGATGATGAGTCTGGAGATTCTGACTGATTGCCTCGTTTGACAAATTAGACTCTAAGAACACAAATGGCAAATGAGGCAGTAGATTGGTGATATTGGCGACGAGATTAAGAAAGTTAAATAGAGAATAATAATATCTATAATTATAATATAAATGGATTTGGAATTACCTGAACTAGAAATTAAAGACCCAGCGAGTTTAGAGCAAGAAGCGTCATATGATGATATAGAAGCGGATTTAGAAGAGGCAGAGGAAGACGACCAGCCCTTTATTAAGAATCAGGTAGAAATGGTTAAACAACCTACTGCTGAATTAATGAGAAAAATGGCAAAAGAACAGGAAGAAGTCCCACCGCCACCTAAAAAAAAAAGAGAATTATCTCAGAAACAATTAGACCATCTCGCTAAATGTCGTGAGAAGGCAGCCGAGAAAAGAGATGCTAAAAAAAAAGCGAAACAGGAAGCACTCGCAGCAGTAAATGAGCAACATAAAGCAAAAGCATATAAACCGCAACAGCATCGTAAAGCACAGATAAAGAAAGAAAAAGCACAATATGAAAAGGCAACTATTAAAGTAGATAATGAAGTTAAACAGAAAAAGACAGTTCAGGAAACCACACCCGAGGATTTTAATGTCAGTCATAAAGAAGAAATTAGAAAAGCACAACAAGCAATAGTAGAAGCAGAGCAACAAGCATTTTTAAAATTTATGGGAAATATGGAGCGATATAAACAATTAAAGACTGGATATAAAGAAATGAAATCTAAGAGCAGTCCTGCCCCAAGTGCCCCTAAAGAATCTATACCTAAAGTGGCAAAAGTGGCACCTGTCAGTCAGCCACCTATACAATTATCAGTTAAACAGAATATAAACGATAATCCATATAGTTCATTTTTCGGATAGAAAATATATCTAACTACTATATAGATGAGTAGCGACACTATTATAATAGAGTGTAATAGGCAGATAGCATATAAACAAGAATTAGATACTTTAGGAAATTCGTTTTCTCCTGATGGTTATGAACCTCCTAATAATAAATGGAAGACTCATATTTCTAATGGAATCCCTGTTAATGTCGGAGACCAGATTTCAGTAGAAGCAACGATGATTAATACTAAAGGAGCACCAGATGAAACAATAGAATTCTTAGGAGATAAGAACTCATTAAATACACAAAATTTTGTGGATAATGAATGTCAAGTAGATTTTAATTATTATATTACTAATCGGAGACAATTTAACTTTAATATGCCTTTAGAATCTGCCTATACTTCTCAGACTGAAACTGCTGTAGATTATGGTTTTCCAGATGTCTCTACATATGCTGATTTTTTAAAAAATTATCCAACTAATGGAATTGAAGGGTTTGTTTATACTCCTGCGACATCCGCTGCTGAAGGCGAATATACGGCAACTAAAGTGCCTAATTATGTCGCTAGTAATCCACCTAAACGATTATTAAATACATCTCCTAAACGATTATATTATGTTAAAAATTTTTTACCATATGGATGGGACGGAACTAGTGATGGTGTCCAACCAGAAGCAGGTTTTGGAACAGTAGATTTAGAAATACCCACAGGATTTAATACACCATCCGCAGTAGCGAATACATTAACCTCGCAATTACAGGAGAGAACTGGAGATGCGACTAATTTTACTGAGATAGATGCGGCTCCGACAATATTTACAACTCATCCTACTGTTCCACTCGGATTAAAGGCATATAATCATATAGGTCAGACCACTGAGACATATATTACAATACCGACGGCAACAGGATATTTACCATATGCGAGAAAGAGGGGAGAGTGGGCGGCTACATTTACTGGTGAAACTGGTGCTAATTCTGCCCCTGGATTAGGATATGAACCTAGACAGGGATTTAGAGCAATGTGGAATAATTTATTAGTAGCGAATTATAAACAATTTATAGCAAGAGGAACCGCTTGGAACGAATTAATGTCAAGAGCCGCACCTGCCAGTTCTATTACTGATTTTATACAGGCAGATGCGGCAGGTATAATACACTGGAACGGGAGTGGATACTCAGTAATGCTAACAGACACTATGGATGGAGAGAAGGGATGGTCTCCAACTATTTTAGCAGATAATAAGAGAGCAGACGCGGATATTACATTAACTGACCCATTTGACCTACACCTACAAGAAGGAACGGTAATACCGACTAATATAATGTATAATTACACTAATTTAATTCTTCTAAAGAATATATTACAATCTACTGAAAGATATCCAGAAGATATCCCAGAAGCGACATTACAGAATGCTCAGGATAAATACTGGCAGACTGATTTAGGTTTTGGTGTCAGTGATGATGTAAATAGTATGGGCTCTAGAACACAATATGGTGGAAGAGTAAATATGCCATATCCAGGATTAAATCCTGGTGGAAACGGACAACCACAATATGCCACTGTAGATGGTAAAATCAGATATATGACTGCTAAAGTATGTCCGTATAGAGAGTCTAATAATATTAAACAAAATCATTGTTATGTAATGACTAGATTTGATAATGACACATTTGACACAGCACAATTATCGCCATTAACTAGATTTAGATTTACGAATTCTAAAGGATATAGACCTAAATATTTAGATGGTGAATCTGCTAATTTAAATGTAGGTATTATACCAGTATTTTTTACTGAAGCGTGGAAACCTGACCCTAATTATGATATAGATGTCCCAGTGTGTGCCTTCGTCCATATACCTAAAGCAGTAGAATATAGAACACAATGTCTCCTTCCTGCTGTAAATGAATATATCAGTATTGCTAGTCCATTTTTTTATGATAATGAGATTGCGAAACCTATTACCACACAGAAAATCGGAAATGGATTTTTCGGTGGCACTTCTACAACTGATTCTGAATATCCTACTAGGACTGACACACTTGACTATATGCCATTTATATTTATAGGGGCAGACTCGCCACAGGTGTCATTTAATAAGACAGGTGATGGTAAATTTAGTATAAATACATTACACACACAATTAAGAGCAGGTAATAGCACATTTCAGAGAATACCTCAAAAGACTAATCCGAACGCAGGACAGATTTCTATGGAAGCATTAGGGCGAGTGTCAGCATATGCTGGTTTAAATAGTGCTGGAGCAATTGTTAATCCATTAGAATTCGTCCAGGATACTGACCCATATCCATATATATCATCGCAATCAGGTGTGGCAATTGTAAGATTATCAGTAAGACGAAAAAATACTAGTATAAAATACCCATTATCTGACAATCAGCCTGAGCCATTTAAAAATACATTATTTAGTAAATTAGGATTTATTATAGAGCAATTATTGCCGTTTGTAGGTGGAATACAGACACAATTTAATAGAAGTAATTATAATAGATTTTTAGGAGTGGATACATCCCTTGTTAAGAAAAAATTAAATATGGTTAAACCATTTACTACCGATGCCTACCAGTCCGCATTTACTAATATAGGTGCTGCGACTAATAATAATAATGAGCCGATGGAAAATTTAGGCGTAATAGGATTTGGAGATGAAACAGATGAAGTTAAATTAGATGCTGAATCTGATGAATTAATTGCTAATAATCTTCCTAGTAAATTAGATTTCGCATATTTAATTGTGTATAGTGATATAGTCCAGAATACACAATTTTATGGTGGAGCGAGTGGGTCTCAAAAAATCCCTGCGATGGCATATATATCTCGTAATTATAGTGAAGGTGATTATTTTTACTCATTTACAACTAACTGGAATTATACTGCTGATAAACCATATATATTAACTGATATTAATACTACTATTACATTACCTAATGGAGAACCAGCACCTATAGAGCCGAATAGTAGTGTTATATATAAAATTACTAAACCGAAGGCACTGCCGCCTCCGCCATTACCTGTTAAAGAAGAAAATGGCAAACGAGGCACCCACGCAGGAGACCCAGATAAGCACAAAAAATAGTTAAATAAATTTTGATTACACTTTTGTTAAAAGTGTTTATTTACGATAATCCTTTACATCTTCTTTAGAATATTTTACTCGTGGTTTTCTGGTAGTTTTATTTTTTTTATTTTTTTTATTTTCTTTAAATCCCTCAAATACCTCAGCAGGTTTTGTTTTTGGTTTTTCCTGCTTTGCCATTTCTCTTCTAACTGCTTTATCCATATCGTGCCACATTACGCCCTTCTCTAAGTCGCCATTGTCATAATATTTATTGTTGAACTCCATTAATATATTTATAAGATTTTATTTATAAAATAAAAATGTATGGTAATAGTAAATGAGTTTGATTACATTAACAAGTTCTACGAATACTAGCGACCCTAGACCAACTGACCCAGCCATTATTAAGAATAATTTTAAAGATGGTTTAATGATTAGAAAAGGTAGTGAAGTCGGTTTAGTTAATTTAACAATTAATAAACAGGCATTTTTTGAAATCCAGACAGGTGTTAATGACACATTTGTGTGGAGATTAGGAGATAGACAAAATTATGAGCAACACACAGTTGTAGCAGGACCAGGTAATTATACTGGTAGTGCTTTAGCAACAGAACTACAGACTAAACTTAGGGCATCTACAGTAATAGGAGTTTATAAAGATGAATGGACTGTCGTATTTGACCCCACCGCTCAAGATGGTAAAGGAGGATTTACTATTAATTATGCTGTAGCAGCGACACCACCAGAAGGAGTCCAGGATTTTACACAATATGGAGGTAGTTTATTAATTAGTAATCAGGCATTACCTTTAGGGAGTGAAATATCATCTAATGTGTCTGGAACAGCATTTAACGCAATCCCTGCTAATATTGCTACTGCTTCTAAAGGTATTTTCGGAAACGGAGGAACAATAGAGGCGGTTTGTGTCCCATTTACTGTGCCAACTGAGGGTGATGTAAATACTGCTATAGTATTAGGTGGTGCTGGAGATTTTACAGAAGTAGTATTAGGTGTAGATGGTAGGACATTTGATTTTACCACAACTGCTCCAGGTGCTATTTTTAATCGTGGATGGATTTATACATTAGTTTTTCAGAATGGAGACCCTAATGAGTATTTCGGTCCAGGGTCTGATGAGGGAATTGCTAAAGGAAACTATTTCCATTCTATGGATGGGGCAGGTCAAGTCAGCACTGGAAGTATATTTAAATTTGCTCCAGATGGTGTGGCGGTAGGTAATGCGTCATTTAATGATAATCCATCTGGAGGTCGTGGTCCATATAATGGTTTAGGAACTCAGTATAAAAAATCAGCAGGAAATTTAGTAGTAGATGAGAACAGAGGATTCTTCGCAACTCAGCAAGTAGGATATGTCAGAGATATTTTATACCAGGGTCAGAATAATTATCCAGGTAATGCTAATGCCGAGATTACTGGAGATGTAGGAGGATTTGATATACAATTTGAGATTACAAGTATAGGTGCTGAGGCAAGTGGAAGTGATGTCTCAGTCTCATTAAATCAGTTAAAGCAGACTCAAGGGACATCCTTCCCTAATGCTAACTGGAGGACTGCTTCTACTGCTATTTTTAGTGATTTATCATCCAGTGCCTTTTCTAATAGAACTGGGGCTCAAGACTGGCAGACATTTTCAGGATTAGACCATATTAAATTAGTAGTCCAAGTAGATAATCTAAGAAACATATCGTGTAAAATATCCCACGATTCTGTAGGTGATGGTAATTTTACAGAAGAGCAGACACTTGCCAAGACTGGAACTCAAGGATTTACTTCTACTATTAAAGAAACCTCATATCCATTAAGACCTGTTTATTGTGGTAATGGTAGTGGATATTATACCAATAATATTACTGTAGCGAGAATGACTGGCATATTTGACAGCAGAGAGCATTTACAACAATATACAGATGCGGCAGATGGAGATGGTAATTTAGAGGCAACTCCTTTAACTTTATCATCATTATTTAAATTCGGTTTAATTACTGCTGACGAAATCGGAGCAGGAGCAGGTCAAATACCACAAGCGGATTATAATGGAGTCCAGGGTAATATCCAGAATGTAATAGGAGTAAAAAATTATTATGTCTTCCCATCTCAAGACCCAGCACAGTCAGTCATTACAAGTATAAGCGAACCATTTATTAGTATATCTGAGCCATCATTATTTTTAGAATTAATGGATTTTAATATTAGAGGTCATAATGGCAAGACTGGTGATAATTGTAAAGTAATCGCAGTAATCCCTAAGGAAGAATTACAGACTGGAAACAATCAGGGTGTATTACATTATTATCCTAACTTCCCAGTGTTTATAGATTTAAATATACCAGAGGATAAAGTGTATTATGATTTAAATGCTTTACTAAGGACACCTGATGGCACTATAGCGAATGATTTAATTAATCCTACTGAAATTACATTACTAATTAGAGAATCAGAGGAATCTCGCCAGGAGCGACTGATGAGGAAACAGGCAGAAATAATAAGCACCGCAGTCGCTAATAGAAATGAGACTAAAATAAACCAGATAGGTGTAAATAATCCGAGAATCTAAATCGCCATCTGGCTGCTACGCTTGTGCCTCATTTGACAGTTAGTCATATACTCATAAATGGCACATATGGCAAAAAGCGTAGCATCTAGTATTTGGTGTGGATATCCACACGAATCTAGCATACTCTATACCTAAAAATTGAATTGATTTTTTGCTCCATATATTAGTCAGATTATTGAACCAAGAAAAAATTGAATTGAACCCATCCACAGAGTCCAAAGCAGATTCCGACCCAAATGAATAGCGAGATTATTGAATGCGTAAAGTGTAATAATAAGATTTCGGATTTAGAATTATATTTAGAAACACAACAATATTGTGAGGGTGGATGTGGTAAAGCAGAAATCTGGGATTGTAGCAATAGGAATATGTGTAAAACTTGTGAATTACACCCTGATAATAATCCGCTTTGTTGGGAAGTAAAATGTGATGGATGTGGTAGGAAATGCGGTAAGGAGGAATGCCCCTTTGATACTGGATATGATATTAATGAAAATTTTATATGTGATGATTGCCCTATTGATAGTGATAGTGATTAGTCATTCTCCCACTAATAATTGTGGGGATGAGGATTGTGAATGCTGTAATTAAATAAATAAAAAAAAAAACCTCTAACCCTAACAGTGTGGATATCCACACGCATCTAAGATACTCTATACCTAAAAATTGATATGTTTGATTTACCTATTTTTTATCTAATCTGATAGCATATTATGTGCTCTACTACATTTATAAATAAAGACAATCTCGCTGCCATCCGACAGATGGATTCTCACTCTATAGACTTTATATATTTTGACCCACCATTTGCCACCACCTGTGCTGACTACGACCAGACTCCATTAGACTGGGCTAATCTATGGGTGGAGATGTGGCGAGTATTAAAAAAAAGAGGTGTCATTGCCATCCACTCCTCTCAGCCATTTACTGCTGATTTAATCGCGAGTCAGCGTAAGCACTATAAATATAA
>VMHT01202493.1_pt1 | contig 18290 bp, 4 predicted proteins | sample 4693611 | NCBI WGS metagenome assembly VMHT01 (sample SAMN12280063, study PRJNA550983) | marine metagenome | isolation source: seawater sampled from same location over 5 years 0.02-0.2 micron viral filtrate | place: USA: collected off the coast of southern California halfway between the port... ...
GGGAATACCCGCAGGTGCGTATGTAGCGTCTATAAATTCTTCTACTTCATTTGAACTAAGTGCTTCCACAACTGGGGGGAGTGTAACAGATGGAACGTTAACTTTTGATGGGACTAAAGTATTTACGGTTGCAACTAGCTCAAATTCTAGTACGGCAGTTGGTGGCGGTACTTTTACCCTAGCATACCAAGTAAACGTAGGGCCGGACTTTCAGATACCAGTAGATGGTTGGAGTTCTTCTCCTTGGAACGCTAATCCTTTTAATGGTGGTAATGGTGGAGCAGAGTCTCTACGTGTGTGGAGTCAAGCTAACTACGGAGAAGACTTAATTATTGGGCCTCGTGGTGGTGAGATGTACTACTGGGATACAAGTGCGGGCACAGGAACAAGAGCAATACCACTAAAGAATGTACTTCATAATGGAACAATTGCGCTGTCACAAACATCTACAGGTAATATAGCCGCAATTATCCCCGGCATAACGTCTTTAGACACTAATGTAACACCAAAAATCAGGGATGGCGCTGTGGTTACATGTACCACGGCAGGTAAGATTGCTGCCGGTACAACGGTTCTGTCTAAAACGGCTAACAATGCGGTAGTTAACCTAAGCGCTAATCCGTTAGGCGATGGCACCACGTTAACGTTTGTGTTTGATAGTGATCCTATATCAGTAACTAAAGACTCAAAGTCAATAACCGTGTTCGACCCTACGTTAGAGTTTAACTATATGGTTGGGCAATACGTTACCATAGCTGGGGCTACCACCGTAGCTGCGATTACAGGCACGGTAATTAATGCTAGACACAAAATAGCTACGGTAGACTCTGCGAGTAATACATTTACTACAGAACCTATAGCTGGTGCGGAGCCTGCAAGTTCTACAACTTCTGGTGGTGGAGCTTCTGTAACTGTGCAGTATGAACTCTCTGCCGAAGTGCCAGTAGTGCAAGATAGTCTATTAGTATCTGATGCTAGCAGATTTGTATTTGCTTTTGGGTGTAATGCGTTTGGAGATGCCACAGAAGAACAAAATCCATTACTACTACGTTGGTCAGATCAAGAAAACGCTTATGACTGGCGACCCCGTTCAACTAATCAAGCAGGAGATTTGCAGTTATCGCAAGGTACAGAAATAGTGACCGCTATACAGTCACGACAAGAAATATTGGTTTTCACCGATGCTGCGCTGTACTCGCTGCAATATGTTGGTGCTCCAGTGGTATGGGGTTCTACGTTGGTTGGGTCGAATCTGTCAGTAGCGTCATCGAAGGCCGCTGCGTACGCCAACGGAGTAACGTATTGGATGGGCAAAGAAAAGTTCTACAAGTACGATGGGACAGTACAACCCTTACGTTGTGATGTTAGGAAATATGTATTTGATGACTTAGACAGGGGACAATATGAGCAGACATTTGCTGGCACCCTAGAAGAGTACCACGAGATATGGTGGTTTTACTGCGATTCTCAGCGCGTAGCGCCAAACAAGTATGTAGTATATAACTACCTAGAAGATATTTGGTATGTAGGCAGTATGGGTCGCAGTGCTTGGTATGATTCACCTATTAACGACTTCCCACTAGCTGCTACTGACACTTATAATTTAGTAGAGCATGAAAACGGTAACGACAACGGACAAGGTGCTACGCTAGAAGCCATAGACTCGTTTATAACTTCGGGTCAATTTGGCATAGAGTCGGGTACTAGTTTTACTTTTATAGATAAAGTTGTTCCTGACCTTTCTTTTGTGGGGTCTAGTGCTGGCAGTCCTTCCGTTGAAATGTCTTTATTGGCTAGTAGCGAGCCCGGCGCTGCAGATAACATCCCTGCTTCAGAAGGCGGTGTAAATGAGGGGCAAGTTGTGCTAGCGGTAGATACGGTAGATGAGTATACAGATCAGCTAGATGTTAGAGTTAGGGGTCGGCAGATGGCAATTAAGGTACGATCTAATGCTTTAGGCACTAAATGGCAGTTAGGTACTCCTAGGTTGAACATGCGTCCGGATGGTAGAAGGGGTCGTTAATGGCTACTAAGATACGCAATACCCAGAAGATTTTTACTATACCTACGCTACCTAACCCGCCACAAGAATACAACGTGGGGTGGCAAGCAAGCTACAATGCTATACTTAGGTTTTACTTTTCTAATGTAGATGAGGCCATATCTAGAGGATTACAGTTTGACACTGATGACATCATTGATGGTTCTATACCCAATAGTAAATTAGAAAACTCTACAGTGTCTTTTGGTGGTGTTACGTTAGCACTAGGTGAGTCTGATGCTACTCCTGCGTTTAATCTGTCAGATGCCACTGGATACCCTACATCTAGCCTTGTAGGTACCATTACGAATGCGCAACTAGCTGGGAGTATAGAAAATGCAAAACTATCTAATTCCACTGTCTCTTATGGTGGTGTTCAACTGTCTCTTGGGGGCACAGATGCTACCCCTGCATTCGATTTAAGTGATGCTACTAACTACCCTACATCTAGTCTAAGTGGGACTATAGCTACAGCACAAATTGCCGACGATGCTGTAACAGACGCAAAACTTGCAGATTCGATAAATTCTGCTATTACAGCTAACACCGCTAAAGTAACTAATGCTACACACACAGGGGAAGTTACAGGAGCTACAGCCTTAACGATTGCAGACGGTGCTGTAGTTACAGCAAGGATAGATGATCTGGCGGTTACTAGTGCTAAACTGGCTAGTGCGGCCGTAACGTTTGGTAAGATAGGCACGGCTGCGGTAAACGCAACGTCTATACAGCCTAACGCAGTAACCACAGAAAAGATAGCTGATGATGCTGTAACTTCTGCAAAAATAACTGGGCCGTTTAGTAGTAAACATACTTTTAGCACTACTTCTACTTCGTCAACTATAACCACCACGTCTCCAGTTACAATATATGAGCCGGACATCCCAGCACCTCCGGGGGGTAATGAGGCTACACAATCGCTAAACGCTACAGTACGGGTTAGGTTCTATAATAGTAGTTCTAGTTCAGTAAAAGAAAACCACCAATGGAAAATGCCGGTGGCTATAAAATCAAAAACTAATGTTGGGACTTCTTTAGGTACAGCGACTTTTTTATCCTCGCCCGCTAGCTATAATGCTTTTTATTACGTATCGGGAGATAAGACCCCTATATTTGCTACTAACCGAGGGGGTTTCAGCACTAATACTACGGGGGCTAACGCTGGCTCTTTTGCAGGAGTTTATTACGATAGCGTGAATGACAGGACAGTGTTTAGAACATCAAAGTATCCTGATGCTACCACAGTGTATAATGGCGTAGAAGTGTTTTATAGCACTGTGAATTTTGCTGGCTCAGGTACCTTTGTAAACGATTTAGGTTTTAACAACAACTACCTAACAATAGGATCTACTACCGCATATCAGACTATAGAACTTCCTCTAGTGTTTACTTTTGGTAGATCAACTACAGCTACCGAGGTTAGAATACAGTTTGACCATGTATCTAGTACAACCAACATAAACGCTGTTATAACCGGTATTAGCGGGTACGTGGAGAACACAGTATGATACAAATAGGGTATACGAAATTAGTGGATAATGAGCCTGTAGATGTAGTAGACTCTACACTTGAAGATGATATGCCTGCAGCGAACACTGCTGCGGCTGCGCTTCAAACTTCGTTATCTGGAAGAACTGACATAGATACTCTATTTATGCAGCAGTATGTTGGGGAAGACGACGAAGACGGAAACAGAATATATAATAAATTCGCATTTCTTGACCCAGCATAGGGCTACCAATGGCCGAAAAACAATACGACACGCAAGATGGTATAGATGTTAGAACCCGCGAGGACGGCACCTATTCTCCTTTAGATATAGATCAGAACGGCGTAGTAGATGCCCTTACTGACGGGTTGCTGGTACTTCGTTATTTATTTGGTTTGGAGGGTGATCAGGTAACAAAAGGGGCTCTGGCCGATGACGCTACTCGCACGGCTGAAGAAGTGCAAGAATACCTTGACTGGATTAAATCGCACCCAGAATCAGAATTATTCAAAGCATTTGACCTTGATAATAGTGGGGATTTAGACGCTCTAACTGACGGCTTGATTTTTCTTAGATCCGGTTTTGGCTTAAAAGTTGATGCTGCAGTAGAAGGAGCTATTGCCTCTCCAGTTTTAGGATTAAACGAGGACGGTAGCACGCAATTTGGCGAACTTTACGCCACAGCACAAGAAATAGCTGCTAACCTCGATAACGCTCTAAATGTTCTACAACAAATCCCTAAAGATGACCAAGGTAACTATGGCGCAATAGACCCAACAGCCGAGCCAGAACCTGAACCAGAGCCTGAACCAGAGCCTGAACCAGAACCTGAGCCAGAACCTGAGATAGTAGACATACGCACCGACCCTGCATATGCGTATGAGGATGAAGATGGGGACGGCGCGCCAAATTGGGTGGATCCTGCCCCCTACAACTCAGACATAAAATCTGACCTAGCCTACGAAAGGTATTTCCTAGAAAAATACTGGAGGCAAACAGGTTATTTTGAGGGTAAAGGTTTTAATGCTTCGCAGGATCTTGGCGAGGCGTTTGTAACTCCTGAAGACTACGACCCCCAAAACTTATTTACCTATGATACCGACAAAGACGGAATTGCCGACTGGTACGAGATGGTAGCTGAAATTGACTATCAGGATATGCAGGCTAACGGCAATGAGGATTGGAACGTAGATACCTTGCTATCTGAGAGCGAGTGGGACGAAGTACTATTTGGTAACAGTATGGACTACACGTCCGACATTACCCTCGGCCAAGCATTAAACCTAAGATGGGATGCTCCAAACAATGATTTGGACAATGATGGAGTACCCAACGTAGAGGATGCATTCCCTTATTTATCTACAGAATGGGCAGACGGTGACGGAGATAGGCTAGGTGACAATGAACAAGATCCTGATGTTAACGTAGCTGACCCAGACCGCGTAGACTCTGACGGTGACGGGGTATTTGATGTAGATGACGATTTCCCGAACGATGCCTCTGAAACTGTTGATTCCGACAACGATGGTGTAGGTGACAATGCTGATGCATTCCCGAACGACGCATCAGAAACTGTTGATAGTGACAATGACGGAACTGGTGACAATGCAGATGCGTTCCCGAACGATGATTCTGAGACTACTGATACTGACAATGACGGTACCGGTGACAACACCGACTTCTACCCCGAAGACGAAACTAAAACCGAAGCCCCCGACTTTGATAAGGACGGGGTTGCGGATAACATTGATGCGTTCCCCTACGACCCCAATAAAACGGAAGCTGACCCTGTGGCTGAAACTCCTGTCCCTAGAGGAGCGGAGCCTGTTGTTAATGGCACATTGCACGCTATGGGGGCTGCGCAAGAGGAAGTTGAAAAAAGAGAAAAAGAATACTCGGAACGTTTCTATTTGCACAAAGATGATGAAACGTACAACCATCAAAATACAGACGAATTAAAAGAAATATTGGGCATAGATAGCATAGCCCAATTTGAAAACGGGCAAGGACTATCAACTGGCACTAATGCCATACTGTACCAAGGGTATGAGCGACCGCTCACAGCTGACGAGTTGTACGAAGGGTGGAAACGCATAATGGGTGGGGCTAAAACCGTTCGAGACCCTAGATCTCCCCTGTTTGGTGGTTCCACGTCTGGTGATTCTAGGTTGGTGGATATGGGTGAATTATCTGTAGGAACTCAACCCTTTTCCAATATGAGTGGGGCTTTTGGCGACTATGGGTATATATGGGATGCTCAAGAATACACTTATACAGACTCCAAAGGAAACGAAGTAACAGAACCTATAAGCATAGCTAACGTTTACGATTTTTGGTTTGGGAGTAACGAAAACGACTACAGTTTATTTGACCCCAGAAATCAAAGTATGCTTATGGCAGGTGCCATGCCTATAATTTTTAACGGTGAATATAACGTTATGACTAGGGCGGCGCAGATGCCCAAACTTTATGACTTTAACATGTCCGGCGGCGTGGCATCAATGGGTTTAGGTGGGGTATACAACCCACTATTCCCACAAGACGATGTATTAGTTTACTACTCTAGTAAGGAAGCCGCGGAGAGACAAGACCCTTCTGAGATAGTAGAGATAGTAAGAAACGTGCCGGGAGCATATTACGACAAAGAGCAAAGATTCCTTGATGCCAAGGCCGCAGGTACTGCTGTATCTATGACCATGCATCCTGACGTAGATTACCTATCGACTGCAGACCGACGTAGGATAGCCGCCGACCAGTATGTGAAAGATCATTCTCAGGGGGTTTTATGGGAAGCCGGCGCTACTAATGCCGGACAAGCTATAACCTTCGACATACAGACAGGCGAAAACCCCGACGGCAGTGCTATAAGCCTTTTAGAGGGGTTTGAGACTAAATACAACTATATTGCGGAAGAGAACGGGGTTCCGGTACGTGCTGAAGACCCTACGGCAGGGCTAATACGTGGGGCAGACGAGATACCCGATGTACAGGATATAGTAGACGCTTATTTTATGATAAGAACGCCCGCTTTTGGTGTAGATAATGCGTATGCTGCTAACACATGGCTTGCTAGCCTAGACCCACTCTTGCAAGATATGTTTTACGACCGAGACGTATATAACCCCACCCCAAATGTATTAGACGACTTAATAGCTACTATAGGGGATGCAAAAATAATAGCAGAGGGGGGGCTAGAGAGAGTTGACCCAGAGAGTATTAAGGCATGGAGTGACGGGTTTAAAGGCACAGATGCCGAGAAAAAATCTGCAAAAGAGTTATCGGATGCGCTAACGAGCTATCATTCGGGAGAGTATCTAGATTTTGGTGCGCTTAGCATTATATCAGAGACTAATAAACTTGCGGAGGTAGGATTTAACGCTTCGGTTGCCGAGCAAGGAGAAGACGTATCCGTAGGTACAGGCACATTACTGAACGAGTTAAAAAGATCTAACTCTATTATAGGTATGCAGGATGTATGGTACGTTGAAGAACGAGACGACCAACCCGAGTATCAAGAGATTACATCTAACGCGGTTAATCTGGAGATGGATAGGCAGCTTAAATACGCTATAGAGCGTTCTGCCCCCTATATGGGTGATGGGTATAATGCGTGGAGTAACCTACAAACGTCTTATACCGGTATGGACTTTGTGCCCCCCACCACTTTTGGGACTGCTGACGGGTACCCCACAATCATGCAAGATGCGTTGTTTTATGATGCACGGTGGATACGCGCATACAACTCTTCGGTAGTAGCTAGGTTTGAACCCCCGATGTACATGGAAGTGCCAGAAGAAAACCAAGCGAGGTTATGGCCGGGAGGGGAAGATAGCGGTGAGTTGTGGAGAGATACTTCTCGGCTATATATGAAACTACCTTCTTCAGCACCAAAAGAGAGAGACCCAGCCCTACAACCACCCGGTGATCTTGAATTGTTTGGCGGGGCTCCATATATGACCCCGCTGGGCTCTCAATTTGAATATATAGATATGGATGCTCCTTACCGAGCGTACCAAAAAGCAATAAAAGAAGGAAAAACAGAAGCTCAAGCTCTAGCGGCTGCGGCTGAAGCACCTAACCCTAATGATTTTATAACTAAGACTTGGGCAGAGATGGGGGAAGACAGGTCGATACGGGCCAATAGGATGGTAGGGGCCTATGATGCAGGCGGGCAGGGCCTTTACTCAGCATCAGCTTGGGATACTTCGCAGGGTGGTTATCCCGCAGACTCGTATGCAGAAAACTCTCCTGATGGTGGGGTGTGGATAGATATATCTAATGGTATGGCACCAATAGGTTCGTACACTATGATGTACGTTGCGCAACCTCCGTTTGTAGAAGAAGTAACTGGTTGGTCTAGCCCTATAGGTCAACTTTTTAGCACTGCTTTAGCCATAATAAGCCCTGCAACTTATTTAGTACTTCAGGGAATACGAGCCCTTGATGGCGAGACATTAAAAACAGGTGACTGGATAAATATTGTAACCGCGGGTTTAAAAGTAGGTGGTAAGCTACAACCGGGCGGTACTAAAGCCGAAGCTGAGGTTGCAGGTGAAGCCGCTAGAGACGAAGCCATTGCTTCAGCGGGTAATCTTGATGGGCAGGCTCTCGCTGGTGTGGGCGACGCTGCTTACGCCGCCGCATATACAACTACTATTAATGGTATAGGTATAGCAGGGTTAACGGCAAAACAAACGGTAGTTCTTATAAACGCGGCGGGTGGGGAGGATATTGGCACGGCAATTTTTACCGCGTTTGGCCCAGACTACCTAAGTAAAGGGTTCGAGAACCTAGGAGTAGATCCTTCTTTTTACACTAACATGAGCGAACCTGTGCAAAAAGGGTTTACCAAGTTATTGACTGCTCGCATGGACGGCAAAACGTTTACTGAGGCGTTACAAGAAGGCGGAGTAGAGTTTTTTGCGGAATACATGTCTGATAACGACCTAGTGGGCGAAGTAAAACTAGTAGTTGATAACTTTTTATCTGATTTAGGCCCTGCTATTTCGGCGGTAGGTGATTTATTCAACGAAAGTCAGTTGGGCGGTGCTCTTGATGCGGTGCTTGATCTAGTGCCAGAAGATTTCATAAGAGGATTAGGAGAAATATTAGACGATGTGGAAGATACTGTAGATCCTATATTAGCTTTAGCGGAGAAAGGGCTAGATGTTGTTGATGATGTAGTTGTAGCGCCGTTAGTAGAGCTGGTAAAAGGTGCGGGCAATCGCATAGAGTTAGCCGTAGAGGGAGTAGTGGATTTGTTCCCCGACGGACTTCCCGAGGGAATAGAGAATCAAATAACCGCTATTGTCGAGGGCCTAGAAGAAAAGTCTAAACTTTCGTTTGCTAACCTACCGGATGCCTCTAAGAAGGCTGTAGAGAATAGTGTGGCCCAGCTCATTGTTAATGGGGAGATAGAGTCCCAAGGCCTAAATACAGCATTTACTAAAGAGCTTATAACCGCAGAAACAGTAAACGAGCTAATAGAAACAAGTGAAGGCAAGACAAAAGACGTATTAACCGCTATTGGCCCGGGAGTATTGACTACCGCCATGCGTGCATCCATAAACATGGGTCTTGCCGGTGGGAGTGTCGGTGACACGTTTATACAAACCATTGCTACATCAACGGCGAATGCCCTTAAATATGCGGCAGATGCTGGGGGCATTGAGGGATTAACCCGAGAAATAAGTCAATTCCAAGATAATATTTCTGGGGAACGAAGACGTGTTGAAGAAGCCGCGGCAATAGCAAACGGTAAAGATGAAGACATGCGTGTGGTTATAGGAGAAATAGGCCTTATAACCGGGGATATAAACACCCGACAAACAGAATTAAGCCGGTTATACGAAATAGCTATATCCGCCGACGCTAGCGCTGTTGACATCGCCCGATATGAGCAGTACGCAGCAGACTTTATAAATGTTTTGCCTGAGTTACAATCGGATTTAAATGATAAGAAAGGTACCTTAGCTGATATAGAAGGTGAATACGATCGGGCAGTCTCCGTGTACACGCAAGCCGTAGAAGATCTAGAACAATACTCTCGAGACACCGACCCTAAATTACAACTAGAATTTTCTAACATGTACGTTGCGGTATCTGCTGAATTGAATGAAGATTTTGTTACGAACTGGCCACAATATGCGCAGGTCAATGGGTTAGGAGCAGACGCTACGTTAGCTGATGCTGCTAGGCATTATCTTTCTGAAGGGTACGTAGGCAGTGTGCCTACCACAGTTGAAGAATATAATGCCAGAATAAGCATGGCCACTAACGCGTTTGTGGATGAGGTGGTTGCAGACTCGGGAATTAATTTTTCCTACCTAGCGCCCAACAGCCGAGCTAGTATACGGGAGGCAATACTAAACGAAGTGAGTACCTTTGCCGGTGTCGAAGGCGTTACCCCCCTACAAATGTTAGAAACTATGCGGGATGACTCCACCTACCGCGATGGATTTAAGGCAGGGACTGAGTTTGATAATGTCATATTGCAGGCGTACAACCAGTCTTACATTACCGCAGAAGGCGCACCTCTAAACTTTACAAATTTGGGAGACGTAGAAAACTTTGCGTTGGAGCAGCGTGCTAACCAGTTTACTAATGCATACGCCCCTATAGATATTAAGACTGGCGCTCCCGTTGATCCAGCAGCGTATAGCCAATACCTCACTGACCTTATTGATGGGCAATTATTTGTTTCGTTGAACGAAGACGGAGATTATACGTGGGATGCCGCTACCGAGACGATTAAGTATAACGCCCTAACAGGTTTACAGGAAGTTGTTGACACTGTCCCGGGAAAAACACTTTCTCAGATGGCCGCAGAAGACCCTATATTCTATGTACAAACCTTGGGTGAGATTGAAGACAACGCCGCCGCGGTTAACTTGGTAGCAAAGGTACAAGAAGAAACAGGCGAGACTTTTGAAATACCTGACTACTCAGATACTGTATTTGGCACGCCAGACTCAGAGTTACCTTGGATAGTAAGGGTTTCTAGAGACTATATGCGAGACATAGCGGTAACACGCCAAGAATACTTAGCTAAAGTAGAAGAGCTAGAATCTTTTGAAGGCCCACTAAACCCTGAACAGGAATTAGAGTTAGAAGAAACTAGAGGCGCTTACGAAACAGCCGACCGACAGTTAATGACTGCTTACAACGTCATAAATGTTGGAGAGAGCGTAGTAGGGGCTTACAACACAATATACCAAACTTTTGGTGTGGCGGGACAAGAAGGTAGGGCTAGGAAGGAAGGCGAAAAAGCCATGTTCAACGCCATACAGCAGGGTATGGATACCGACGAAGCTAAAGAACTAGGCGCTAAGGTTACTGAAGAACTTATGGCGCAAATAGATTATTCTCCATTAAGGGACAATGAACTTAACCGTACGTTAAACATGCTAGAGGGTGCAGCCAGAGGGTTCGTACCCGAGGCATACACAAAAGAAGTAGATGAGATGTATGCTCGTTGGGATGAGGCCGAGACTTTTGGTGAAGGTGTTGTAGCAGTATTCGGTTCTATAGCGGCTACTCCAAGGGCTTTTTGGAACGAAATTATAATACAAGAGCTTGGAGAGACTGCTATCCAAATAGCTACCTCTGGGAGTTTGGGTTTTGTGACTAAAGAAGTAGCTAAGCGGCAGGCGGATAATATACTTGCAGAAATGACCTCCGTTCAGATAGGTACAGGTGTCTATACTGCTAACGTGGCGCAAGATATAGCAATGGAATACGCACAGAATGTAGAGGAAGTATACGACACTACTATGTCTTTGTTATTTACTAAAGACGAGTATGTAAATCCCCCGCAATACATAGCAGATCAGGGCGAGGACGCGGTACAAACGTACCGAGAAGGTTTAGAGCAAGGGTATAACCAAATAGCTTTTGACACCTCTGTAAATGCAGGTACTTTTGCTATGGCTACGGTACTTTTTACCTTACCATTTGAGGGCGGCTTAGATAAGTTACTATCTAAAAAATTCTTTGGTGACGTTGGACTAGATACACTAGAGTTAGTAGCGGAAGATACAAATTTAATTCGCAATACTGTTGGTGACTACCTATCAGTAATAGGTAAAGAAGGTCTCGCCGAGGGTATACAAGAAGGTCTTACTGTGGGGTATGCCGAGAACGCATACTATAACTTAGGGTTTACTGACCGCCCAGCTGCCGCTCAGGTAGGCGTAGGTCTGACTGTGGGTAGTATAGCAGGTGCAGGTACTACGGCGATTATAGCCCCACTAGGGTACTCAACCCCACAAGCGCAGGTTGCTAGCCAAATAAACGACCCTCTAGGTAGGGTGCTAGTTAATACCGATTATGAATTATATCAAGCTGTTGAGTCGGGAGATGTGTCTAAGGTTAGTGAGTTAATAGCTGCTGTTGGACTAGCTACTGTTATTCCTATGAACATGGAGCTACTAAACGCCACGGACGACAGTTATATTTTGACTTCTTCTGAAGTAATAGAGTCTTATGAGAGCATGGGACTAACTCCAACCCAAGATTTTGTAGACCAAGTTGCTTCTACCCTTACTATAGATGCTGATACAGGGCAAATAATAACCACAACTCCAATTGCTGACGATTCTAACTTAGATGATGACTTGGCGTATTATTGGGCTAGTACGTTTGGCGATGAAGATTTACCTAATAAAACGGGGTATACTTCGGAAGAGCATTTTGATGTAGTACAACATGTACGGAACATGGCAGATGGGTTAGTGCCTCTATCAGATAGTTTTAATTACGATGGAGATGCTGCGGTTACTTATGACGATGCCAATGCGTATATACTTAATTTACCTAGATATGAACGAGAACTGTTTGACAACTACAGGCGTGACGTAGACGCGGGAACTATAGAACATGTACCTACAGACGTTGTACAGACATTAGGCGGATCACTTATGACTAATGAAGAGTTTGACCAACTTAAAGAAAACATACAAACGTTGATGGACGCGCCAGTGCCACCTACAAAAGAAGAAATAATAGATGCTCTGTCGGCGGATCCATCCTTACAAAACGTATTGAATGCGCAGGTAGTTGCGGCGGTAGAAACCGCATTTCTAAACGCTGATAACCAAGCTACTTTTGCGGCGGAAGTGGTAAATAGTCTAATAGAGTCTGATACCATAGGCACTTTGGCGGAAGATGCGGTTAAAAGTATTGTAGGAGACCCCGACGCTGCGGAAGCTGAGGGGGTGTTTGCGTTAATAGCAGACATAAAAGAAGAAATAGGTCTAGGGGAAGATGACCCTGCTACATTAGTAGCCTATATAGACGAGGCTATCGGTACGGCTGTAGAACTTAACGACGACGGTACTGTAAAAGAAGGTACAGGGTCTGGACTACTAGGTGAGCTGACTGCGCAGGGTGTGTTACAGGACGTAGCTATTGCAGAAATACAGGGTATATTAGGTTCCCCACCAGAAAATATAGTTGATAGCGTAACCTTTGATGGGAAACTTATTGATGCTAACCTCGCCGATGTTTTAGCCACTGAGGCGGTGTTTATGGGGTTGCACTTTAAAGATCTTATAGCTCTACCCGCAGGGTTCCAACAACACGTTACCACAGATTATCTCGGCAATCCTTATTTACCACTACTTGACCTAGATAACAACGGGATAATCAATAACGCCGATCGGCTGGCGTGGGTGAGATACAGCAATAACGCCCCTTCTTATGACGAGGCACGCGCAAATCCTGACCTGTTTATAGGAACAAGTGACTATAACCTTTTATATGATGCTCTGGATGGATCTGAAAGCGGTAGTATCCTTAACGTAGATACGGTAGTAAAACCCGGCACTGGCATATACGGTATAGCTTCAAATGTGGCAGATGTTGAAGCTACTATTGCGACGTTGGATAGTGCTTTAGACGACTTAGCTGCTAATATACCTGAAAATTTAGAAACTACACTCGCTAACCTAACAACCAACCTTGGCACGCCAAGTTATGTGGATGATAAAGATGTTTTGGTGCCCGCTACAGGAGTATATGCCAAAGTAGAGGAAGCAATCGCGGCAGGCACTGGTGCTGAACAAGCCGTTAAAGACATACTTGGCGACTACGTAGACCTTGCTGCATTTGAGACAGCACTTAACGGGGCTATGCAAGACAAAGTGGATGAGGTAGTTGCATCTGTGGGAACGCCTGCTGTATTTCAGTACGGTGAAGATGGTGATGTTCTACTCGATGAGATGGGCAAACCCTTGTTTGCAGAGGGCGGTGCTCCTACTGGGTACCATGCTGATATGTACAATGCGCTACAACTACAAGGTACAGAGAGAGATATTGCGCTGTACCAACTACAGCAAAGTTTGAATGCGGAGATAAGTAAGGTAAGCACCACGGCTAATGCTGCTACCGTAGATAAGATAAAAACAGACGTAATAGGGCCATTGATGCCCGCTATACCCGCAGGTGCGTCAGTGGGTAGAGACATGTATATAGAGTTTGAAGGGCTGGTAAAAGCTGGTAGGGATGACGATGCCCTAAATTTTGCTAACACCTTGTCTGAGGCTGACAGAGCTTCTTTAGAGGCATACCAACTGTTTTTGCAGCAACACCCAGACTCTATTACAGCATTAGTGGAAGAGTTGCGTAGAAATCAAATAATCGGCAGTGACTCTTTATCGAACAGAATTAATTTTGTAGAGACCAACGTAAACAACTTTATACAAACCAATGTAGTAGACGTTATTGGTAAGCCTGCAGAAGGTGACGAAGACGCTTCGGGTATATTCTTGGCTATTGAGCAAGGAGACGACGCAGTACTCGAGCAGCTAGGGACTAAGAGTACTTTTGACGAGGAAACAGGGCTTTCTAATAACGATGGCACTGGGGTCTTACGTAGCTTAGAGTTGTTAGGGTATGACAACCAGCAAATAAAAGACTACCTAGATACTAACTTAGGTAAACCTGCAGAAGACGGACAAGACGCTACAGGTATATACGCCCTAGTAGATGGCCTAGAGGCCACAAACAAAGAACAATACGATACATTAACCCAAGGCTTAGGGGAGTTAGAAACTAAGATAGGGGATATAGAAACAGAACTAGTGGAAGATATTGGTGAAGTATCTACTGCTGTATCTGAGCTAGAAACAGCATTACAAGAAGATATTGGTGAAGTATCTACTGCTGTATCTGATCTAGAAACAAGTTTGTTAGAGAAGATTGGTGAGAATGAAACTGCTGGTTTAGAACGTGATGAAGCCACTCAACAAGCTGTTACTGACCTAGCAACGGAGTTAGGTACTACTGAATCTGACATACTTACTCAACTTGGTACTACACAAGCAGATTTAGAAACTAAGATAGGTGAAATCGCCGCGGCAACTGAGAGCCTCGCTACTACTGAGCAAGTACAAGACGTACAAGATACCATAACTCAAGTAGCGGACTTTGTAGGTGTACCTGCTAATGAAGTAACACAACAGGATATAGACGCTTTTGCTACCGTTATTGCTGACTTTGAGTTGGATGCAGAAATAGTAGCGCAGGAGGATATGTTACGGTATGATGTAAACGCTGATGGTGTAATTGATGTAAGTGACCAACAGATTTTAGAAGCCGGACTCGAAGGTGATTATAGTGGGTTTGCTCCAGATGCCCAGTTTAACCCAGCTACAGGCATGTTTTTGCAGCAACAGCAAGATCAAGACCAGATTGCTACATTAGAACAAGAAGCTATAGACCAAGCCGCTGAATTTGAGGCGCAAAGGCAGGCGGATATAGAAGCGCAGACTCAGAGAGATGCGCAGTTAAGGGCTGACTTCCAAGAAGATCTGAGAGAGCAGCGGGAAGCGGAAAAAACAGAAGAATTTATGCAGGCATTTACTGCTCCGGGGCGTACTAGAACTACTACTACCCCAAAAGATCCGGCAGACATTAGATACTTTTATGATATAGCGGGAGAAGATATATTTGCTAATCAACAGCAAGGTGATTTTTACGGTGCGGCTTCTCCATTTGGCGACAACTTTATGAATGAGATACTAACACCCCCACGAAAAAAGGCTAAAGGCGGTCTTATAGATGAAACAGATGAAATACTCAAAATTCTTGGAGAATAAGTAATGAGTCAACTACCAGATTTTTTTAAGAAACCCCTTGAAGACTTTATGGGGTCGTTTTCTGGCGATAACACTGGAGAACAGCTACTTAATATGGGTCTTGGGTATTTTCTGTCAGACTCTATGGAAACCACTAAACCTCAAGTTGGATACCAAGGTAAGATAGAAGACCTTGTGGGGGTTAGACAACAAATAGCTAATCCCGCTCCCGCAGCTAAGCAAGGTATTGCTCTTGATACTGGCAGAAAAGACATGGAGACGGGAGAGCCAATCACTAGGACTGTTGCTGACCCTTCGGTGCGTGGTGCAAAAGGTAGGAGTTACTTCACTGATATGAAATATGCTAAGCCAGATGCTAGTCGTGCTGAACCCCCTACGGAAGCAGAAGCTAGGGCCGCCAACAAAGCGGAAGCACAGGGTATATTCGCCCAACAAAACCCTGATACTGAAAACCCATACTCATACGCTCAAGGCGGTATTGCTGGTACACATAAAGGTTACTACTTAGGTGGTAAGACTGATGGCATGGCTGACAAAGTACCTGCTCGTATTGATGGTAAGCAAGAAGCACGCTTGAGTGATGGTGAGTTTGTTATTCCTGCGGATGTAGTAAGTCACCTAGGCAATGGTAATTCTGACGCAGGCGCAGACCAGTTACATAGTATGATGAGTGGCATACGTCAGGCTCGTACAGGCAACCCAGAACAAGGGAAACAAATTAATCCCCAGCAGTTTATGCCTAAGATGGCGCAAGGTGGACTAGCGCAATATGCGGGTGGTGGTAAAATTAAGTATCTAAACGAAGGTGGTGATCCCGGATCTAAACAAGGCGAGACGGATGACCAATCGACTCCTGAAACAGGTTCAAGTGGTGAGATGTATGGTAAAGAGATAGGTACAGAATCTAGCTTGTCCAATTGGGCAGGTGATTATGTAACGGGGATGTTGGCGCAAGGTCAGGCTTTGGGTAACTTAGGTTATAATGAAGCAGGGTTTGCCTACACCGGAGACTTATCTGCAGGCACTAGCGACTTACAAGACCAATCTAATTTAGGCATTGCTGCGTTAAATGATCCTACTAGTGGTGGGTCTATAGTTAATCAGATGGGCGCATTTGACCCATCACAAGAAAACTTAAACACCTACATGAACCCCTACACCCAAGAAGTTATTGATCGAACTGCGGCTGATATGCGCAGACAAGACCAGATTAGCCAGCTACAACAACGTCAGCAACTTACATCTGCAGGTGCTTTTGGTGGGTCTAGAGACGCACTACTGCGTGCCGAAGCTGCTAGCAACTTAAACCGTAATATTGGTGACATGTCTGCAGAGCAAAGAGCGGCTAACTTCACTCAAGCTATGGATAGGGGTATTGCAGCGCAACAGAATACTAATCAGTATGGCTTTGATGTACTGGGTGCACAGGGTAAAGCTGGTGCTGACCAACGTGCGATTGAGCAAGAAAGAATTGCAGCGGAGTACGCACAGTTTAGGGAGCAACGAGAGTTCCCTTACAAACAAGTACAATACTTACAATCTTTACTACAGGGTCTCCCACTTGCTGCGCAATCTACTACTTACAGTGAGCCTAGTCAGTATGATAAACTCATGCAGGGCGCTGCGGCTAGTGAAGAAGTACAAGACTATTTGAGTAGTAGTTCGGGTAGTGGTAGTGGGGAATACGAAGCGACTGAAGCGGAATTAGATCAGATTTCAAGCGAAGTTTAGGAGACTATAGATGTTAGATGGGATAATGGGAACAATTGACCAACAGGTTGATGACAAGAAAAACATGATGCGCTCCAACCCCGGAATGCAGGGCACTGTGGGTAAAGACCTTATTGGTGTAATGGCTCTGCAAAAGATGCAGAAAGAAAAGCAGGCTGCAGAAAATGAGCTTATGCTTGCCCAACAAAATAACCCTTCTACCATCAAAGAACAACTTGAGAATGAAGTAGCTGGTCTTACTCAAAACGAGATGGCTACACAAACTGCGGGTATAATGAACCAACGGCAACAGCAGCAAGGCAAGCAACAACGCCCTCAACAGCAGCAAAGGCCCCAAGGTATACAGCAAGTTGCTTCTCGTCCTCCTATGCCACAAGGTGCTCCTCGTCCTCCTATGCCACAAGGTGCTCCTCGTCCTCCTATGGGTGGTGCTCCTCGCCCTCCTATGGGCGGTGCAGGTATTGCAGGTGCTCCACGCCCCCCAATGATGGCTCAGGGTGGAATTGTTGGTTTTTACGATGGCGGTAAACCAGCAGATAAACTTAAAGCAGGTAAATATAATAGATCTGGTAAGGGCGATATGATCAGGGCCAGACGAGATTATATAACCAAGTTAGAAGAACTATACCGAAACAATGATATAGGCAAAAATTATCTTGATAGCGAGCGTAGAGCTATACTTGACGGAAAAAGAGACGCACAAATTTCATCAGGTACTCCCGCAAAGATGGACGATGCAACTAGAGTTGCAGCAGCGCTAGGCATAGAAGTACCTGATGATATGAAAGAGAAAGCTCTAAACGTTGTAAATGCAGGAGGCGATACTCGAGCTGACCCAATTACAGCTTCTCCTGCAGAAAGAACAGATACTCCTTTAATGGGTAAGCCTAAAGAAGCAGGCCTAGACTTTAGTTTTGACCCTAACACGGCA
>VMHT01093537.1_pt1 | contig 18283 bp, 16 predicted proteins | sample 4693611 | NCBI WGS metagenome assembly VMHT01 (sample SAMN12280063, study PRJNA550983) | marine metagenome | isolation source: seawater sampled from same location over 5 years 0.02-0.2 micron viral filtrate | place: USA: collected off the coast of southern California halfway between the port... ...
GAATTCCAAAGCTGAAGCTCATCAAGTCGTCTTCGTGGAACTTCTGTTGCCTTAAAACCCCGTTGAATAAACGCGCTAATAGGTAGGCGATAAAATATTGCACCACTCTCCATAATACAGTGAAAGAGTATAGCACGCCCAGTGATAGCTGTAAGGCCGAAGATAATACAGTCTTCAACTTCTCCATGATGTTTTTTAAGATCATATAAATATTCTCTCCTAATTTGTGCATATGTTACTGGTATGTTTGCATTTAAATAAGCCATAAATTAACCTCATTTTATTTTACCCCAACTAGGACCTGATTCATAATCTACTTTGTTAGGAATTTCAAGATCTACTGCATCCTCCATAATTTTTTTTATTTTGTCTGCATGCTCTTGTGATTCAATAGATATATCAAGCTCATCATGTATTTGTATATGTGCCACAATACCTTCTTTATATAAAGCTAACATAGCTTGTTTTGTCATATCCGCTGCAGATCCTTGAATTAATTTATTTAAAGCTTTGTAAGTCATAGCTCTTCGTGATGGGTTTTCATGCCAATAATTAATTTTTTTATTACCATCTTTGTCTTTAATAAATTCTCCTTCATCATCTTTCATATGAGGACCCATCTCTTGAAGTTCTTTCATTCTATCATAATCTTCTGCAGGTACATATTTACCCCAATCATTACCACGTAAAATAGGTTCCCATCTTGGAAATCTACATCTTCTACCTAACAAAGTTTTTATCTGACCTTTATTTTGTGAGGCAGACATAACTGCATTCATCAGTTGTTTTACAAAAGGTACTCTTGAATGGTATTGATCAAATAATTCATCAGCTTTTTCTTTTGATACACCAAGCTCTGCTTGTAGCTTTGCCTTACCCATACCATAAAATAATCCTAAGTTAATTGTTTTAGCTTGTGATCTTGGTATCTCTGCCATATCTGCTACGATCTGGTGAAAGTCTGTGCTGTTATCATTTTCATATGAATCTGCAATTGTATTTACAGATGGTAATTTAAATTTTAAAGCATAGTGTGCAACCAATCTTGGTTCCTGTTGCGAGTAATCAAAACAACCCCACTTGTGATCTTTCTCTGGAATAAATAAAGATCTAATCATTGGTCCTAACACAGGATCTCTTGCAGGTATTTGTTGTAAGTTTGGATTTGAATAACTAAATCGTCCTGTAACGGTTCCACCATCATCAGATCTAATTTGATTTATTTCCGCATGAATTCTACCTTTATGTTCATGTTTTAATATTGTATCTATAAACGTTGTGCTAATCTTGTTTATCTTTCTGGCTTCTGCTATGCTTTTAACTATAGGATGTTTATGATTAGTCAAAAAGTTTTTAGTAAAGGAAGGTTCCTGTGATTTTGCAGTTTTTTCAAAACTCTCTCCAATTTTTTCAAAAACTTTGGCAATCGATCGTGCTGCCCATATTTGAACATCTATTCCTGTTTGTGCTTTTACTTGGTGCAATAATATCTCTTCTTGTTTGGATAATTGTTGTTGCAATTTATGAGCTTGTTCGACATCAACACACACCCCTTTCTCGCGCATCTGTACAAGACAAGGAAAAAGATCAGTCTCTAAATTAAATATTTTTTGAAGATCTTGATTAACTAATTCTTCACTTACTTTATGCCAAAGCTCTAAAGTTAGCTCAGCATCTTTTTCAGCATAAGCTCCTACTTCCATAGCAGGCATCTTCCACATATCTGCTTTAGGATCTAACCCTCTTTCTTTTGCAGCTTTAGTAAGTAATCCTTCGCTCTTACCCTTACCTAAAAAATGCCAAGATAAAGTATTTAATGTATAAGAAAATCTATTCTCATCAATAAGTGAACATGCGATCATGGTATCTACAATAAGTCCGTTTATAGATAAGCCCATAGATCTAATCCAACATACGTCGTACATTGCATTGTGAAAAATTTTAGTAGCAGGACATTCCAATGTATCTTGGAACCATTCTAAAGTACGTTTTTTGTCCATATTGGGTCCTGTACCATGTGCGATTGGAAAATAACCAGACCATCCATCTACAGCTACCGCGATACCCACAACTTCACCAACCCCAATAACAGAACCTGATCCCATCTTTTTTAAATTAGGATCTCTTGTTTCTAAGTCGATGGCAATCTCTTTAGCTTGTCTAAGATCTGGATATTCTGATGGCTGAACCCATTCAGTTTGTGCAAGATATTTAGGTAACTTCATCTTTTCTTCCTTTTCATATCGTTTAATTTCTTAATTTCTAATTCGCAATAATGTATTATCTTTTCTAAATCTTCTACACCATTTTTTGTAAGATATCTACAAACATATTTCACAACGTTTCCCTGGAAGAACGAGAGATTATTTTTTGAAATAAATTCATACGGCTGAATGTGAAAAGATTTATAATGCTTTCCACCTATTTGTTTATCTTGTGGTGCTATATCTTTAAATATACTACTGTCTGTCATAATTGATAACCTTTCCTTTTTATTTTTGCTTTTAGTTTATATAAATTATGTTTGGCTCTTGTCGTACCAACATACCAAACACGATGCTCTTCATCTTGCTTGTCAATACTTTTCTTTATTGCTTTCTGTATTTTATCACCTTGTTCTAAAGACAAGATTACGTTATCCTGTTCGCCACCTTTTATAGCATGAATTGTTGATACCCATATTCTTGCTTTTTCATCTAGTCTTTCTCCTCTTTCTAACATCTGTCTTATATAATTTTTTTCATTTACATCTACGTTGACAAAAGCATCATACCAAGATATCGTTCTGTCCCAAGAAACGTTTCCTGTAAATTCTTTCACATCTTTAATATTTTTTTCTTCTAATGTTTTACCACTTTTCCATAAGTCATAGAATTTTTTAGCGGAGTAAACTCTAACTTTATGACCTTTTCCTTTATTACTATCATAATATAAATTTTTCTTTTTTAATTGTTCCATTATTTTAAGCATATTACTTTTAGTTCTAGATAATATTAACCACTTACCTTTAGATAAATCTATCTGACCTAGATCTGATATATGAAATGATTGTCCTTCATTTGTTTTTGGAAAATAATCTTTTATTTTTCTTTGACCTAGTATTCGATTTACAACTACACTAGACTGATCTTGCACCGCTTTTGATATTCTTTTTGAATAACGTAATACTTTTTCTTTTGCAGATTCATTTATAAATCTTTCTACATCTGCACCAGCCCAGGTAAAAATAGCCTGGTCATCGTCTCCTGCCAAATATATATCTTTACTATTTTCTTTTAGCTTGTCGTATAATTTCCATTGTAAAGGTGAAAGATCCTGTGCTTCATCTATAAAGACTACATCAAATTTTGGAACTTTATCTAATACATTATTAATAATATCATTGAAATCCTGTAGCTTTGCAGTTCTTTTATACTCTAAAAAATTATCATGGATATGTTTTAAAGTTTCCCATTTAATGTATTTCTTATCATGTTCATTTCTATCAAATTCTTCTCTTATAGTTATATCTCTATTGATTGCTCTACCTATCATTTGAAAATAAGGGTTATCATTGGTTAAATAATGTGTTTCTTCTTTGTTAAATTTGTCAACATAGTTGACCTTTATATTTAAGAGTTTTCCTAGCTCTTCATAATGATAAGGTTGCATTATGTTTTCCTCACTTAATCTAAGAGTATGGTATGAAAATGCGTGTAGTGTTTGAAAATAGGGTAATTGTTTTTCATCAAAAGGCATTCTTTCTCTAGCTTCTTTTGCAGCTTTTCTTGTAAATGCAAAATAACCTATCTTGTGTGTTGATACACCTTTTCTAACATAGGCTTTCGCTCTATTAATAAGTCGATACGTCTTACCAGTACCTGGTGGACCATAGAATTTAAATATCAAACAATGTCCTCCTTATCTTCAAACGTTAAAATTTCTTCAGGTGCTTTTTCTTTTTTAAATATATCTAAAGGAAGTTTTGCACATCTTATTGCAGGAAAATATTTACCGTTCTTATCCTTACCAGGATAACGTTTCAGTTGACTAAACTCTGCTTGAAAATATGTTTCCAACATATGAGATGTTCTTTGTTCATCTTTCTTCCATTCATTTCTTTTTAAGTCATCAAAGTATGGTTGAAATTTAAAATAAACATATCCCTCTTCTTCTAAAACTGCGCCTGTCATAAATGAGTTGTGACTTGTAGCTTGTACACCATTTAAATATTCTTTTGTAAGTTCAAATAATATTTCTCTAGGCGTGGTTCCTGATGCCGGTTTCAGTACATCCATATTAGACCACAAATCTTTTAGCATCCCGTTAAAGTCTTTTGATTTTATAGGTGGAGGTACCACTTCTATTTGAGCAGCTATCAAAGCTTTTAATTCTCTTTGTTCTATAATTTGTTTTACATTCTTCGCATGTATTGTAGCCACCTTACCATTAGGTCTTGATACGTTGATGTAAAATTCAGGTTCGGGTTTATAATCTATTTTGGTAAGTCCAGATAACATAGGCCATGATTCACTAAGTTGTGAAGCCACACCAAAAGGTCTTTTAATACATTCTATCTTAGAACATTTTTTCGCAATAGGATCTAGATTACAAGTATGACCCGCTGTATCTTTTAACCATCCTTTTATCTTTGCTAATACTTTAGCATCTCCCCAGTCGTCATCATAAAGAATATAATTTCTACCCGCTTCTAATACTTTCTTTTCCCAGTTATCTTTGTATTTCTTTTTAGCAAAGACCATATAATTAAATAAAAACCTATCTCTTTCATCAGGTAATTTTTCACCCTCACCTAATTCTTTTGTAATAGCTTGTAAGCAAGGGGGTCCATCTAAAAATTCTGTAGGCCCCCCTGTAAGTTCCTTCTTTACTAAATCACCTGCAATTTTTTTTAATTGCTCTTTTGTTTGTAAATTCAAACCAATAATATTTATGAAGTCTTCATATTTTATTTCTTCTCCATTTGGCATTAAAGCAATACGTTCTTTTTTATTAAAGTAAGGTAAGTTAATAAAATTACCATTGATGGGTTTACCGTCTGCATTCTCTCCTAGTTTAGTTTGTTTAGGAAATATTTCTGTGTTTGCTGGCAGACCAAAAGAAAATAATAAGGTTTCTAAAAATTCTCTAATCTCACTTGCTTGTATCTTTGTTTTTGTAAATACATAAACATGAAGTCCACCACTTTTAGATTTGATGGGTACAACAGGTAAATCATTTTCTTCTATAATTTTTAGATATTTAGATGCATTGAAATTTTTATAATCAGGATCTATGTCTATGGCTCCAAATGATGCCATACCATCATCATCACAAGGCTGAATACCAATAGATTTTTTACCTTCTAAATGATCTTGATAATCTTGTTTTAGTACAGGAGAAGAAGACCAGCCATAGTCACCAGGCTTGAATTTAATCTTACCGGACTCTGGATCTTTGTAACCATTATCTATGTTGCAGAAACCATAGTTACGTTTTAACCCTGTAAAGTATGTAATAAACTCTTCCATAATATGAAAAGGGGCGACCGAAGCCGCCCCAATCGATTACACAATATCCTGTGTAGACTGATTGTTCTTTTCGTATTTTGGTTTAGCTGATCCCTTAGCTACAGATTTCTGTAACTCTTGAGCAATCAAGTATACATCAGCATCTTCTTTTTTACTTACATCTAAATTTCTTGCTATAGATGGTTTGTAAACATGCCAACTTTTACTTCCAGCTGTTCTGCCTACAGTTTTTAAATTATAAACTGCAGCATATGAAGCTGGTTGATAAGGACCTTGATCATCTTTAAATCTAAGATTCTTAATCAGATTGTTAAGTTCTCTTGCTGGAGATAAGTTTGAAGATCTCATAGGCATAACACAAGGTCTCATCTCGTCATTGACAAGAGCCAACACATAAAAGTATGCAGTTTTTTCTACATAATTTCCGTTGGGTAACCTGTATCTACCATTTCTTTCTTCAACAGCATCTGCTGGTATCTCTAAATGAGTTCCAACAGGAGCAGAAGCACTATCGCCTCTCTCTTGCCATTCAGGATATCTTGTCTGTGCGTGAGCAATTAAGACATTGATACCATCTTTTTCTCCATCAATTAACTGACCAAGACTTGCTGCATATATCATTCCAGGTTTTGCACCTTCGACATATTTAGCATCTCTTGAATTACATTCAGGGGATAACTGATGTAGGATTTTCAGAATCGGTGTTGATACGTCATCTGATTTAATCTCTTCGGCTCCTTTACCGGAATCACCTCTAAGATTAATTGTAGATAGTGCACCTGCACTATTCTTCTTTTCTAGACTTTTTTCTGTTTTCACGTCTACTCCTTTGTTAGTTTATTAGTCTATTAGTTTACCTTTTAACTTCGTTTGATTTCCTTCAAACGTCCAAAATAGTTCGGATGGAACTTCTTTACCAGATTTTTTCCAATCTTCCAATACTACTTTTAGAGTAGCAGGGTGAACAGCCTCTTTTTGAGTCGGTTCATAGCCCTGCTCTTTTGCAAGGGTAGCATACGCCATTGCCTTGTTGTCTTCGCCCTGGCCAAAGGTAACGATAATATTGTTTTTAACAATATCACCTAAGCCATTGTTTCGAAGCCATTGATGTGCCTCAGCTTTTTTGTCTGCTTTTATAGTGGCACTAAAAATATCTTTGATGGATACTTCAGATCCATCTGCTAGTTTTAAAGTTTTTAAGTTCATATCCATCATCATTTTTGGAATGACGATATTACTAAAATTCTTTTCTTGTTCTTTTAATTCTTTAATTTGTTTTTCTTTAAGTTCGATTGAAGCTTTTACAGTTTTTAATTTCTCTAATTCTTCAGATAACTTTTTAGGATCTATTACGTCTGATTGATCAGGCGCATCTTCTCTTAAATTAATTGTCATATTTCCTCGCTTTCATGCAAAGTAATATAATGATTATTTTTTTAAAGTCAAGTTTATTTTTGATGGAGATTAATTTCTATTGTGTAATAAGTTTTTTCTTGTCTATCCCATTTTAGAAATTTATATTTACCGCCTGTAATATCAGAAACTATTGAACACGCTACACCAATTATGGCAGGATCTCCTGTTAATAATAAATAATCATTTGGTGTGTAGTTTTTTAGAAGCATTCTAAGTTTCATTATTAGTGGTCCGGGTGAAAAAACAATTTGTGAAAACTCTGGAAGCAATGACACAATTTCGCCATATTGTTGTGCACCAAGTACATTGTACTTAGGCATTCCTTTTGATGTTCCTGGTATTTCTTGTATTAAATATACTTTAGGTCTAGTACCTGCTGACTTTAGTTGCGCATAATCATTCATAGTTTTACTTTCTTGACATTAAATTCTAATTACTATATACGTCTTTTTAGAAAGAAAAGCAAATATGTTTTACAAATTTAAAACGAAGCCATTTGAGCATCAACTCAAAGCATTAAAAATGTCTTGGGATAAAGAAAATTTTGCCTATTTTATGGAGATGGGTACAGGTAAATCTAAGGTCCTTATTGATAATATTTCTATGCTTTATGACAAAGGTAAAATTAATGGAGCTTTAATTATTGCTCCTAAAGGTGTGTATAAAAACTGGGCAGACTCTGAAATACCTACACATATGGCTGACCATATAGAAAAAAAGGTTGTTCTTTGGAGAACATCAGAAACATCAGCTAAATATAAAAAAGAATTAGCTTCGTTGTTTAGTACAGGTACAGATTTTCATGTTTTAATTATGAATGTGGAAGCTTTTTCTAGTGATAAAGGAACAGCTTTTGCTAAGAAATTTTTATCCTGTCATAAGACTATGATAGCTATAGATGAATCTACTTCGATTAAAACACATACGGCTAAGAGAACTAAAAATATTAACTCTTTAAGACCTCTTACAAAATACAGAAGAATACTTACAGGTTCTCCTGTAACTAAATCACCATTAGATTTATTTTCACAATGTTTTTTTCTAGACCCTGAATTATTAGGACATGGTTCTTTTTATACTTTTAGAGCTAGATATGCTGTGATGAGAAAAATTAATGTATCAGGTAGATCTGTAGAAATTGTAGTAGGCTATATTAATCTTGGTGAATTATCAGAAAGACTAAAACCTTTTTCTTATAGATGTTTGAAAGATGATTGTTTAGATTTACCTAAGAAAACATTTACAAGACGTACAATAGAACTTACACCTGATCAAAATAAAGTTTATAAACAAATGAAGCAAGAAGCTTTAGCTTTTTTAAATGGTAAGATGGTATCTACTAACACTGTTATTGTTCAATTAATGAGATTACATCAAATTACTTGTGGTCATTTTACATCTGATGATGGAGATATACAAAATCTAAAAAATAATCGTATCACTGAACTTATGAATATTCTTGAAGAAATGGAAGGCAAAGCTGTGATATGGGCACATTACAGACACGACATAGATATTATAGTTAAAACCATTGAAAAAAAATATCCTGGTTCTACTGCTACTTATTTTGGTGACACGTCTACAGATGATAGACAAAAAGCTATTAAAGATATTCAAGACCCTGAAAGTCCTGTTAGATTTTTAATTGGTACACCACAGACAGGTGGTTATGGTATTACGCTTACAGGCGCATCAACTATGATTTATTATTCTAATGGTTATGATCTTGAAAAGAGACAACAGTCCGAAGCGAGGATAGATAGAATAGGTCAAGAAAAACCTATGACTTATATTGACATTATTGCGGAAGACACAATAGACGATAAAATCGTATTAGCCCTCCGCAAGAAAGTGAACATCGCCACAGAAATTATGGGCGAGGAACTTAAAGCCTGGATTTAATCAACCTTAAGCTTTTTTATTTTTTTTTCTCTTATGTTTTTTAGAGAAATACTTAACATACCATTTTCAAATTTTGCTTTTTCACATTGAAGATGATCTGATACTTGCATTTTTTTTATAAAATGTCTTTTAGCAATACCTTTTCTTACATAGTTTTTAGGAGAATCTTCTTTTGATCCACCTTCTACCGTAAGTATATTGCTATCCACAGTAACACTAATACTGTCTTTGCTGTATCCAGCTAAAGCCATTTCTAAAACGTAATTTTTATCATCAACTTTTATTACATCAAAATGTGGATATGGCGCTGTATTTTGATTAAAGTATTCCAGACTTCGGAACACACTATCAAAACCAACACTATAATTTAGGAAATCTCTTAATCTATCACTATACATTTTAACCTCCTCGTTAGACTGTTAATAGTAAATAGGCCCTCCTAAAAGCGACCTAAGGTTAATATAAGTATAATTATAGTTTTTGCAAGAGCACTAAAATAACACCACCCATACCTGTGATGACCGCTCCCATAGATACTAATAATATTCTTTCTACTCTAGTAATTTGATTTTCTAATTTATGAATCTTGTCGTGAGTTTGTTTCTGCATAATTCTGCAAAGTTTTTCGTGTGAGTCTATTCGTTGTAATGCGTTGTCTTTAGACATTAAAAACTACCCATCTCTGCAGCTGTTCCTGAGCCACCCATAAAATCAGAGTCTTGTGCAAAATCAGATTGATATCCACCGGTGCCTGATTCTATATTACTCTGTTGCATTGCACTTGCTGCAGATTGTCTTGCAGCTTCTTCTCTTCTTTGTTGTTCTTGTAATTTAGCTAAATTATTAAGTCCAATTTTTAAACCTGCATCTCTTCTTTCAATCATGTTTCTTATACGTGCATCTCTTCTTCTTGAAGACCTTGCAGGGTCACTGTAATAACCACCCGCTGCATTTAATTTATCAAGTTGTTCAGCACTATACATTCTTCCAAACTCATCTACTGTTGCTGCACCAGCTCCAATGTAAGGAGCATTAAATAAATCTCCACCTTTTATTCCACCATAAACAAGACCTGCTAATGCAAGAGGTAATCCTCCAATCATAGCGCCTGCGTTTGCTAATGTTTGTGAAGCAATTGATCTACCTGCTATGTCTTTACCATAATCTTTAAGCGTGCTTAGTATTCCATCCATTCTTGGCATTCCATCCATTCTTGAATAAGGTTGTATGTCATATAGTCTACCCATTTCTTCATCAAGATCATTACTAGTTGGATATATAACTTCAGATTCTGAAGTAGGTATAGCATTGTAGATTCCAAGCCTAGGATCTCCTGCTCTTATCATTCCAAATTCTCTGCTGTAGGGTTGTGCCATTATGCTAATCCTCTTTGTCTAAGTCTGATCATTTTTTCCTCATCTGATAATAAAGCAGTTTCACTTGGTGTCAAGCCACTTTGCATGACTCCTGGTGCCTGAGGCCTGCTACCAACAACTTGAGGACTTGGCATAGCTTGCTCTGGTAAAGGAGGTGTGTTTATCTCAGGTAAAGAAGATGTTTTTTGAACTGGTATTGTTTCATCTACTGTATTCATACCTAGTTTTTCAGGTTCCTTAACTCCATATTTTTCTCTAAAGTATTTATCTAATTCTTCATCATTTAAACCTAAAGGAGCATTCTTCCATTTATTTCTTATTTGAATTAATTGACCTCTTGGAAATATATCTTTGAAAGTAAGTTCAGGATAAGTTTCTTGAAGTTTTTTTAACGATTTCTTTAAAGGACTTGTTGTTTTTGTAGTAGGTAAATTAGTAGGTCTAAATTTGCCTCTGAATAAATAATTCATAGTCTTACTTCCAAACCCCTGTCTATCTTTAAATTGTTGTTTTATATATCTTTTAGTAAACATTTTCTCTGAAAGATCTAAAAAATCTTTTATTCTAGACATTTCTCTATATCTATTTCTTTGTTGTCTATCAAACTCTACTAAAATATTTTGAGGATTTTTATAAAGTTTTGTATTATCTAATATTTTTGATCTAGCATTACTATCTACATTTCTTAATCGCTCACTTAAATCACTAATTACATAGGTGTAACTTGTTTTTGGATTTTCTTTTTTATAACCTAGTCCTAAAAATAATTTTAATACTTTTTCAGTTGTATCGTATTGATCTCCTGCTCTATTTACTTCTCCATCCAATGAACTTAATAATTCTCCGGATTGTTTAAAAGTTGTAGGATTCATAGTCTGTAATAAATGAGAAAATATTTTTGCAAATATTACATCATTGTCATCATTTATGGGATCATATAATCTTTTACCTTTTAAAGTTTCACCACCTCGTCCCCCTATAGCTTTAGGAGCTACATCACCAATGGCTTCTGATAAAATTGAAGGAGTTATAAAAGGCTCAAACAGTTGTGTTAAAGCTCCATTTCTTTCTTCATCAAAATTATAAATCATTGCCTTAAAAAATCTGTCAAAAAAAGCATCATTGCTATCATCAGGATTAAACATTTCCCTTGAAAAAATTTGAAAAGCAGAAGTCGCACTTTCAAAAGGCTGCTCTTTACTCCAGTCTAAAGTTAAAAAACTACCATCTTTATCCATAGGACTTAATGCAATTAACTTAGCATTTTTTTGATACCAAGGAGATAAGAATCTTTGATACTCTATTAAAAATTCTTCGTCGATTCCTGATAGTTGAGAGGATATTCCACTTAACCCTTTATCAAAACCGTATAATACACTAGAGAAACCTAAAAATCTTCTACTACCCATTTGTCTTAAATAAGGATTACTTGACCCCATTTCTCTAGTTGAATAAGAAAGAATATTATAAATATTTCTAATGATTTCAGATTGAAACGCAATAAAGTTACCAAGAGGTAGTCGTCTCCATTCTTTTACAATTTGAGGTACCATAGAATAGTTAGGATATACATCTCTAGTATAACGAGCAGAAATTTCTTTTATTGCATCGCTATATGTTTTTAATGAACCATCTAATCTTTTAGGGTCCCACGTCTTTTTAAATACTTCTCTAAATTGTTGAGTAACTAAATCCTGCCAAGTAATAGTTTGATTATCTGAAATATTATTAGGAACTCTATGACCAGAAGCTCTGGCTTCTTTAGCTACAAGTCCTCTTACAGGTATAGCTGGAACTAATTGTGATTTAGTAAATTCATATCCATAAGCTTTCCATAAGTTATCAGCTGCTTGATAAAATTCTGTTGCTTTTCTAAAAATAGGATTCTGTGCTAAATATTTAAGCATGGCTTCTGTTGTTTTATATTTTCCAGTAGCAATATCTTTCATCACTGCTTCTACTTCTGCAGCAACTACAGAGTTGTCAAACACACCGTATTGTAAATATTCTTCTAACTTCTTTTTCATAACATTAGGATTGACAGTTCCTTTGCCCGTTACATCTTGAAACGCAATACGCATCGCATCAACTACACTAGCATTTCTACCCATATGTCCATTAATAAAAGAAAAGAACGCAGCAGTTTCTACGTTTCTCATTTGAGTCATTAAAGAAAGAACTGTTTTACTTAACTGTGATGTAACTTTTCCAGCTAAAAAAGTTTTATAAAGAGGAATTTTTAATAATAAATCTGTAACAAGTTGTTCGCCGTTTAAAGCGCCAGCCATTTCTGGAGTTGTATAATAAGGTAGTCTGTTTCTACCTGATTTATATGTCCAAATATCACTAACATCTACATTCATTCTATTTTTAGCAATTTGAACAGGAACCAAAGATCTAGCGGCTTCTTTTTGAATTCCTAGTTTTGCAAAATCTTCAGGTGTTTTAAATAACCAACCATTTTTCAATCCCTGCTCAACCAATCTTCTTTGCACTTGTAAATGAGCTAATAGATTAGCTTGTTGAGAAACCGTATCTAAAATAATACTTCTAGGATCTTCTACTTTTCCTAAAAGTTTTTGTATTTCAACAGGTATGCTTTGATTTTTTTTAACTAAATTTGAAATAGGAGTTATAATTCCAGTAATAGCATTCATTCTTTTTACTGGACTTGTTCCTTCTTGTGCAACTTGAATAATTTCATCTACTTTTTGTGTAGCTAATCTTGAAAGCAGTTGTTCTTTTTCTGCCGTCATTGTTCCTTTAAATTGTTTGTCACTATTTTTTATTAATCCTTTAAAGTAATCAACAGATTTATTAATAACATTTTGTTTAGGCTTATAAGATCCTCTAAATATTTCATAAGAATTTCTTAAATACTTACCAAAATTATCTACAAATTCTTTTTCAATTTCATCGCTTTTTACATAAGGTTTTAATTTTGTAGTTAAATTATCAATTGTTTTTCTTATATCTTTTGCAGGTGATCTCAAAATTTCAGGTAGTCCTTTTTCAGTTATTTTTTTCTGTAAAAATAATACAACATCATCCATATATTGTTTTGCAGCAACATTAGTTGATGATGAAAAAAGTCTATCTTTAAAACCTAAATTTAATAATTTATAAACTCTTTCTTCTAATTGTTTTAAACTAAGGTCTGCTGTTTTTTGATACTTACGAACTAAATCATCTGCTGAATTCATAAGATCTCTTGCTTCTGGAGTAAATGCTCCTCTAGTTCTAAAAGGTTTTAAAATAAATTTATCTGCAGCTCCCATAATTCTTTCTTTAAGAGGTCCAGCAGTTACGGAAAAGAATTGCCATTTTTCTAAAGGAGGTATACCTGCTTTAGTTGTTGCCCATGCTCCGCCTTTTTGTAAAGCTCTTACGGCTTGAGGAACACCTGTTTTTTCACTAGCTAATACTTTACTAACTGGATTAAGAACATAATCTCCTACTCCTCTAAATACAGGAGCAGCAATACCTTTAACCGCTCCCTTAACTACTGGAGCTACAGCTCTAAATCCTAAATTTAATCCTCCTACAAAAGCTGTACCATCTGCTGCAAATTTTAATTTATTCTTTAAAGTTTCAACTGCTTTTTCTCTTCCACTCAAACCTTTTGTATTTTTTACTTTTAAACTTTGAGATACATTAAAAGCGTCTCCTAAAATGGTCTTATCATTTTCATCTCCTCTTAATAAAGCTTCACCTACTCCATATCCAATAGCAGTGGGTATTCCCCAATAAGCTAATTTTTGTGCAACGGTAGAAGTATTTTTTATTTGACCATACTTATCTAAAACATATTTACCGGTTTTATCTTTTACAGGTCTTGTTTTATTTAATTTACTAACTACTTTTGTAGTAAAACCAGGTGCCATTTTACCTGCCACTCTTCCAAATAATCCAACAACTTTCTTTCCAGCAACAAGAGATAATCCAAATTGTGTTAAGTCTTCACTAAGCTGCTCTAAACCTTCTCTTGATTTATCTACTTCAGGCCATCTGTCTTCAAGATAAGTAAGAACATCACTATTTCCATCTGCTGCATCATAAACAGCAGCTACTCCTCTAGCTAAGTTTCTAGCAGAACTTTCTAAAGCTATGACAGCGCCTTTTTGAACTTTATACTTTTTAGTTCCTTCGTATTCTCTTTGTCTTTGCTGGCCAATTATATCTTGTCTTGTGCTAACATCATAACCTTCATCACCTTGTAATAAATTAATAGTTAATCTATTAACATCATCTTCAATTTCAGGGTTATTTTTAATATTATTTAAAAATTTAGTAGGATTATTAAGACCCGCAGAGCCTTGTTTTCTTGCTTCTTTTGTTGATCCATATCTTCTTAAATCATTAATGTATTCAAGAGCCGGTGTGGGGTCTTGTCTAAAAATATCTAGGTATCTTAAAACTTTATCTTTATCTTGTTCAGGTAAACTTTTTACGTATCTTCTTATTTCAGGATTAAGTGTTTTAGTATTATCTAAAGTTTGATCAAAAGTAACAACTTCATCTTTAACTTCAGGTTTAATTTCTTGGGGTTCTACGCTTTTTAAAGCGTCATTTATTAATTTTTGTACTTCTGCGTTTTGTCGTTCTTTTTCAAGATTTGGTAAAGTGTCTGCCATATCATATTACGTTGCTTCTGTACCCATTGGTAAAACAAGTTGAACACTGTATTTATTATTAAAATCAACCACATCATTTTGTGTTTCAATATTTGCAAAATCTGCAAATGCAGATTGATTATAATAAATTAAACTAACAATATCATCTGGAACTGTTGCAGGGATTCTATTTCTAAATTTTTCAAAAGACATATCTACTGAAGATTTTTCTTCTTTAGGAATAGTTATTTCTGTTTTAGGCTCCATTTCTTCTTCTTGAGAAAGACCACCTATTGCTTTGTCTTTTCTCTCTCCAGATCTTATTTGATCCACTACACTTGTTGCCGCTGATATTGCTTCATCTATAGTATCATATACTTCACTCTTAACTAAACTATTTGCTAAATTAAGAATTTGATCTTGTCTAGAATCTCCAGGTATTAATATTTTTAATTTAGCCTGTTCAGCTTGTTGTTGTATTGAATCTCTTTGTTTCTCTAACTTTTGTTTAGCTTTAGCTAAAGGTGATCCTTCTTCCACATTTGCAAATTGTGGATCTTTTAAAGCTTGATTTATATTATCTAATTTTTGATTAAAAATTCCTTGTACAGCTTCTGCTTGTTGTAATTTAGCAAATTCTTTTTTTCTAGCTAAGGCTTCATCTCTTTTAAATTTATATTGTCCTTCTATAGCTTTAAGTCTTAATTGTCTTTGAAAAGCATTTTCTCTTGAAGCTTGATCTAAAGCTGCAGCTGTTGGTTTTTGGAAAGCTGTTGCTATTGAACCTAATGTTCCTTTTCCTGCACCTTCTCCTGAAACTAAACCTAAGCCTCCTTGAATTAACAAGTTTGCTAAAGCGTCTGATCCAGTTGGTCCTGCAAATTTTTTATATGCTGCAGCTTCTTCTTCCGCAGCTCTAACTAAATCACCATTATCATAATTTTGTCTAGGTTTAATTCCTGTCATAATACCACTCATGACTTCGCCACCTTTTCTAAACATAGGTCTTTTTAATATTCTACTCATTAATTATTGCCTTTATATAATCTATATATTCCAGCTAATGTTGAACCTACACCTAAGGCAGTAGATAATGGAGAAGCTGATGGTGTAACTTGCGTTTGTGTTTGACCAGGGTATCCAGAGATAAGTCCCATGATGCCTGATCCATAAGTCTGTGCTGCTTCTAAAGGTTGGTAAGCTTGTCTTTGAGCTAATTGTTGCTGTGCTTGTAACTGTGCTTGTGATTGTGCTTGTTGTTGAGCACCTAAAGATGATAATGCACCAATCTGTTGACCTAACAATGCAGGAGCTGCTTGAGCTAATCCTATTTGTTGTTGGTATTGTTGAGCTGCTAAACCTTGTGCTTGACTAAAACCTTGTTGTAATAATTGAGCTTGTAACGCTGCTCTGTTTCTATCTGATGCTGATTGATACTCAGCTCTTTGTACACCTTCTCTGCCACCACCAAAAGCTCCAGCGCCGATAGCTTGAGCTGCTAATCCTGGCAAACCTTTTTGTGCTTGAACATCGTATTCTGCTAATGTGGTATCAATGATGTCTTGTTGATACGGAGACATATAAGCTTGATAAGCTGTGGGTCCTGTTGCGGCTCCTGCAGCTGTTAAAAAAGGTTCATAACCTCCAAGTCCAGTTGCTAATCCTTCAGCTTGTGTTTGTAAGGCACCTGGTTGTGCAACAAATTGTGGACCTAAAATTGTAGATAGATCAATATCTTTAACTCCACCAACTGCTTTTTGTAAATCTGTTAAATAAGTTTTACCTGCTGCTTCTATAAATTCTGCTGGGGCTTGTCTTACTGTTGATACTTCTGCCATTATACCCTCACTACCTTGTTTTCATATTTTTTCATTGCATCATACATTCTTTGTGCACCTAATTCAACGTCGCCATCTCCAGCTCCTCTTACGGCATCAGCTGTAAATACAAATTCATTATTAGATAACATTGCTGGAATGTCGTCTGCTTTTTCTTTTACACCAACTGGTGGTATAAATCCACCACTTTTTCTTAAATCTAATTCTTTTACACCGGCTTTATTAATCCTTTTAGGTAGTCCCATGATGCCTGAGGCCTGATCCACTTTTTCATCGGTACCCATAGCATACTTCATTCTACCGCCTTTAGCTTTTTTATCTTTTATAAGTTTAACAGGATCAGTCATAGGGTCTTCTATAAAAGGACCTCCACTTAAAACAATTCCAAAAGCATCATCTACTGATATACCTTTTTCTTTTGCTAATTCTTTAGCTCTTTGTAATTGAGCATCAAGATTAAAATCATTTAAATCTACAATAGTTTCTTTTGTTTCTTTAATTTCAGGAAGACCTCTTTGTCTTTCGTTAAAAACTTCTTCAGCTCTTTTCATAAACTCATCTGATAATCCACCTGCAAAACCTATTCTACCACCTTCTGCATAACCACCTTGTCCAGCTGTATATTCAGATACATCTTTTTCAACTTGTTGAGCAATAGCTGCTTCATCTATCTCTCCGTCTGGAGTTGTAAATGAACGAAGGTTTCTATATCCTTCAGTTAAATAACTTTTTAATGATTCAACATTTCTAGTAGCAGCAATAGCTGATTCATCACCTTGTTCGGCTTTAGCAGCTAATCCACCTAATAAAGATGCAGCTCCTATACCTAATCCTATTTTATCTCCTAAAACTTTTTTGCCTATTTTACTACTTGTGATTCCTGAAAATTTATCACCGAGAAAAGAAAAAGGTGACATGGCTCTAGACTTTAATAATTCTGAACTAAACTGTCCTCCAAAACCTCCACCTAAACCATAAATACCTGCTCCTACTAAAGCAGCTTTACCTATGTCAGAACTTACAACATCTTTAACAGCTCCTACGGCTTTTTTACCTAAATCTTTTATATCATCAACTATTCCAAAACCTATTCGACTACCCATATCATAACCTTTGTAGTCACCACCACCAATACCTTCTTTTGAAAGGCTCATGATTCCACCACCCATGTATAATTGTCTGTTCATCTGTCCTCTTGATATTGGCATAATTTAAATTAAGTTCTTAGTAAGCAGGGGAAACCTGTAATCCCATACTTTACTTGGTTTTTCCAAATAAATCAAGGCTTGGCATAATAACTTTAACATCTCTTCTAATGTCTTGTTCTGGAACGTTTTTAGCCTTCCATTCTTCATCATTTTTATATACTTCGCCTGTCTTTAAGTTAGAAATAGTCTCTATTATCTTCTCTGGTTTTAATGTTTGCATAATTTACTATGTTCTATCAAATTCTAATATAGATACTGTGCCTTCAAAAATATCAGCCGTAGCTGCTTGTAGCTGTAGTTTGTCACTTTCTTCTAATATAATAGTTCCATCAGCAATTGATTTAGAGTTACCACTGTTAACCGTATGCTCTGCAAACTGAAAACTAGTTGTTGCAGAATTATCGTATATAAAAGCTTTTA
>VMHT01164058.1_pt1 | contig 18278 bp, 32 predicted proteins | sample 4693611 | NCBI WGS metagenome assembly VMHT01 (sample SAMN12280063, study PRJNA550983) | marine metagenome | isolation source: seawater sampled from same location over 5 years 0.02-0.2 micron viral filtrate | place: USA: collected off the coast of southern California halfway between the port... ...
GCGCAGTAGCGTTTATCGACTTCCGTAAAAACTATGACAGACAGGTAACTATCGAACACCTACTAGACGAAGGACGTTTTGATAAAGTCAGTGACTGGGGTATCAATGAACATCTCGCTATGGTAGAGAAGTTCGAGAACAAGGACGCGTTCTCTAAGCGTATGAACAAGACAAGGGTACAGAACCTTATCGACTATCTCGATATGATACCGTCTGAATGTGCTATGAAGTTATGGACATTGTTGTCATCCGATGGTATCGATGAAGATAATATGCTAGACATTCACGGAGGCACTACCACCAAAGGTGATCCAGTATCGACTATCCTAGTCAGAATGTACGAGGGCTAAGAGTCCGACAGTGTGGGGGTTATCACAATCCCCACAATCTTTTTTAAACTTTTTTTGAATAAACTTTAAACAACAAACGTATAGATAGTACAACAAACAACACAAAGGAAAGAAGTTATGAAAACTTACAAAGTCTTAGTATGGCACGATTATAGAGCAACAGACACTTATGTAGTAGAGGTACAAGCATCCTCAGTGGAAGATGCTATGGTTCTAGCAGAAGAGGAAGTTCAAAATGGCAATGGTGACATATATTCTGATCACGTACGAATGGATGAGTCATTCGACGCTAGCGAGAATAATGTAGAACTAGTGGAAGAATAATAAAAAAACTTTGAATAAACTTTAAACAACAAACGTATAGATAATACAACCTACAACAAAGGACAATACAATGAAAGGTTTATCATCATCACCAAGCGTCGCTAACAACAGTCGTTCAAAAGCGACTTGTTCATTCTGCCGATCACCCGAACACAGGGTAACCGATTGCCCACACGTCAAGCCTATATGGGATAGGTTACAACTGGGTGAGATCCCTTTGGGTTATATGAGTCAAGTATCTGACAACGACACTAGTGGGCAAGCAAGTTGGCGACAAGGACATTCTTATTGGCGCAGTCCGTTATCAACTTACTATTCGCTTGGTAATAACTGGGGCGAACTATACAAGTTAGCAGAAAAGTCTTATGGATCTTGGGAAAGAGCGCAACAAAGAGCAAGTGAAAAAGACAAGCCAAAGGGTAAGCGAAAAAGATTGACAACCTGTGGATACTGCAAGGAAACAGGACACACTAGGGCAAAATGCGATCACCTTGTCTTTCACAAAGACATACTAGTTCAAGCAAACCGTAACTTTCGTAAATGGTTTTATGAAGAGTATGTCGTAAAACAGGGATTATCTACTGGCTCTATTGTCGCTTTTGACTTTGTTAAATCTTCGTCGTCTTGGAACAATCAGAGTGTTAAACGAACTCGTATTCAAACCCTTGTCACCGATATAAACTGGGATAGTATTAACTTGCTATCGATGTTAGACTTGGACGCTTTTAAGACTGATTGGACTACCTCGATAGATGGCGCAAAACAAGAGCGACTTAATAACATTCGTGACTTTCTAAGATCCAAAGTTCTACTCAAAATACCATCTACTTCGTTGTCTGGTTGTGATATTAGCCGACGATATGGTTCAAAAGACTTACCATCTTATGGTATCAACCTACCTATGTTTATCCCACAATCAACTCAGCATCACAGAGATTCAGACTATTATGAACTATTGAACTTTGATAACCAAGATAAGGTTGGTTGGAACGGAAACAAAGTAGAGAATGTAACTATTGTTCAACCTGCACCACAGGTTCTAGCAGATGACTGGGTAGATGGGTACAGCGATGAAATGTCAGTCATATTCAAAAAGTTTTCACAAGCACAGTTAGAACATTACGGTGTTATCGAGCATATCAAAGACTGGGCTAGTAAAACTGTATAAAGTTTGAATAAACTAGTTACCCTAAACGTATAGATAGTGAAAGCAATAAAGCAAGTAACTATCTATCAAGGGGTAAAGGTTATGAAAAAACAAAAGACAAAAAAGGTTAAGACTCGTAACTGGTTGGCAGTACAAGCGTTCCAAAGATCAGGTGCTGGCAAACACAAAGACAAGTCAAAATACACACGAAAACAAAAGCATAAAAAACAAAGGATAGCACAATGACAAAGCAAGTTATTACACTCGTATTGAAAACAGATATAGACTCTTCAACCTTGCTAGATATAGCACACCAACTTGGCGAACTCATTGTTGAACAAGTAGAGTCTTATGGCGAGGATGCCGTATGTATCGAGGATGAAACGTCTGTTGAAACAAAATAAGAAAACTTTGAATAAAGATTGAACTTGAAACGTATAAGAAGTATAACCGACAAACACAAGGACAATACAATGCCAGTAGTAAAGCAAGTAACATACTATTCATTCAATGAACTATCAGAACAAGTACAACAAAGAGTCTTAAACACAGTTAGAGAATGGGATCATCTATTCTTAGTAGAAGAAGAGTTTATTCTCCAAGACTTTCGGGAACGACACCCACACATTCACAATATGGACATAGCCTATTCGGGCTTTTGTAGTCAAGGTGATGGTGCGTCATTCACTGGGTATATCGATGGTGACTGGGCTATCAATAACTTACTATCAGACGAACTCAAAGCCATTGTAAGAGACTTAGATTGTAACTTTGAACGACTAAATAGCAGATACTGTCACGAAAACACTGTATCTACCCACTTAGAGGATGTAACTTGGGCAGATCATATCGAGCAAAGCGATAAACTAAGAGACTCTATGCTAGAACAGTATTATGACGATATAGCCAATGCTATCGAGGAATACCGACTTGAACTATGCCATACTCTTTATAGGGAACTAGAGCAAGCCTATGAACATTGCCATAGTGACGAAAACCTTAAAGAACTGATACTAGTCAATGACTATCTATTCGACATTGACGGTAACTTTGAATAAAGTTAAAAAACTTTGAATAAAACATTAAACCCATTCGTATAATAAGTACAACAAACAACACAAGGACAATACAATGACTGTCACCTTACTAGCACATAACATTCAATGGGATACGGATGGTAGCGATACCATAGCACAAAGTCTCCCAACAAGTCTAGAAGTAAAGATTGATCTCCTAGAGATAGAGGATTGGGGTAACACGAACCAACAGATATGTAACCAACTATCGGATGTTACTGGGTGGTGTGTCACAGACTACACTCTACAAGGTTATAAAAAAACTTTGAATAAAACCTATAACTCAAACGTATAAACAATACAACCAACAAACACAGGACAAAAACAATGACTACTATTATTGACTTTAATCTAAAAAGAATGGAAGGGTGCGATCAGGCACTTGTAACTCACAACGGTAACTACTATGTGGTATCTTATTCTTATGCACCTAGGCTATCAGAACCTGAGACTTTTATCTTTAAGTGTGATAAGAACGGTACTATCACAGATTGGCGAGAAGTAGGTGGTACAAGGTACGCTACACTTGACGAAGTCATAGCAGATATGGACGATCATCTCTATTCTCCCGAACACCTAGCCTTTTTAGGACAAGGTGCTTAAAAAAGTTTGAATAAAACTGAACACTCAATCGTATAGAAGATACATAACAACACAAGGGATCACAATGACTTTCACAAAAGAACAAGTAAAGAATATGGCAAACGTTAATATGATGTTCCAGTTAAAACGAATAGCAGAGAACAACGGTAGTTACTTCTTTTCAGAGGGTGCTATGCGATCCTTTCAATCACGTATTCACGATGCAGTTTATGGTGGCTGTGTATTCGTGACAAGCGAGAAGAACCGTTCGTGGCGATACGAATACCCTAGACTATACACTGTGCGATATATGGACAGCAAAGGGAATACTCACACAATCGGTGAGTTTCAGGGATTCGACACAAGATCAAAGGCTCACACATTCGCTCAAAACCTAGGTATCGAGATTGAGCAAGTGCGCCTTACCACTCATTAACCCCGAACCATTCGGGCTATTTTTTCCTCTCCCAAAAAAACTTAAACTATTTTTGAATAAAAGAATACAGTTAGACGTATAGAATATGTAACCCAAACAACACAGGAAACAACAATGTCATCATACTATGAAGAACGAGAGCAAAAACTACAAGAGATAGTCTCAGAATACAATAATACAGATATGTCTCTTGCATACTTTATGTGCGAGATGGCATGCCAGTGTTTCGATGGCATCTCAGATAGTGATTGCTTAGATTGGTTTGTAGAGCAAGGTTACTTCGATACTACAGAAGAAGCATTAGAATACTATGACAATAACTAAAAAAAGTTTGAATAAAAGAATACAACCAAACGTATAGAATATGTAACCCAAACAAAGGACAGTAACAATGACAAACATTATTGACAGACTACCAAGCAAAGAAGAGTTAATAAGACTTATCCAGTCAATCCAAGAACAAGACTTATCCAGTCTCAGTCTCGAAGAGGACGAGTTTATCGATATAACCGTTGCAAGCAATGGAGATAATCCCAACGATTGGGGCTTTCAGACAGGCGATAACTCTTATAGTGGTGCTTGCTACTTCTATCGACATTGGGCAATAGGCTATATCGATGATCAAACAGATCCAAAGGAACTAGCACTAGAACTACTTGATCAGTTAGAAGAACTCGTTGCTTACGAACAACTAGACTGTTAGTAAAAAAAGTTGAATATATTTTGAATAAAAGAATAACCACAAACGTATAATAAGTATAACCAACAACAAAAGGACACAAGACAATGAATGTACTTGAAACAACGGCTACCTTATCAGTTATAGCATTTGCGCTATTTTTTCCCACCCAATCAGATAATGCACCCATTGCAAAGGTAGAGATACCACATAGTGAGGTTGAGATTGAATATGTGGATACTACAATATGGAATAGATGGGTATTCGATACGGACACAACGATAGAATATATGTTCTTTAACAATGAAACAGGCGAGATAACATACATTCGCCCACCAAACAAAGAGGAACTAGAACAAGCGAGAGTCATAGACAATATGTCAGATCAAGAGATTGTCGCTATGCACGAAACAATAGAGCAACAGTAACAAAAGGAATAGCAATGGACTTAACAACTACCTTCATTATTTTACAAACAGGTTGGGATATATTCTTAATGGTGATCTTCTCAATCATCGTGGCTATCGGGGTAGGATTGCTAGTCGTGTTCTTCCAAGACAAGATAACATAAAAAACTTTGAATAAAACTTGAATGACAATCGTATAGAATACATAACCAATAAGACAAGGACATTAATAATGCGCTTTTCAAACAACAATACAACAATGCTATTCAGAACAGGAACTCAAAAAGGTGAGGAGTATATCAAGTTACATACAGGAGGCTATCCCGAAAGCACAATCCACAAGGGATGTAAAGAGACATTCCGAAAAGAGACAGGTATCATCACCTTTGAAAAGCGTGGGAAAGTCAGGCTATCAGAACGACAGGTAAAACTTTTGAATGATTTTTTGAATAAACAATAACACTCATTCGTATAAACAATACAACCAACAACACAAGGACAATGCAATGAAAAGAACAAACAATAGTGGTGTAGCAAAGGCATGGGCAAACAACGAACAAGCAAGATCAAACAATGGCAACTATTCCACAGATGGCAATAAACTATTCTCTTATAGTACAATGATCGGCTTTACAAGCCCAGAAGGCAAGAAGGTATTGTTAGAATATACTGCTAGGACAGGAAACTTCTTATCAATGACAACCAGTAGCAAGCATATTCCACCAGCAAGAACATTCGCTACAACCACGATCAACCCGACACACTTTCAGAATACAGATAAAAACTTTTAAAAACTTTGAATAAAGATTGAACCTTATCCGTATAATAGATGTAACCAATAAGACAAGGACAACACAATGACACTTATTCGAGTAAAAGTAAAAGACGGCACAAACCATAACCAAAAACAAGGTGTGATCAATGCCAGTCAAGTGGTAATGTATGAGGAAAGTAGCGAACTATGGTGGGCTACACAGGAACACTATGATAGCGATATGAAAAAGAAGAGAGAAGAACACGCTAACACTAGTACAAGAGTATTCTTATCAAGTGGGCAAGTAAAAGTGATATGCCAATCTTTCGAGTCTTTCGATAGAACCTTTAAGAGTATGACATAAGAAGAACAAAGATAAAAAAAGTTTGAATAAAACATTAACCCTACTCGTATAATAGATATAACCAATAAGACAAGGACAATACAATGACAGTAACTATTCAGAACAAAAGATATATTCTTTCACAAGGACAAGACAACAATATGGTTTATATCTCAGAGGACAATAAAAAACCTGTTAAAAGATACTTCGCTACACAAGGTACATTACAGTCAGTATCTACTTCTATTAATAGATATCCTATACTATGGGGTAATACCATTCAAAGAGAACTAGCATAAGATTTTATATACACACGATAGGATAGATACAATGAGTAGTTTAATACTAGTATTCACTTTCATATTAACAATCATTCCACCTTTACTAGCACTAGAAGAGATGCTAGATAAGTACTATACCCAAGACAAGGATTAAAACAATGAGTAGTATCTCAAAGACTATTATACTTTATGTATGTGCTTTCATTATATGCTTAATGTTACCTAGGTTCTTATTGGCTATTGGTTTTACTTTAATGGTTAAGAGATATATATGATTTCATTACGTATGGGTGACACGTCAAGTATTATTTCATTTCATTATGTATGTAGCGTATAAAGAGATTATATTATTTCATTCACAGTATCGAGACTTTACCCACATTCAACTAGTTTATTCAAAAGGTTTTTGACAATAAAAGTGAAAGTATTTTGAATAAAGTTTATCGCTCAACCGTATATAAAGTATAACCCCAAACAAGGTGACACAATGCCATTCAAGACAACTTACTTTATGACAAGACAACAAGCCTTAGCATACTTTAACAAGGTAGCAAGAGATCACATAGCGTTCCTAGCAAAAGACAATGAGTATGGGCGATACTTTGTAGCCAATGAAAAGGACTATGCGTTCTTTACGGCAGAATGGGATCTTGGTATGTCTTTGGAACTGTGCTCAGAATAAAAGTGAATAAAGTTTGAATAAAGTGAATACTTGAAACGTATATAAGATATAACCCATAAACACTAAGGTAAAGCGCAATGACAAGAGTAACGATAACAGATAGCAAGTCATCACCTTTCGAAGGCAACATAAACAACTATATGACAGTGTCAGGCTACACCAAAAACACTGGCGCACCTACAGACTATAAAGTGCAAGTACAAGGTTCTAATCGGTGGTATCGCGTCTATAACTATTGCACAAGTAATAGTGGTACTCTGTTCATCAAGACTGAACAGTCAAGTTTTACAGTTATTCGTAACGACTGGGATATAAAAGAATAAAATAAAAAAGTTGAATAAAGTTTGAATAAAAGTGATTGCTCACTCGTATAATAGATATAACCCACAAACAAGGATACAATATGTTTTATAAGCACACTGATAAGAACACTGGTTTGACGTTTAAAGGTGAATACTGTGGAGGCCCAGTAACTCTTGACATTCACACAGGTAAGCAAGGAACACAGATATGTCTTAAAAGTAAAGACTCTCAATACAAGTGGGTAGAACGTTCAGAATGTGTAAGAATAAAAAAACTTTAATGTCGGACAAAAACTGTCCGTTTAGCACTAGCAATACCCTCTCGAATACGTTATAATATAGTATATCCAATAAAGGATAACAAAGGGCTTAGCCCAAAGGAGACATTAATGTCTAACTCAACTACTCAAAACTCAACCACTACACAAGGCAATACAATGAATGACGCTATCTTCGCACTATACCCAACCATTAACAAGTCTCTTTCAATCAAGACACAAAACCCAGACTTAGCACACGATCTAACAATGGACACTTTAACTAAGGCTATCGACAAACAAGGACAATATGACTCAGATAAGTCTAAACTTATCACTTGGGTACAACGTATCGCTTTCACTACCTTGACAGACTACTTCCGTTCTTACGGTGTGAAGAATGTTGTTAGTGCCATTGATGCCGATACTATGGAACTTCTAGCAGGTGGCTATGATGTCGATTATGGCGACGTTTCAGTAGATAGTGCAGACTTTTGGGGTACTATCGAGTCTATCACCAATACGAAAGAATACGGTTGTTTGGTTCGACGCTTTCGAGATGATATGTCCTACACCGATATAGCCGAAGATATGGGTATCCCAAAGGGTTCGGTAATGTCGGCACTATCGAACGGTAAAAAGAAGTTAAGAGAGTCCAACGCTTTCAACGGCTTGTTCGGCAAGTAAAGTCAAATAGGGGTAAAATCAAATAGCGAATAAAAGGGGGGTATCCCCTCCCCCCCTCTTCCTACCTCCTAGGCGATTGCGCACATTGCGAGCAATGGAAGCCTCTTTTCAACGCGTACGTCATTTTCCGAAATTTTTAAAAAAAATATTTGAGATTTAAAGACTATTTATGAAGATCGAGAATAGAGGAGAATGTACAATGAAAATAACAAAAACTTATATTAGTCAATTAGTTAAAGAAGAGATGTCAAATATAGAGGGAGATGCCGTTGAGCAACGTATGCTAGACAATCTACGTAGTAGCGCAATAATAGGGCTTGTAGAGGTTCTCCGAGACTTAGAACAGCAAGCAGATGTCATGGGTGCTAACGCTATGGACATCACAACGGTTATACAGTCTTGTATACAAAAACTTCAAGAAAGCAATAAAGCAGAAAATGTGCAATGAAAAGGTATTCATCAGACAAAAAAATGCAAAAACTATTCGAAGGGTTTCGGAAAACAGTCCTATCCGAAAGTAGAGCGATGAGCATGTACGATCCCTTAAGTTTGCAAGATCCAATCAATAAGGCTATTCATGGGCTTATAAGATCAGTTAATTCATCCAGTTCAGCAGAAGGGTGCCATTCAAATGCTTATCCGGTTATTATGCTAGTTTCACAAGTAATAGGAATGATGGCGCCTATTTCCGACATACAATCTTGGTATCTGTCAGCAGCAATACTCAGATATCACGAAAAGATGATAGAATACAAAGAACAACTAAAGAAAGATTTTGAAAGAAATAAAACCGGTTTTGTCGAACACTTTTTTGATTCGGACGAAATGGACGACTGGAGAGAGATTGATGCAAAGCAAGTAGAGTTTCATCGAGAAGTTGAGGGCATGGTAGGAGCCATTGATCATGGAGGAGAGCCAGACATTGATTTTCAGGTGGTTACTTCAAGTGACATAGACGATTTAAGAGGAAAATTTGTCGCTTCAAACTTGGTAGATGTAAATGATGGGACTTTTCTAGACGGCTTTAAGCGTTCTCCACGAGATTCTAGCAAGCAAACACTATATAGTGATGCTATTTATCATGGTTATGAAGAATATTTTGAAAATTAAGGAGAATTAACAATGAAAATGAAATTAATAATGGAATCTTTTAAGAGATCGTTAAACGAAAACTTCCCGGAAATGGTTAGTACTAAGGAATATACCAAAAACGGAAAAAGATATCGAGAGGATATTAATGATGATGGTTCCATATCAACATTTGAATGGAGTGATTATGATGATGCTTGGGAATTTGTTGCTGCGCATAAATCAGAAGCGCATAGAGAAGCAGTAAAATACCAAAGCAACGTAGAAGAACTTCTAGATCAAGGTATCGAAGGCATCAATCAAGCAGAAGTATTAATCCAATCAATGGCAGAATCTGGTGATGAGGCAATGCAAATTGCCGCTAAAGCATTAATGGATGAAGTTGAGCAAAGAATCTCAGCATTGGAAACAGATCAAAAGACACTTCAAGGTTTCATTGATCAGTATAGTGGTGGTGATATTGGGTATGGTTACGGCGAAGAGGACGAACTGGAGGCTTCCCAAAGGGTAAGTTCTGGTGAAAGTGCAAAAGAACTAGAAGATATAGGATCTGCCTTAGCAGCCTTAAGAAATATACAATGAAGCCGATTGTTGTCGTATCGCCATTAATTTGCAAAGCGCTTTCTGTGTTTATTGAGGTTGGGGCTATTACCCTATACCCTTTTATTGTATCTAGAGAGCCAATGTCTGATGTTACTCTCAACCATGAGAAGATTCATATAGAACAGCAACGTGAGGGCTTCATATTGGGATTCTACGCCCTTTATGTCTTTTATTGGGGTATGGGCATAGTCAAAGGTTTATCTTCCTCTGAGGCTTATTATAGGATACCTTATGAGCAAGAAGCATATGATAACGATGACAACATGAATTATTTGGAAAGTAGAGAACGGAATGCTTGGAAAAAATATCGCGTTTAATTGAATATTTTCAATTTGCTGGACGTATATAAGATATGCCGGAGGTTATTTATGAGCATAGAAAAAGAAAAGAAAAAGTATCAAATTGATATATCTCAATTCCCTGAGTTGCAAGATGCAATTATGGAGTACTTTCTTCTAATGACAGAGATACTAGACATGGAAGATTTCGACATTGAAGAGATAAATATGAATCTTGAAAACAGTAAAATTATCGTCGAAGGTTCTGTCAAAATTGAAAAGGAAGAGGAGCCGTCCGAAGAGGAATCTGATTGGGAATGGATATAAGAAGATATTCAATTGATGAGTTTGTTTTGATGCAAGAGGATCTTATAGGTTCTCTTGTTTCTTTGTATTCATTTGAAGATGAAGTTGGCACATGCATATCTGGTAAAGGCGTTATTACAAACCTCCGTAGGGAAGATGGGCAAGTGTTTGCTAGAGTGTTTTGGGCAAATAATCCTAGATTTAATTATATAGCCCTAAATAAGGATTTTAAATTTGGATGGCATTCCGTTGAGAGACTATTTATTCTGCAAAACAAATTTGGAGAAAAAAAACATGCCTATCAAAATAACGATAATAAGAGAGAATAAAGAAAATATTAACGAAATGGTTGAAATGCTAACGCCTGAAATTATCGCTGCGATTGCGGCTGGCTTAGGAGTTGCTATCCCGGTTGTTAACTCTATGGTAGGGAAAGAGTCTAGTGCAGATGATGAGTTTAAAAAAATCATGAGCAAGGGCATGACATTTGATAAAGATCTTAATAGAGTTAGAAAATCGATTAACTCTAAAGTAAAAAAGTCTAAATCTGGACTTAGTGAGCAGTTGCTTAAAGAATCTATTGTCGCTGACGTTGTTAGTTTCATCACTCAGAATCCTGTTCTATTAGGATTAGGAGCGGTTGCCTTAACCACACTAGTATCTAAAATTAAATCTGTATTTGACTCCCCAGAGGAAATCAGTTATCAAGAAATGCAAAACATATTTAGAGAGGCTGGAATTCCTAGTGGTGAACAGTTAAGACTTGAAAAAGAGTTAAGAAAGATGAAGGCAAAAGCAGAGTATAAGCAGAGACGAGCGGAATACGAAAAAAGCCAACAACCAGATCTAGATCCCTCTAGGGCATTGCCACAGAACCCTGAACCAGAAGGGACTGGAGTGTCTATCATCATTGAACCTAAAGATCTAGAAATATATGTCAATATTATGAACAGGGTATCTAGAGGAGAGGGAGGTATGGATAACGCCAAACTTCAAAAACTGATTGATAGGTATGGAAAAGAAAATTTAGATAAGGCAGCGGAAGGTATGCTGTACGAAATGTTTAAAAGATATTTACAAGGATAAGGAAATAGACTATGAATTTAACAAAAGATTATCTCAGATCTCTCATTATAGAAGAGATGAACAAACAAATAAACGAGGCAACTGAGGAAGAAATAGGATACCTAAATGATTTATTGGAAGTACCCTTGTCTGCTCTTCCTTTTCATGATATATTCGGAGATAAGTATCGTATCTTATCTTCTTTTAAATCTGATAATCCTGATAATCCTCTGCTTGTTTTTGAAAGATTTCTTGAGAGTACTGGTTGGAGATTCAATCCAGATAATATGGGCGAAGTCATAAAGTCAATCAATACTTCTTATATTGCAAAACCAGAAGATGGCATTCAAAAGAGGACAAAAGAAGAAAAATTGTCTTTAGTTAAATGGATCAATGAGTTGTCTGCTTACTTGGATAAACTTTCAAATACTATGCAATCTTGGGCAACCATTATAGAAGATATGCGAGAGTATGCTGAAAATACTTTCGAAAGAAACCCTAGGCAACCAAAAGGAGGGTTCAAGAAAGAATACCTCAAAGATAAAAATTATTTAAACATGTTTCGAAGAAGACTCGCCCTCAAAAAATCAATTATGAAGTTTCTTCCACCAGATGCGTCTATGCGTATTTTTGCTGACATAGGCAAAGTAAGATGGAACAGGGGAGAAGAAACTGCTAACGATATTGAAGATTTCTTTAAAATTTCATCAGTAAAGCAACAAGTAGGCTTACAACAACAATGGCTTATGGGCAATGTAGAAGATGCCGGAACTAAAGTAAAAAACTATGAATTTTTTGCCGGAAAGAATCTAGATGAATACAAGGCTTCATTGGGAGAAGATGAATACGTTGTCTTTTCTCGTCACCCTATTGATGTGTTCAGGATGTCTGATCACCAAGGGCTGGAATCTTGTCACACATTACCATCTAGCCGTGACAAACTTGGCGCATCCCCTAGTGAGCCTGTCTGGGATCAGTATAATATCTGTGCCCTTTCAGAAGCCCATGCTAACGGAATGATTGCGTATGCCTTAAATCCAGATGAGTTTGAAGAGGCGCCAACACAAGAACTCTTAGATCAATATGAAGATGGTGAATTGTTTTTAGATGACGAAAGAGGGATAGATGGGTTTGTTCCAATGAGTAGATTAAGAATTAAAAATGTTGCTTTCCTAGAGGATAAAGGAGACTACTCAAACATAAAGACTAGATTTGCAGTACCCGATTACAAAACCTATGGAGACACAATTCCGGGATTCAAAAGACATGTTAGTAAGGTATTGGCTACAGCACAGAAATCTAAGATTGAAGATATTGTAGACAGTTTTCAAGGCAGTATAGATCGTAGAAGATTTCTTAGAGTTGGTGGAAGTTACCAAGATCAATCGATGAACGCAATGTTACCAGATTTTTTTAGTGAAGTGTTGGAACGAGACGATATCGAATATACAGAAACAGTTCAATATTCCAATGATCTAGAGCAATCTTTGAAAGATGAATACCAAGGAATGAATATAGATGCAGCCAAGCAGGTACTACAAGGGCTAGTGGAAGAATATAATGGATCTTATGTTAATTTTGAAAACCTAGACGTAGAGGAAGACTGGAACGGAAGTGGTTTTTATATGACAGGAGAGGTTAGGGTTATATACAACTATGCAGAAGAGATTGAATATGTTGCCGGTAAATACGATGTCCAAGAACTTATGGAAGAGGCAATTGACTACGCTTCAGAGACTTACTTTTATGACGATAATTGGTTTAAAGATTACTCTGTTATGTTTGATACTTTTTGGGGTGGATATAAAAATGTTATGATAATCTCAATAGATATTTCAAATTTTAGTCCTGAAGATAATTTTGACTACATGCCTTTCTCTCCGGATACTTGGATGTATGCTATTTCTGAAATGAAAGACAAACTAAGTCATGTAATGGATCCACATGTTGATGATTCTCTTAACAACACCATAAAGGATTATATTTCATTTCGAGGAAAACCAACCACTGTCAGAACTGATGTTTCTGAGAAATACTTTTTGTCTAGATTCAAAGAAGCCTTAGACGAAGACAACAATTGGGATATCAATGAAGAAGAAGTAGATGATGACAATCCACTAGGGTTTGAAGTTCTTACCTCTTTTACTGCAGAGATTGCTGAGAGCATTGATCTTACTGTCTTGTTTGGAGAAATCAATGAAGATTTTGATCCAGATAATCCAGAATTAGTTGAACAGGCTAGAAAATTGTCAGCACACATAGCCACATTAGTCTCTATACTGGCTTCTGAGGATATGAACATACTTAAGGCTGGTTTGCTAGACGAACAGTTCTACAATAACCAGAGTCTATACTCAGGACTCTCACAGGCAACAAAAATAAACGAACTAGATATGAAAGTAGTTGCAAGTATTGGCTGGGGTGATGAAGATATTAGTCCTGAAACAATTCTTCAAGGTATCGCCAATGATAAGGACTTAGAGTTAAGTATTAATATTACTTGTGAAGATTGGAGTGCTGTTGACATAGAAACTATAGGCAACATGATGCTAGGAAAGTTCAAAGACAACAATGGATGGCACATTGACTCTGATCAAAATATGGTTGCCTTGGTTAATGCCAACGTACAGGTTACTCGCCCATCACAGCCCCAAGACATTCAAGAAATTATAAGAAAAGAAATTTTAAATCTCCTATAAGCCCCATAAACCCTATATACTTATAGGGGGGGTATAGATTATGAAAAACATTTTATTTTCACTGCTCTTGTTGGCTAGCGACACTTCACACGCTGAAGTTCGAAACTTGAGCAGCAGTTTAGTTCATGAAGATGCAGAAGAGGGACTAAGACTGGCATTTGAGTCTTCTGTGCAATTAGTGTCGATATCGGAGAAGGGCACGGCGTTTGGATCGGGCAACTTGTTCACATATAACGGTGAACAGTACATCATCACAGCAAACCATGTAGTTGCTGGATCATTATTTCTAGATATTCTAGAGAAAGATGGTAACGTAGCAAATGGGATTGTATTTTTAACAAATCCAGATCTTGACTTGGCAATAATAAAGCCAGTTACAAGATTGACTGGGACAACTGCAGTAGAATTCGAATTCGCAAACGACAACAAACTAGGCAAAGAGGTATTCCATTGTGGGCATCCGTTAGGTGTTAGTTTTAATTTGTCAAAAGGAATGATCACAACGTATGAACCAACAGGTTATATCATCAATTCTCTTTCATTGCCGGGAACTTCAGGATCTGTTGTTTTCGATAAATACGGAAAAGTAGTAGGTGTTATCGTTTCAGTAGCAGGGATGGGAGAGCCGCCTAATGCTCAGTTGATAGAGGGTATCGTTAAGGTGATTCCTATTGATTTAAAGTATATTATAGACTCGATGTAACTAGTTATATCATGGGGCTGAGTGATTTAATACAATTGCCAAAAATTGGAGATCTAGTAACTTTTACTGAAAGTTGGAATGAGATATTTCCCAGAAATGGGAAATATCCTTATGGGCTAGTGACAGATATATTTGAATATGATAGCCTAGTGATCACAGAAGGGAAAGCAAGTTTAATAGGCACATTAGCGTTTCCTATGATGTGGGACGAAGATAAGCCTCATAATAAAAAATTCAAAGTCTATCATGTACGATGGGCTAGCAAAGATGACAAAGGCGAGAACTCTTTCAGGTTCATCAATGAAGAGTGGTTCCAAAATAAAAGTTTTATTGTCATACAAGGTGCTAATTAATAGGAGGAACAAATATGAACATATTAAAAGAAGGGGATACGACGACATCCGCAAAAGCGTTTTTTTATAAAGAAGGTAGAGTTTTATTAGTAAAACCAACAGGTAGCGAAGATAGATATGATATTCCCGGTGGCAAAATTAAATTCTGTGAATCTCCCATGCAAGGAGTTTACAGAGAATGTTTAGAAGAGGTTGGACTTAAAATAAAAAAGGCTAAATTCATAGGAAAAGACACAGATAGAGACAAGGTTTACTTCTTTGTTACTAAATGGAATGGAGATATAGTCTTGCAAGAAGAAGAATTGGAAAAGTATCGATGGGTTCCCATAGATAGGGTGCTAGATTATTACCTCACAAAGACTGCTCATAACGGTTTTGTAGACTACTTACTTAATGAACTCGGAGGGGTATAAAATGGATTCAGCAGCAGGATGGGAAGGGTATAGTAGAATAGTTTTGCAACAATTGCAGGACTTAAACAATGGAATGTCGGAGTTACGCAATGAGATTCAAGAGGTTAAAACACAAATTGCTGAGGTGAGAGCCCAGCAGAGCAATATTACAGAATTAAAACAGTGGAAAGAACGAATTGATGATATCGTATCTCCAACGCAATTAGGTGAAATGAAACAAGAAGTACGAGAATTGAAAGATTTTAAACTGAAAGCGATTGCAGGATTTACTGTTATACAATTTTTGATGGGTTTAGTCTTATTTTATGACAAACTAATGTAAAAAATACTATTTATGCAGAGGTATTTCTTAGCATGTCCATAAAAGTAAAATTAAATAGAATAAAAAAAGCAGTAGTAGGGCTAATCTGTCCTCCTGCAACACAAGATTTAGCACTCAACACAAAGAACAGAGACGCTACAATCAAAAAATATAATTACGGCCCACTAAATGTTGATGAGCCGGCAGATTATTGGAAAAAGATTGCAAAATATTGGAAAACTTCTGAAGAGGCAGCCAAAAAATCTGTATGTGGAAACTGTGTGGCGTTTGATATTTCGCCTAGAATGAAAGATTGTCTTCCCGGTGACACATTTGATGAAGATGGCGAATTAGGGTATTGCTGGATGCATCATTTTAAGTGTCACAGTGCCAGAGCATGCCATACTTGGGCTAAAGGCGGGCCGATTGCAAAAGACTCTGAGTCTAAAGAGTGGCAAGAAAAGAATAAAAGCAGTTTAGATGAGAAACTTAACCCTTCAATGGGGGCTGGTGCCTATGTGAAAGACTTTTATAAGTCTGACGCTCCTCAGTTTAAAGGTAAATCCAAAAAAGAGAGAAGAGAAATGGCTGTTGCGGCATACCTAGACGCCAAAGAAGAAGTAAAAGAAGGCAAAGATCCTAAAGTTGGCACTGGAAAAAAGCCAAAAGGCTCTGGAAGAAGACTTTATACCGACGAAAACCCAGACGATACAGTTTCTGTAAAGTTTGCGACGGTTCAAGACATCAAAGATACTCTCTCTAAATCAAGTTTTAAGTCCAAATCTCACAAAAGACAGTCTCAGGTTATCAACCTGATACACCAAAGATCCAGAGCGGCTTACAAAAACGCCAAAGATCCAAAAGTTAAGGCTAGATTGAAGAAAGCATATGAATATGCAGAGAAGCGAAAGGAAGCATCGAAGAAAAAAACTCAAAGAATGAACAAGGAGAAGAAGAAATGAGCAATTACGATCTAACAAAAGATGAAATGAAGTGGTTAATGGAAGAATTACAAAAAGAGGTGTCATTGAAAAAGAAAAGTGATGGCTGTGGGCACGATTTGGAGCCTTATGATCCGAATATGCATGGAGGACAGATGACTGATCTTCAAACAGGGGCAACAAAAGCCACTGGTGCTCTTACGATCACTGGAGAATTAGATCATGAAGTGTCTATGGCTAGAACCCAACTAGACAAAGCAGCAAAGTATTCTCAATCCATGTCTGCTAGGATGGAGCAAATCGGCGAACAGAACCTTCCAGCATGGGTTCAAGCCAAAATCACTAAGGCTTCAGACTATATTTCCAAAGTATATCACTATATGGAGAAATATTTAGGTGAAGACACGGGAATGATGCAGGAATCTGCCGAAGGTGAGATCAAAAAAGCCAGTCATGACATAGAAATTGACGTGTCAATATCAAAATCAGACATCAAAAAGTTACAAGATGGAGAAGCCATCAGTCTGAATGACGTTAGTGGCACCAATACCTTTAAGGTAAATATCAAAGCGGACTAATTAGCAAAAGTTAAGCCAAAAAATGTCCGAAAATAAACATTAAAGCACACAACAGGAAGATGAGATGCAAGATTACGAAAAATTAAAAGAAGAAATGACAAAAAAACTTGAACTTAAGTTCAATGAAGCAGGTATATATGGAGCCTGAGCGTATAATGCAGCCCGTCGGGTTGTTAAGTTGTATGAAGAGGGCATGGAGTTCCATAAAGCCGTTTACAAAGTATACAGAGGATTATAAACTATGAAAAAACTATTCGAAAATTGGAGAAAATTCACAAATGAAGAAAGAATTGCTACCAAAGATGGCGACAAAGAGGTAAAAGCCTCTAGAGGTGGTACGAAACACTTCTTTGCATACAAATCTGGTAAAGGATATATCTTAACTCACAAGCCAAGTGGTAAAGCAGTCTCCAGAGCAGTCACCAAGTACGGCTCTAAACTGTCAGATCTCAAAAAAGTCATGAAAGACATTGAAGACGCCAACATTCCGGGTATTGGAGACGAAAATCCTTCCAAAGAAACACTTGAGGCTATCAAAGATGTACTCAAAGATGGCAACCCTTACCTAAAAGAGTCGGAATTGGCTGATCTTTATGATGAACTTGCTGATGCAAAGCGTAAAGAGGCTGAAGCAGAGGAAGA